>OQVS01001797.1_pt1 | contig 14326 bp, 9 predicted proteins | sample 1691601 | NCBI WGS metagenome assembly OQVS01 (sample SAMN03418268, study PRJEB22391) | human gut metagenome | biome: human-gut; feature: organic feature; material: feces | host: Homo sapiens | place: Tanzania | collected 2013-01
ATCAGCTCATCTGGCCCATCACCAATATGAATAAGACCTGCATGCACTACGTCTACACTTTCGGCAGGCATATGACAATTTTTATAGGAGCCGTCTATAAATTTAATTTCGCCCCAATCGGTACAACCGGAAGCCAACAATTCTTCGGCAAAACGTTTGCAAGAAGAGTCTATTTCCACGGCCCAAATATTTCCCTTGCTGCCTAACTCAGCTCGTAAAGCAGAGAATATCTTGCCAGTGCCATAGCCGATTTCGCACCAGTTGGCTCCCTGCCAGCTCTTTCCCTTAGGAAGCAATTTTTTCAGTTCTTCCATTTGCTTAGAGCCACCTTCGCTAGTGGCATAAGCATAGAGCTGGCGAAAAGCTTCCAAAGGCCATTGAGGAGCCGGCCCCAAGCCGATTTGGTTATGCAATTCTTGCATTTTGTTGTAGTCTCGACTACGTATGGCCAAAAGTATCTTCAGCGAACGGCTTAAGGGAAAATCTTTATTTTTGTCCGTAAAGTAAGTTTGGTAGACAGCCTCTTCAAAAGGTGCAAATTGCCAGCCCTTAGCTTGCACATTCCAACGGCCTTGCTTATCGATCCACTCTTGAGCTTGAGTACCGAGAGAAGTTAATTGCGGATCTAAAACTTGCAATTTTTCCAAAGCCGAGCGCAACGGATACTTATACATGTAAAGCATAGGCAAATCGCCATTTTTGACAGGCCATGCCTCTTTAAGAACAGTTGCCAGTTTGTTTTGGTCAAGTTTTACCTTGGAAGAAGCCTCTAAATAATTGAGATAGTCTTCCACAGCTCGACGCAACTGTTCTTCACCGCGAACTTGAGGAATTTGTGGCAGCGAATGCATAGCTGCTCCGGATTTATTCTCTTCAGCTTTAGCATCCGTCGATTGCATAGCGATAGGCGTAGAGGTGGTATTCATCTCATGCAAACGCTCGTAGTTAAGGCCACACCAAACTCCGGCGCCTACAACCAAGCCTATACAAAAAAATAAGGCTCTCGACTTCCAACTCCTTTGCACAGCTTACTCCTCCTCTATCTGCTTGTTGCCTATCTTACCATGCCCTTTGTGTTCGATTGTGGCAGACTTTTTTGCTTTTGGATAGTTTTGTCTGCTTACAAAATTTTACGATCGCTCGCCATACCAAATAAGAATGCATTATTGTTCTTCAGCCATTTGCTCCCAAATAGCCATAAGTTCGGTATTTTCCTGTTGTTTGCGATCGTATTCGTCACGCAATTTTTTGAGCTTTTCAGGATCGTTATAAAGCGCAGGATCGGCCAAGCGCTCACCCAGAGCTTGCATTTCTTCTTCTAAAGTGCAAATGCGCTTTTCTAAAGCAGAAAATTTCCACTTAAATTGACCACCAGCTCCAGCTGAGCTCTTGTTGTTTTGGCTTTCAGCTTTGCTTTGCTGATAGGCTGCCAGGGCTGCTTTGCGATTTTTAGTTTGCTGTGTTTTGGTTAGCGCAGGCTTACCTCCCCCAGCTTTTTCGGCAACTTCACGCTGCACTTCTTTGCGACGGGCTTCAGCATAATCATCGTAGTTGCCCAAATAGCGAAATGCTCGTCCTTGACGTATTTCCACCACCACATCGGCCAATTCGTTCATGAAAAAGCGATCGTGGGTGACGATCATGACAGTACCGGGATAATCTTGCAAAGCGTTGAGTAAAGCCTGGCGCGATTCAATATCCAAATGGTTGGTAGGCTCGTCCAAAAGCAACAAATTGGAGGGTTGCAAAATACAGCGTGCCAAAGCTACGCGGCTGCGCTCTCCTCCACTCAATACAGAAATCTCCTTATTGACGTCGTCACCTTCAAAGAGCAAACATCCTAAAATAGTGCGCACTCTGGTCTGATCGACATCAAAACCGCACACTGAATATACTTCTTCCAAAATAGTGCGGTTCATGTCCAGCGATTCGGCTTGATGCTGGGCATAATAGACAGGCTCCAACTTGTAACCGGCTTTAATTTTGCCACTATCCGGTTCTTCTAAACCGGCCAATAAGCGCAAAAGCGTGGATTTACCTACGCCGTTGCCACCTACTAAAGCCATTCTTTCACCGCGCTGTACTTCCAAACTTAGTCCGGTAAGAACCTGACGCTGACCGTAAGCTTTGCAAACATTTTTTACGGAAAGAACCGATTGGCCTGAAGCTGAAGCTGTAGCAAATTGAGCCTTGAGAGAGCGCTGATCTTTGTCGGGAGCTTCAATCAAATCGCGCTTTTCTATAAGTTTGATGCGGCTTTGTACACGTGTAGCCAAAGTAGCTTTGTAGCGGAAACGCTCCACAAAGCGCATTTCTTGTTTCAGCTTTTTTTGCTGATTTTGATAGGCGGCTTCTTGTTGTTCGCGGCGGCGTTCACGTTCTTCCACATAGAAGCTATAGTTGCCAGCATATTCGCTAATTTTAGTATTGCGCAACTCCAAAACACGGTTGATGCAATGATCCATAAAATAGCGATCGTGAGAAACTAAAATAACGGTAGCCGAACTTTTGCGGATATAATCTTCCAACCACTCGGCAGCATAGATATCTAGATGGTTGGTAGGTTCGTCTAAAAGAAGTAAATCGGGATCGCGCAAAAGCAATTTGGCCATAGAGCCGCGCATTTGCCAGCCGCCGCTAAATTCGGAAGTCAGACGATCCATATCGCTATCATTAAAGCCCAAACCGTGCAAAGTGCTGCGAATTTTGGCATCGATAAGCTCAGGCTCGCTGTGTTCCAAACGCATGCGGCAACGTCCGTAGCGGTTAAGTACCGATTGCAGCCGTTCAGCATCGGCAGGATCTGCAGATTCGCCCAATTTGGCCATTTGCTCTTCTAAAGAGCGCACTTCGGCTTCAAGTTCTTTGACATCGGCGAAAACTTGTTCCATCTCTTGATAGAGAGTTAGACTGTGGTTGAGTTGTCCTTCCTGCCCCAAATACCCCACTTGGCAAGAAGGCCCCAAAATAATAGAACCACTATCGTAGGACTCGGTGCCGCAGATAATATGCAACAAAGTAGTTTTGCCACAACCGTTGCGGCCTACTAAAGCGACTTTTTCGCCGGGCGCCACAGCGAAACTAACATCATCCAAAATAATATGAGCGCCGAAAGATTTGTTTAAATTTACTACGTGAATCACGCCGTTGATAATAACACAAACTGTGTAGAGAACAAATAAGCGCAACCTAAACCAGGCAGGAAGAAAAAAAAGGTGGCTAAAAAGACTCTTGCCTTCAGTTTTGCTTAGGCCGGACAGATATTGAAAAAAACGATTCTGCGCCAATTTCGACAAAAAATTTTAAGGACCAATAGATGAGTACAGTACGCGAATTAGCCCAAAGGGCACGGATAGCTTCTTTTGCATTGGCAAATTTGAAAACCGGGGAAAAGAATCAAGCTTTAGAAAAAATCGCCGGACAGCTCTTAGCTGATCAAGAACAAATTTTGGAAGCAAATAAAAAAGATGTAGCTAAAGCTGCTCAAGATGGAGCTACGCCAGCTTTCTTGGATAGGCTCAGTCTCACCTCGGCTCGCATTTTGGCTTTGGCCAACAGCGTGTTAAAAGTGGCCCAACTCGACGATCCTGTGGGACGCGAAGTAGGTTGGACTCGCCCTAACGGCCTCTCTATACGCAAAGTTCAGGTGCCTTTAGGCGTTATCGCCATGATCTACGAAGCTCGTCCTAACGTAACTGTCGACTCAGCTGTGCTTTGCTTAAAGTCGGGTAATGCTTGTCTATTGCGCGGATCTTCCCATGCTGCCGAGTCGAATAAAGTGCTGGCTCGCAGCATGCGTCAAGCCCTCTCAGAGTGTGGCTTAAATCCCGACTTTATCATTCCTGTAGAAAACGAAGGTCGCCAAGCTGTCGAAGAGTTGGCCAAAATGAACGATCTGATCGATTGTATTATTCCTCGCGGCGGTCACAGTTTAATCAGTCGAGTTAAAGAAATATCCACCGTGCCAGTTATCGAAACCGGTGTGGGCAATTGCCACCTTTACGTACACAAAAGTGCCAATTTAGATATGGCTCTCAATATTTTAATTAACGGCAAAACTCAACGTCCTGGCGTTTGCAATGCCTTGGAAACTTTGCTTATCGACTCCGAAGTGGCCCCACAATTCTTACAAAAAATGGCCGAAAATGACGATATGGCTGAGGTAACTTTACACGGTTCCCCCGAAGTATGCGCTTTGACTGATAAGGCAGTGGCCGCAACTGAAGAAGATTGGGATAAAGAGTATCTCAGCTTAGATATAGCTGTAAAAATAGTGGACGGTTTGGACGAAGCCATCAATCATATCAACGCTCATTCTTCCGGCCACTCCGAAGCTATCGTCACTGAAGACTGGAAAGCGGCCAAACAATTCCAACAGCGCATAACGTCCTGTGCAGTTTATGTCAACGCTTCCACCCGTTTTACCGATGGCGGCGAATTTGGCTTTGGTGCTGAAATAGGCATCTCCACTCAGAAGCTTCACGCTCGCGGCCCGCTCGGCTTGGAAGCTTTAACTACCGATAAATATTTAATTGAAGGCGAAGGCCAAATTCGCTAATGTTAAGACTATGAGCTCACCTAACGAGGGCGCAGTTTCAGCTGCGCCGCAAGCTGAAACTGTGGCTGTTTCGGCCTCACCAAACTGGCAAGAGAGCAACCTAAAGCAACAGGCTGTAGCTCTCTTGACAGAAAGCTATGCCGAAACAGCCACCTACCAAGTCGGGACGCACCACTTAGCTTCTTCGCGACGTTTTCTTATGGAAGAAGCGCAAAAAGGCGTCCCGACTTGGTGCGCCCTCGAGGCGGGTGAGCTGACACTTTGGCTGGAAGCCAGAAAAGCGAAACTGCACAGCCTTTACGGCAGCGCCTTGGAAAATTTTTCCCAGGCGCTGCAACGTATGGCCGCAGCCGCCCAAGGGCTTTCTGCTGAGCAAGCCCAAGCCAAAGCTGCGGCCATAGAGGCTGCCGAGCATTTGCTTATGAGCGATAAGCGCCGCCAAGAATTGAACTTGTTGCAACAAAAGCTGGAAGCTGTCGTCTCGCCTTCTTCGTCCAACGACAGCTAAACGACGTGACGACAGCCAAACAATAGGCTGAGGAAAAACAACCTCGTTTTTTAGGCCCAAACCTTATGGAATTGTTGCTCATTGCTTTCGAAAATATATTTTGGATTATAAGGCAAACTTTACGCGAGTTTTTCCTCTATGGAAGCAGCCTTTGGTGGTATAGGTTGCGCTTTTCGCTCATGCTGAGTTGGCTCGGCAGCTCGCCCAATGTGGCCGTTTTGCGGTATTTTCGGCAATATGCTCCCCAAAGGTTGCAAAACGGCCACAACTTGCCGGACGATTGCGGCGACCTCACTTATGGGGAGACTTTGCCAGGCACAGCCTATGCTTTGTTAAAAGCAGTCGACGCTTCGGAGCAAACAAAAGTGGCAGACTTAGGATGTGGACGCGGAGTAGTACCTTTAACGGCAGCTCTGGCTTTTGCTTCCCCATCTGTGGGCGTAGATATAGTGCCAGATTATATAAAACGAGGGCGCCGAGCGGCCAACTTGTTAGGCTTAAAAAATAAAGTCAGCTTCCAAGAAGCTGACTTTAGTCACGATAAATTGCCTGTTGCAAATATTTATTTTTTAACTGCAGTATGCCTGGACCCAAAAACTTGGTTGGCTTTACAAAAGAATTTGTTAAGGCAAGCGCCGCTTGGTTCCAAAGTAATCAGCGTCAGCCGAAAGTTGAATGATTCAGCTTGGGAATTGTGCCATCAGTCTTCCTATCCATTTACTTGGGATGAAGCAACTGTATATATTTATCGCAAAGTGGCTGACTAATCGGCCGCAGCCTCAAGCTTGACGTTGATTTTGCCAAACTCAAGTTCAAGATGTTTGACCAACTCAGGGTTAAAAAGTTTGTCAGACTCTTTTTTTATCAGCTCCAGAGCCGCCTCTTGAGTGCAGACTCCCTGTGCGCCGCCTTTAGTGAGCAAGCGCTCGTAGTAGTCGGCTAAACCAACTATTTGAGCAGCTAAAGGAATGGCCTTTCCTTTCAAGCCTTCAGGAAAACCACTGCCATCCCACATTTCGTGGTGATACTGAATAGCTTCTAACACACCATCGGGGAAAGGCATAGCCGAGAAGTTTTCATATCCTAAGAGAGTATGCTGTTTATAAAGCTCGTTACACTCTTTCACATCAGCATCGTTGTTGGGATTGTCGGCATAATACATAGCCACATCAGGCAAAGCCATTTTCCCTGAATCGTGCAAACAAGCTCCTACATGAATGCCATTTTTAAGTTCTTCTTCTACACCAAACGACTCAGCCAAAATATCAGCAATAGCCGCCACTCGCTGAGAATGTGATTGGCAATAGGCATCGCGCAAATCGGTCAAGGCAGAAAGAGAACTCATAAATTGGAAGAGACTCTCCTCTACATTGTTACTATATTCGCGCTCTTCTTGGATAGCTTGGTGTAAATGAACAGCTTTAGTTCCAAAGAATTGCAACATAGAAGCTTCAAAAAAATCGCTCTTACGATTGGGCAAATCGCGCAAAGCTGCTTCGGCCAAAGTGTGCAAAGATAGCGTATCTTGACCTTTTTGCAAAGAATCGGCACTGTCGAAATAGATTTGCTGTTCTTTATCGGTGCTATCTTTCATGGCTTCCAAAAGGAATTGCTCAGCCTCTTTCATCTTGCCTAAAGCACGGTAACTGAGCCCCATATAATAACGAGAGCGACAATCTAAAGGCGAAAACTTACCGTAAGCCTCGAGCTCTTTTATAGCTTCTTCGTATGCAGCGCTTCTGTAATGGAGAACACCTATTTCGTAGCGAGCTTCTTGAGCTTTGGGATTCAATTCTAAAGCCTTGCTAAAAGAGGCAATAGCTTTGTCAAAATTGTTTAGCCTGGCATAGGCTACGCCCAAGCCGTAAAAAGTGTAGCTACTGCGAGGATCAAGCTTAGCGGCTTTTTCCAATTCTGCTACTGCTTCGGAAAAACGTTCCAAAGAGCTGAGTACACTACCTAAGCAGTAATGGACTTCACTTTCATCAGGAGAAAGATTGGAAGCCTTGCGGAAGTAATCTAAAGCTTTGGCATTTTGTCCCAAATTTTTAAAAACTTGGCCGGCCGCAAATTGGTATTCGGCCGCTTCCGGAGCTAAATCGGCCGCCTTGGAAATATATTCGGCGGCTTCGTCCAGACGATATTGTTTTTCCAAGCATTTGCCTAAGCCGAAATAGGCTTCTAGGCAAGACGGATGTCTCTCCAACAAGCTGCGCAAAGTATTTTCTACTTGGGGATATTGCTCAGCTAGCATATAGGCCTGAGCTAAACGCAAACTAGCTTTTATATGACCGGGAGCAACTCCTAAAGCTTTGCGATAAGCCTCTATCGCTTTGGCAGTTTCTTTCAAATTAAAATGGGCCAAGCCCAGCGCGTACAAGCCGTAAGCGTCGTCAGAATGACGAGCGCAATATTTTTCCGCAGCTTGACACGCTTCCTTAAACTTGCCCAATTTGCTGAAAATAAGGCTGCGCCACAAGAAAAGTTGCGGCAATAAATTGTCTTGCCCACCCAATTCATCCAGAGAGGCTTGCGCTTCAGGGAAGCGATTTAGCACTAGAAAAGCCGCTGCAGCCTTAATCAAAAACTGCAAATCGTTACTGCTCTCAACGGATTTTTTTAATAAATCGGCAGCTTGCACCATCAGTTTGGGATCGGCAAATTTAATTAAGCTTAAATCTAAATCTCCATCTTCATCGACAGTTTTGCCCAGCGCCTCTACGCCATAGCTTAATTTGCCACTTAACATATAAGCTAAGCCCAAATTAAATTGCAAAGGCCCAGAGTTATCGCCACAAGTCGCAACTTGTCTGAAATAAGAGGCAGCTTCGGCGAACTGTCCACCGGCCAAGCACTTTTCTCCTTTGGAGAACAGCGCCATGCTGTCTTTGGAGTCAACGAATGTATTTTCTTCTGAAACTGTGTTTTTCTGTTCTATGCTCACGCCGGTATTATACACAAAAACTGATACTATTAACAATTTTTACCACAATGTCTAAACAGTATATAGCTCACCTATTTCGCCTATATACACACATTTTTACGGATAGCTAAAAATATTTTTTAATTTTTATTTCCAGAATTTGCGGCTCCAGCTGCCCAGTAAAGTAAAAAATCCTACAATTTTGCTATACATAAAAGAAGGGGACTTGATTTTGAAATAAAAAAGTACGGCTATATACCGCAGAAAAAAAGAAAGTTAGTTTTTTGCCGAGCCGCCCCCAAGGCACAGCAAAGCAAAAACGTAGTCCTTGTTTCAGAGAATACTTTTTTCCAAGTTGCAGAGGCGGGTGTCACCACAGCTCAAGTGCTTTTATACAGAGCTCGGATGGCAAAGGCAACAAAGCAAGTTAGTAGCATCATACGATCTACCAAGCTTTAGCTTAAGGAAAAGGGCGGCTATTTAGAGCTGCATTATCGAGTATGCTCTGTTGTTTTTGAGCTTATCCCCCTCTTTGTTTTAGGGGGTTCTCAGTAGTAGAAGAGGTTGTATGGTCACTAAATTAAAATCTAGGAATATCACAGAGAACGATTTCCCCAAAGATGCCGATGATCTAACAAAAGTATCATTTATCCTTCATTACGCTATTTTGGCGCCTTCGTCTTGGAATGCCCAGCCTTGGATGTTCAAGTTGCATGGCAATACTATTAAGTTATTCCATGACGCTGAGCGCATACAAGCTCATCGCGACCCCTTAGGTAGAGAAAATATTATTTCGTGCGGCGCAGCGCTATGTAATCTTCGCATAGCCTTGCGCCGTTTTGGTTTCTTGGAAGAAACCGTCATCATGCCTCCCAATTCTGAAGAGAATTTAGTAGCCGAAATCACCTGGAAAAATACCGGCGAATTTGGTAAAGACAACAAACTTTTTAAGGCTATTCAGCAACGTCATTCTTATCGCAAGCCTTTCAGTGAAGAAATTGTCAAACCTGAACTTATTGAGCTCTTTGAAAATGCTGCCAAAGTTTACGGTTGTGAGTTTGTACCTATTACCATTAACAGTACCCAGATGGCCTTAGCCGGTATGATTAGCGAAGGCGATAAAGATTTGGGCGCCGATTTGGCCACCAGAAAAGAATATGCTTCTTGGGTGCGCAGCAGCGGCCGTTCCGAAGATGGTGTTCCCGGTTATGCTATGGGCAATACCAATGCCGTAGCCGGAATTTTGGCTCCCCTCACCCACAGAGTTTTTAACTACACAGACGAATTTGCCCGTGGCGACCAAGCTCTCACTTGCGCTACCACCCTTTTGGGAGTAATCACTTCTCCTACAGATACTCCCAGCGATTGGGTACAAAGTGGACAAGCCGTCGAGAGAGTTTTGCTCAGTGCCGCTGCCAACGGTTTGCAAGCCTCCTTCCTCAACCAGCCGATTCCCGTAGTAGAGTTGCGTAAACGCTTGCAAAGTCTCTTGGGACTGACCGATTGGCCGCAACTTATTTTGCGCATAGGCTATCCTACCGAGCCGCCTAAAGTGACGGCCAGACGTAAATTGGACGATGTGCTTTTAGTCTAATCCCATTGCTAATCGTCTGCCTCCCCTAAAGGTGATACAGACGGGGGCACGTTCAATTAAGTGCAAGCCTCCTTTATCCGAAGCAATTGGCAAAAAATAGCCATGGGCTCGGACTGAGGGGGCTTAATTTTTCACCAGGCAAAAGGGAAAATATTTATGAAAACGCTGCGTTGGCTGTTAAATGCCGGTACCTTTATTTTGATATCTATCATGCCATTGGTAGCTTGGACCGGCTTTTATGACAGTGTAGAAGAGCCCAAAATGGCCATAGCCTTATGGAGTTCGGCTTTAGTAATTGGCGCTTGGTTGATCGGATGTTTGGCCGGAAAATTGCATTTTTGGCCACAAAGTTCTTTAACTAAAGCGGGAACGCTATTTTACGTAGTAATGGCTGCCAGCGGAATATGGGCCGGTCTGGGACTCAATTTGCTGGAATATACTATTTTTTACGCGACCAACGCCCTTTTGCTTATGGCCTGGGACAGCATTTTTCATTCCCCTATGATGAATAGTCTGTTTGTAGAAGAAACGGATGATAAAGTTCCAGCAGCCGATCCCCAAGATAATGCCTCAACCAGCCAAAAAGTAAATACAGGCGAAAATTATATTTGGTATTTGTTAGGTTGCTTAAGTTTAACGTGTTTGTTGGCTTGCGCTTATGCTTATTTGCAAAAAATAACCCCCTTAGGGATAACAATTTTTGGCCTCCATATAGGTGATCCCATGAATTGGGACAATCCTCACTTATCGCAAGAACGTACCATTTCTACTTTCAGTAACCCCAACTATTCCGGAGTATGGATAGCTTCCGTTTTACCTTTGGCTTTGTCTTGGATCTATGCACGCACCAAAAAGACATGGTCTCGCTATTTAGCTTTAGTAGGTTGGCTTCTCTGCGCTTTAGCCATGATTTTTACCCAAACCAGAGCAGCCTGGCTGGCTTTTGCTAGCGGACTGACAGTTTGGTTTACCACTATGGCACTTTGCACAAATAATAAACGCCCTGTAATAAAAACAGGTATCACATTGCTAATAGGTTTGGCTTTACTTACAAGTGCTTATATGTTTTGCGGCGAGCGCAACTTACAACAAGTTAATCATAAACAACTCACAATCACTGAGCGAATTAAAAGTTTTAGAAATTTGAGCGATCCCAGTTTGCAAGCTCGCCTTTGGTTTTGGAAATCGGCCTTAAAAACTTCTTTAGCTTTTCCTTGGACAGGCGTAGGCCCTTACGGCCAAGTACAAGCCAATTTGCTCGAACGTGATTCAGAGCCGATGTATACACGTCCAAATGGCTCGCTACCTACTTCTACTCACAGTCAGTTCTTCCACGCTTTAGCTACTGCAGGCTGGCCGGCTTTGTTTTTATGCCTTATAAGTATAGGCTTTGCCATCAATTCAGCCTTGCACATCAAGTCTACGACGCTTAAAGCAGCTTTTTTGAGCGCTTCTGTCACCCTTTGGATCGCTCACATCTTTACCAGCTTCATTATTTCGGCAGCAATTCTGTGGATTTTTATGATGGCTGCTATCAGCACTCTAAGTGAACAAACAGAAAAAAGCGAACCTAAATGGGATCCTAATGAAAGCTTGTGGCAATTGAGTAGCCAAGTCCGCTTGGGTATTTTAGTAGTTGGCATAGTCATGTGTTTGGTGAGTATAGCGACCTTTATGGATTTAGCCAGCTTGCGCTTCGGAGCCTTGGGAAATAAATACTTTGGCCAAGCTCAAATTTTAAGCCATCAACCTAACAAAAATATTTCGAAAATCTTGCTAACTTACGATCAGGCCAACGCCTATTACGAACTGGCTTCGGCTTTGAGCCCGGCTTGGATGACCTGGAATTATAATTTGGAAATAAGCAGAGTTTTCCGTCAAGTTTACGTTGAAGTACTTCCCGAACCTGACGACAAAATTTTATTTAAAGCGGTAGAGTACGCTTCTATTGCAGCGGCTTTTGCTCCGGAAAAGACAGCTCCCTTGCTCAATTGGGCTTCGATTTTGGCCCAAACCCCTCAAGGTTTGGAAGAGGCTCTTAAAATAATCAACCGAGCTTTAGGCATAGATCCGCGCAACCCGCGCATTTTAATAGCCAAAGTGCAATTTTTGATTGAGTTACAGCGTTTTCCTGAAGCCATCAAAGTTTTAGATAAAATCGACGCTATTACTCCAAATTTACCTACCGCTCTGTATTCTCGTTTTGTGATTTTGTTGCTCACCCATAAAGAGCAAGAAGCTAAGCAAATTATGAGCCAATTGGAGCAACTTGATCCTTTAGCCAAACATGCCGCCGAAGAGTTTATGCAACGCCGAGAGCAAGAATCCCGACGCCAAACCGAGGCAAAAGCCCAATAGGGCTGAAGGAAAAGCTTTTTATGAGTGAATTTTTAGCCTAAGATCCCTTAAGGAGTGCATCAAGTGGCAGAGCATACACCCAACAATATAGTCGGCAGTACGCGCAATTTTGATAATCCGCAAGCTTTAAGTTTAAATATTGCCAGAGAATTCAATGTGGCCGATTTTTTATTGCAAGCTGCTATTACCGAAAATGGTGACAATATTGCCATAGTTTCCCCTCGACAAATTATGACTTTTAAGCAACTGGCTGCTTTAGTCAATCAAGCGGGAAATTTTTTGCTTAAGCACAAAGTCAGCATCGAGCGGCGCATCTTGCTTATGTTAAAAGATAGCGTTGATTTTGTTTCGCTCTTTCTGGCAGCTATAAAATTGGGCGCCGTCCCAGTAGCTTTACCTGCTCAATTGCAAAGACACGAATTGCGCTACTTGTTGGATGAATCGCGAGCAGCTGTAGCTATAGTAGATCCGGAAGATTTCCTTACCGTACGTGAGCTATGCCAAGAATTACCCTGGAAAACAGAAGTTATTTCTGCGCAGCCCTCTGAAATAGCCGGAGGCGCTTCTATGCAAGAAGAGCGCCAGGAACAAAATTCAGAACTGGCTGCTGCAGCCACAACATGCGATGATACAGCCTTTTGGGTCTATACCCAAGGCTCAGCAGGCTTTCCTAAAGCCACTATGCACAGCCACCGCTCACCTTTGTATGCCAGCCTAAGCTATGCCAAAGAAGTGCTCAATTTAGATGAAAATGACATTATAATTAGTACCTCAGTTTTACATAGCAGCCAAGGCTTAATGGAACGCATTTTCTTTCCCCTCTTTAGCCGATCTTCTATAGTAATGTTGGAAGATGAACCTAGCGGCGCCGAGCTTTTGGAAAAAATGCGCACCCATAAGACTACAGTTATTTTCTCTTCACCAGATATTTATAATAAAATTTTACAAGACGCCGAGAGCCAACACGAATCGGTAAGCTTGCCAAGTTTGCGAGCATGCATTTCCACTAACCAACCACTTACTTTGGCAACTCAGATTAGTTGGAAGAAAAAATTCGATTTAGATATAATCAACGCTTTGAGCAGTACAGAAGAGTTATATGCCTATATCACCAACCGGCCAGGTCAAATTAGAGCCGGTTCGTTAGGACAAGCCGCTCCCGGTTACTCTATTCGTCTGGAAGACAAAAACGGTTTACACGTGGCTCCCGGACAAATAGGCAATTTGCTCGTCTACGGCGGCTCTACCATGCTCGGATTTTGGAATAAACACAAAAAAACCACCCGCGCTTTAATCGGCCCTTGGTTAGATACGGGCGACAAATGTATCATGGACGAGGATGGCTATTATTACTTTGCCGGCAAACGCGAAGATATGATGTTTATTGACGATCATTGGGTTTCGCCAGGTGATGTAGAACAAAATTTGCTCAGTTTGCCAGAAGTAGCTCAAGCAGCCGTAGTTAGCGCTATAGACAACAATGACAAAATGAGGTTGAGAGCTTACATCGTACTGGAGCCAAATATAGAGCCTAGCGGCGAAATGGCCACAGCTCTACGTATCAGAGCCAATAAAAATCAGCCTTTGCATATGCAAATAAAATGGATCGATTTTGTTCCTGATTTGCCCCGTTCTAGCACCGGAAAGCTACAACGTTACAGATTGCGTTAGAATGCGCAGGTGCTCGGCTTTATTTTTTAGCAAGCCCAACTGCCTTTATAAGAAAGGCCCGCCTATAGATTCTTCTAATTTGCTGCGGTTTTCACGATTGATCCGCATAGCTTCATTGATACGCTCATTACCTTGGCGTATCAATTCGAGTCCTTCTTCTAAAAGGGCGGGATCTTCGTTTTCGACAAAGGCAAAAAAGACTTGCATACCTTGGTTATAAAGTTTGATGCCTTCGAAACCGACATCTAATTCATCTTTAAAGTCGTCAGCGGCCTCTTCCGGAATATCTATCGAGCGTATTCCTTGTTCTTTTTCGGCCAAGACGGCAGCTGTATCTTCGAGGAAGGAAGCAAACTCTTCTATACTCCATTCACCGGAGCTGACTTTGTCGACAGCGTCTTCAAAAATTTGCAAGCGCTCATTAACAACCGGAGACTCAACTTTAGGTTCTTCTTGAGTTTCAGCTTCAGAGACGTAACGAGGCAAAGTTGCTCCACATTTCCGACATATTTTCGCTTCAGACTCATTATCGAAACCACATTTTACGCAGAACACAAAGATCAACCTCCGAATTTAGTAGGCAAGTTGAGTTTACACCTTCGAAGCGGCAAAACTATGGGTTCGGAGTTTCGAACGAAATGGCTCCTTCCCCTTCCGAACCCATAAGATCGGAAGAGCACACGTCTGAACTCCAGTCACGGCTACATATGGGTT
>OQVS01001800.1_pt1 | contig 14315 bp, 12 predicted proteins | sample 1691601 | NCBI WGS metagenome assembly OQVS01 (sample SAMN03418268, study PRJEB22391) | human gut metagenome | biome: human-gut; feature: organic feature; material: feces | host: Homo sapiens | place: Tanzania | collected 2013-01
ATCGACTATAGCTTGCTGCTCGGAATGTGGAGGAATGGGGATATATAACTTTATCAGTTTATTTGCCGTGATAGCTGGATAATTTACTCCATAAGAATTTGTCACAATTGAGTTTATAAAATAATCAGAAAGCATCGCTATTTGAATAAACTTGTTATTGATGTGATTTGGTCTAATTACAGCGAAACCTGTTGATACGATTAAGTCATCACGTTCGATTACAGCAATTGCTTTCAAATATGTTCTAACTGTAGAAACTATTATGTCTCCTATTTTCGTAATTCTTCTTGCCCGAGATGGCGCATCTGCAAATAGCATTTTCTCCGTAAGTCTAATGCCATTTACATTATCAACATTTCCAATTTCAACATATTCAATTTCTTGGTTATGTAGAGTACTTTCTGAAAGACATTCATCATTGCAAGAAGCCACAGATTGTAATCTTTCAACCTTCCAATGGCTCGGTATCTCTCCAATCCATTTCACACCGCTATCCTTGTAAGCATCATATCTTTTCATATAAACTTCATCGTTTAGCGGTTACACATTAATAATGTCTGTAAGCACGCCCCTCAGTCGGCTCTCTATGCTGTTGATGTCGGAGGTAATGTCGGCAATGGGGCGCAACTCTACTGGTTTGTAGAAATACTTGGTGAACGAAAGTTCATAACCTACCACAACGTCTTCGGGAACGTAGTACGCATCGGGTGCGTAAGGCAGCACTTCTTTTTGTATGAAAGCGTCAATGCCTTCAGGGTAGAGAAGCGGCACTTGCTCCTTGTCTCGTAGAGTGGCATCAGGCACAACTTTTCCATTCTTTTTAACTGGTGCTGCCTCTGGATTCGTTTTTTTACTGATATAAGGTAAAACGCCTTCTATCTTGCTCCATGTAAGTCTAAACGATTTGGCTCTATGGTCGGCATTAAATCGTTCTTCAAATTCATTGATGTTTAGCCAAACTTCGCGTTCTTCGTGCATGTCGCACAATATGCACAGTGCTATGCTTATCCCTATATCTGCTGCAAGTTGGCCTATGGTCTTTGCAAACTTAACTTTTCGATACTTTGCAAGATTCTTATTGAATACGTCATTAAAAGAGTCGATAACAGGAACATCTTCTTCCACTCTTGGCATCGTGATGCCAAGAGTGGATAAGGCTTTTACGCATTCGTCCGAAAAATCAACGTCGCAACGTCTGAGGCGTGTTACCGTTTTTTGAATAGCGTCAGTGTCCAATGTTATGCTTTGACGCAGAGGTCGTTCCACGGTCACGCTGTAATAGCCAAACTCTTTGTTGGGGAAAATCTTGCTCTGCTTTGTCTCCTTGAAGTCGAGCAGGAGCTTAAGGATTGCGCTACGATCAGCTTCGTTTGTTTCGCAGTTTTTCTTGCCAAGGTTCTTGCGCAGCGGCGACTTGATGTCGGTGGCATCAATGAGCTGCACAAAGCCTCGGCGGCGTTCTTCCTTGCGGTTGGTCACAATCCAGATGTATGTGCCTATGCCTGTATTGTAAAAATCGTTTTCGGGCATGGCTATGATAGCCTCCAGCATGTCGTTCTCAATGATGTACTGGCGCAAGTTGCTTGCACCGCTTCCTGCATTACCTGTAAAAAGCGAAGAGCCATTGTGTACCTCAACGATTCTTGTACCCAATTCCGTGTCATCTACCATTCGGCTGAGGTTATTGGCAAGGAAGAGCATCTGGCAGTCGCTGATGTCGGGCAAGAAAGTAATCTCCTTGCGGTTCTCGCCATTGCCTATGGCGATGTTAAAGCGAGAATCCGTGAACTTCGCCTTTTCCGTCTCTTTTAGTCCACGTTTCTTCAAATCCTCTTTCCAAGGAGTTCCGAAAGGAGGATTTGATATGCAGAAATCGTATGTCTCGCCGGCATGACCATCACGAGATACTGTGGAGTCAAAAGCGATATACTCTCTTTCTTCACCAGCATAGTTATATTGGAACAACTTGATATGTCCCGAAATCATAAGGTCTGCCTTGCATGTGGCGTAAGTGTCGGGCAACAATTCTTGTCCATAGATGTTGATGGCGACATTTTTCCCTCGTTCTTTTCCTATCTGCTTGATGCGTTCCTGAGCAATGGTGAGGATTCCGCCGGTGCCGCAGGCACCGTCATACACGCTGTATGTTGTAGCTTTAATTTTGTCTGCAACAGGAAGAACGGCAAGATCGGCAAGCAATTTCACATAGTCCCTTGGCGTGAAATGCTCACCGGCCTCTGTCACGTTGTTCTCCTCATTGAAGCGTCTTAAAAGTTCCTCAAACATCATTCCAACAGTGTGATTGTCGAGAGCAGGATGCAAGAGGTTTCCCGCACCGTCAAACACAGGTTTTGAGCTGAGATTGATTTTGTCGGATGTGAATTTCTCTATAATGCTGCCCAAACGCTCCGCTTCCGTCAGGTTGTCAACAACCTGACGGAGGTGCAGTTTTTCAATGATGTCAAGCACATCCTTGCTGTAACCGTTCAGATATTCAATGAAGTTCATTTTAAGGCGAAGAGGGTCTATCTCGCTTTTCAATGTCTTCATCGTAAACTTTGAGGTGTTATAGAAAGGGTAGCCTGTAATGTCATACAAAACCGGTGCTTGGTTTTCTATCTTGTTTTTGTCAAGCTGTTCCTTCATCTGTATAACAGCATCCTTTGTCGGTTCGAGCAGCACATCAATGCGGCGCAACACCAACATCGGCAGAATGACCTTCTTGTAATCGCCTTTGTTGAAAGCGTTCACAAGTACATCATTGGCTATGTTCCAAATGAACGAGAACAAGAAATTATATTGTGATTGTTCCATTTCGTCTTGTCGCTGAATTTGCAATCAGTTAGACCATTTGTTATTTCTTGCAAAGTTAGCAAAAATACTCATGATAAGCAAAGGAACTGCACTTTCCTTTTTCCTTATCCTTAGATTGTCATTGAGATTACGGCAGACTTTTGCTTCCTATCCTTGTTTCAAACAAAGCAAGTTCTCGCTTGGGTATCCCGAGTTTCGCTGCAAGAGTTTTCCAACCGCTTACCACTTGAACGACTTTTCTGATTATGCTTTCTGCAACTCTATCAGGTATCATGTAATCCTTTGCTGCTTCAAGCAACAGACCGAGATTTGCTTCGTTGGAAGATGTCGTTATAAGAATGCTTTGATATTCATTCATCGTAGGATTTATGTCATAGGCAGGTGATAGCGTCCAACCATGAGGCGTCAGTAAAAAACCATGATTACGGAAATGGTCATCACTATTACCTACACAGATATTGAAAGCAACACGTCTGTAAAGCTCCCTGAGGTTGGCATCCACATCACAACAACTTTGAATGATAAAATCGACAATATCGAGGTATCCGTTGCCTGTATCAGCATTGCAACCGTCTGTTAATCCCAATAAGGTCATGGCAGAAGCAAAGTGAACACGTCTGCCGTTTTCCTTACGGTCGAAACGTTTGGAAAGCATAGTATGATATTGCTTTCCGGCTTTCAATATACTCGTTTCTGCAACATTGATACCCGCTTGTTTGGCAAGGAGATGACACAAATGTTCCCATAATGCCACATCATAGTCATCTTTTCGAGAAGGAAATTTGGCAACATACAAAGTGTTTTCCTTATCAATAACTCCTGCTTTCGGTCTTGCTCCTCCGAGTGATGTACCCGGATTGACAAGTTGTTGCAACCATCTCTTCTCGGGAAGTATATTCAGTTCCTCACTCTTTTCTATCTCATGAGCGGCGGTTATCAAATCTCTGATATTTGCCAAAGGTGGAATAGATAGTTCTTTTTCTGTGCAGATGAATTGACCTCCCGGTAATTCCTTGAAGCGGAAGCCTCCCATACGACTAAAATCATCAATTCCCATAAGATAATCGAATGAGTTTAGATGTCTTCCGGGACGTTTCTGTTCAATAGCTTCAATTTGTTCGCGGCGATTGAGTAATGTTCTGCCCCATCTGTCCGTTCAAGTTAAGCAAGATATTGCCGAATTCAGCACCAACACCGTACTGAAGACCAGAATCGAAACGTTTAGCTTTTCCCGGAATCAATTTATTATCTTTATTATCGATATCACCGAAGAAATCAGTGCTATTATCTCCAACTTTATATTTACCAGCCAAACCTACAGACAAGTAAGGACCTGCGTTAATTACAAATTTCACATCGTCAACGATAGGGAGCTTCAAAGCAGCCATCAAAGGGATATCCAAATAGTTCGGTTTGAATTTCACATTGTCGCCAGCTTTTGCACCTTTACCAGCGAACATCAATCCAGACTGGAATGACCACATGTCAGTGATAGCATAATCCAAGCCTAAACCTGCAATGTAAGAAACTCTCATGTCTGCTCCATCAGCCTTGGCATAGTTATTCATTGACATACCCACACGTACATTAAAACTTGCTTGTGAGAATCCAGCAACAGCAACCAATGCCAAAACCAAAGTTAACAAAACCTTTTTCATAATAGTCTAATTTTAGTCTAAGCCACCCTGCTAAGCTTTCGTCTTTATTTTAAATGTATGGCAGAGCCACTTTATAATCTCTTATAAAGGCATACACCTTAATTGTCGTTGTAAAGGCAAATATATATACTATTAATTAAAAATCAAAAAAAGTATTATTTTATATTTGAATATTAGAAACAAAGGCGACCGAGAAGAAGAAAACGCTCACAATAGGACATAAAAAAAGTTGTACCTTGGTACAACTTTGAGCCTCTTGTCGGATTCGAACCAACGACCCCGAGATTACAAATCACGTGCTCTGGCCAACTGAGCTAAAGAGGCAGGTGGGTAAGCTTGCCATATCGCGCCGCTACAACCAACTACCTTTGCTGCGATCAAGCCCTGGAGGATTCGAAGGGAGCTGGCCGTATGGGACTTACCCATGTTATGTAGCAGTCAAGAAGCGATTCACAAGGTGTCTTTCCCTGATTGCGGTGCAAAGGTAGACATAATTTTTGAATCTGCAACATTATCGAGCAAAAAAATATCATCAAATTTCAACAAAAAGTGATTTTTAAGGGTTTTCTTATAAGTAATAGAGGCAAAAAGCGTATTTTTGTGGCTTAAAACAAAAGAAAACAAACATTATCAGACATGACAGCAAACCGTCAGATTTCATCGCGAGAGCAAGCATTGCAATATGGCACCTTGGTAGGTATCTTTTGGATAGTGAAATTCTGCTTCCTTCCTTTAGGTTTTCAAATGCCGTTTTTGCAATTTCTGTTTCTACTGGGCACGATATTCGGTCCCATATTAGTATACTTGCTTGCGCGTAAATATAGAAAAGAGAATCCGCAAGACGATTTTTCTTTTTTCAGAGCTTTCAGTTTTACTCTTAGCATGTATATGGCGGCAACGCTTCTGGTAGCGGTGGCTCACTATATTTATTTTAAATATATAGACCAGGGATACCTTATTAATATGTATCAGCAATTATTGGGTGAGCTGAAAAATACGGCACAACCTGAAATGGGGGCTTCGTTAGATCAGATTACACAGGCGTTCGCTCTTATATCTACCCTAACCCCACTGCAAATCACTTTTCAGTTGATGAGCCAAAACATGTTTTACGGTATTCTGCTGTCGGCTATCACAGCGTTTATAGTGAAAAGAAAGAAAACAAACATTTAGTCTTAAGCATAAAAACAAAAAACAATTATGGATATATCAGTTGTTGTACCATTATATAATGAGGAAGAATCGCTTCCCGAACTCTTTGCATGGATTAAGCGAGTAATGGACGCTCATAACTTCAGCTATGAAGTCATCTTTGTAAACGACGGAAGTACCGACCACTCTTGGGACGTAATAGAAAAGTTGAGCAAAGAAAACAAAGAGGTTAAAGGAGTGAAGTTCCGTCGTAACTACGGAAAATCGCCAGCTCTTTTCTGCGGATTCAAGCGTGCCGAAGGCGATGTGGTTATCACTATGGATGCCGACTTGCAGGACAGCCCCGACGAAATTCCGGAATTGTATCGCATGATAACAGAAGACGGACTCGACCTCGTATCAGGATGGAAGCAAAAACGATATGACCCATTGTCGAAGACTATACCTACCAAGCTATTCAACGCTACTGCGCGTGCCGTATCGGGCATTCACAATCTGCACGACTTCAACTGCGGACTGAAAGCTTACCGTCGTGAAGTGGTGAAGAATATCGAAGTATACGGTGAAATGCATCGCTACATACCATATCTTGCAAAGAACGCCGGATTCGACAAAATCGGCGAGAAGGTAGTTCACCATCAAGCTCGTAAATACGGAAAGACAAAATTCGGTTTAAACCGCTTTGTTAACGGATATCTTGACTTGCTTACTTTATGGTTCCTCTCCACTTTCGGAAAGAAGCCGATGCATATCTTCGGATTCCTCGGATCCATCATGTTCTTTATCGGATTCCTGGCGGTAGTCATTATCGGTGCAAATAAGCTATACGACTTATACGCAGGCAATTCATACCGACTGATAACCGACAGTCCGTATTTCTACCTGGCACTTACTACAATGATGCTGGGTACACAACTCTTCTTGGCGGGATTCCTTGGTGAATTAATAGCCCGTAATTCGTCAGAGCGCAACAACTATCAAATAGAAAAAGAGCTGTAAGCATGAAGAAACTGTTATATATAGTCTGCATCATATTGATGGCGGGGTTTGTCATTCCGGCGTGCGAAGTGGAAAACTGTCCGCCCAACACGATGACATACCTTCACCTCACCCTGAGCGACCAGTACGGACGCACGTTTAAAACCTCGGATACGATTACCGTATTCGGGCAGACTTATGCCGATGTCACCGTTTACGATACATTGCCCGACAAGACATTGCAGCCCCGCATCGTATACGACTCGCTTGTGAGCGACACCTTTATTAATAAGGAGTATGGTGCCAACGGATTTTCTATCCCCTTGAGCTATGCCGACCAAACTCGCATCGTCTTATCGTATAGAAGCCTTGACCAAGGTTTTCAAGGAACAGACACCTTATTTATAAACCATCACAACAAGCCTTACTTCACCAATCTGGACTGTAGCACGATGATGTTCTACGAACTGACGTCAACTACCGCTACCCGCCACAGGCTCGACTCGATACAGATTATCAATCCGAATATTGACAATAATGAAAAAGAAAACATTAAGATATATTTCACTGTTGCTAATTCTGACGAATAGCATATGGCTATGCCCCGGTGCATGGAGCCAGGCTGTTCCACAGAAGAAAGATAAGGAGACACTGAAAGCCGCATACCAGTCTACACCATTCTACCAAGGAACTTCTATCGGTGTAGAAGTGGCTGGTGCCGCTGGCTATGCCCTCGGAAGCGACATACTAAGTAGCGAAGTGAAACTGGAAGCTAATTTCAAGAACCGATACATGCCGGTTGTGGAGATAGGATACGGAAAAACCGACGCCACAAATGACGATACGCAGATGCACTATAAAACAAGTGCTCCTTATTTCCGCGTGGGTATGGATTATAATGTTTTCTACCTTAAGCCTTATCTGCCCGGTCATCTCTACGTTGGAGGACGATATGCCATGAGTTCGTTTACGTACGATGTAGACGGCCCTATCATGAGCGACCCAAACTACGGTGGACATATTACATCGAATTACGCATACACCGGACAAAAGAGCACGGCGAAATGGCTTGAGGCTGTTGTCGGCATCAAAGTGAAGATATACAAACGGTTCTGCATGGGATGGGCCGTAAGATATAAGATACGTATGAAGGTTGACGAGAACGAGAATTCTACTCCATGGTATGTGCCTGGATATGGAAAGAACGGCAGCTCAAGCTTCAACCTTACGTATAACTTAACTTACGATTTGCCATTCTAACCGCATTTTACACACTGACAATCAACAATGAGTACTTTTGAGATTTGGCTATTAGCCGTAAGTTTAGCTATCGATTGCTTCACGGTTTCCGTGGCAAGCGGAATCATACTACGTCGCATAGAGTGGCGGACATTCTTTACGATGGCATTCTTCTTCGGCTTCTTCCAAGCACTTATGCCACTGATAGGATGGAGTGGCGCCAATCATTTCAGCCACCTTATAGAAGCCTACGACCACTGGATAGCTTTCGGCTTGTTGCTTTATTTAGGCGGCAGGATGATTTACGAAAGCTTCCAGGAAAAAGAAGAGGATGGGAAAATGAATCCGCTTTGCTTGAAAACGCTATGTGGATTAGGTGTTGCGACCAGCATAGATGCGTTGGCGGTAGGAGTGTCGTTGGCGATGTTACAGACATCTTTATATGTAGTCTTGCTTACAATTGCAGCAGTAACGTTCCTTTTTTCCGTGTTTGGTGTCTGTTTTGGCAGTCATGTCGGAGGTAAGTTCGATTTCAAATTGGATTTGGTCGGCGGGCTTATATTGATAGGAATAGGAGTAAAGATTTTGATTGAACATCTTTTCCTTAGTTGAGAAAGCTGCGGTACTTTTTCATTTAAACTAATCCCGGCAAAAGCATACTACCTTTTCCCAAAAATCTATCATTTAGGTCTAAGTAATTGGCTATGAACAGCCTTGTGAGTTATGAAATGCAGTAGGTAATGATTTAGCGACCTATCTTCTGCAATGATATACAACGCTTTGCATAACTCGAATAACCTGTTGCAAAGATAAGAGTATATCGTGAAAAAAAAGAATTTTCTCCAAATTATTTTCGTAGAGCCGCCCGTTTGGGTGGCTTTTTTTGTTTTCAATGTATTCTGTTCCTATGCTAAATGCTGTCTCCGAAGACTGCGTTTTTTTGTTTTCGCCCTACTTCTCTCCCTGCACATCCTCCACTTATGCCTGTGTATCATGTCGGGATCGCTTGTTCGTTGTCAGCGGCAAAGGTAGTTCCGGGCTTCCACGGACAAAAAAGGTCGGTGCGGCAAGCCGTTTAGACGACAATCTCCACACTTCCATTTCATTGCAGGTAGTATTCTCGCCATAAAACCTTGTTTGTCCTAAGCCCTACCTTTTTACGCCACTGAAACGAAAACGACCGACCCGACGGAAAGACGCATAAAAAAAATGTCGGATATGCGAGAAGCAGGGAAAAAGAAAATGGAAACTCAACTCCCTCACCTCTGGAATCCGCATAAAATCAAAAAAATCAGACAAGATGAAACTGAGATACAGAATATCAATTTGGGTGGCACTTGCACTCGCAGGCTCTCTCCTTTGGGGCGGAAGCGTTTGGCTTTGGCTGGCAGGGATATGTGCAGGAAAATTCCTCTTTCGGTTGCTCCTCACCATCGTTTTGGCTATCGCAGTATACATTCTGACTTATGCCCTCATCATCGGGGCAACACTTTGGTTACTCATTTCTTAAACAGACAGATATATGAAAAGAAGAAGCAAGACAATCGCACAGCAATGCAGATACTACGAAGTGGACAACATCTTCGAGTATATGGTATCGGTTTACCTAAACGGAAACATATCAGCCTTTGGGGAACTGTACAAGGAACTCAATCGGCAAGACAGAAAGGAGTTTATCATCTATCTCTTTTCAGAGGTCAACCCCATACATATCCAAGAAATCATTTTAGCAACAATCTAAATACATAAGACAATGAAAGGTACAGAACATTTCAAGGACGTTATCCAAAACTATTTGGAAACGAGAGCATCATACGATGAACTCTTTGCGGAGAATTTCCGCAAGGAGAGTAAGAACATAGACGAGTGCATTACCTACATCTTGACGGAAGTCCAAAGAATGAAGTGTGCAGGTCTGTCCGATGATGAGGTATATTCCCTCGCTGTCCACTATTACGATGAAGATAACATCGAAGTGGGCAAGTCCATCAACTGCCAAGTCGTGGTAAACCATACTATCGAACTCACAGAGGAGGAAAAGGCGGAAGCACGGAAAAAGGCTATCGAGCGATACCAAGCGGAGGAATACCGCAAACTTACCGCCAAGAAACCCAAAGCGGAAAAGCAGGAGGAACAGCAGATAGCCCAACCTTCACTATTCGAGTTTTAACTCCTTAAACAACGAAAGGAAAATGGAAACAATGGATTTAAGCGAAGCACGCATCTATGTAGGCACTTATGCCAAGTACAACAACGGCTCATTGCAGGGCGAATGGGTGGAACTTTCGGACTTCTACGATTTGGACGGCTTTATGGAGCGTTGTTCCGAGATACACGAGGACGAAGAAGAACCCGAATATATGTTCCAAGCGTGGGAGGAAATCCCCGATTGTCTGATAGACGAAGGACATTTGGAAGAAAACTTCTTTGAACTTCGGGACGAATTGGACAGATTGAACAACACGGAAAAAGAAGCCTTTTGGGTATGGGCGGACGGCAACAACGCCCAACTCACCCAAGACGCTTACAGCCTTGTGAAGTCTTTCCAATCGGACTATATCGGAAGTTATGCAAGCAGGGAGGATTTTGCGGAAGAACTTGCAAAAATGGAGAATGACTTGCCCGATTTTGCGTTGATATACTTTGATTTTGGGAAATATGCCGATGACCTTTTCTGTACGGACTTTTGGTATAAGGACGGCTACGTATTTCGCAACGAATAAAATAAGGAGGACAGATTATGAAACCAAGAAATAAGTTTGAGAAGGCAGTCCTTGCCGAGAGCAAGCATCTTCGCCCGATAACCAAGACACAGAGCAAATGGGCATTCCGTGAGTGTATAGACCACTTCGCCTACCGACTGCCAAAAGGTCGCACAACGTGTATGGATTGTGGGCATAGTTGGGCAATGGAGAAGCCTACGGACACTTGCACCTGCCCCCATTGCGGGGCAAGGTTGCAGGTCAAGGAAACCTTTGAACGCAAGATTAGGCAGAAGCAATACTTTACGATACTTACTGCTTGCGGAGAGTACCAAGTATTGAGAATGTTTCTTCTTTCTGTGGAAATGGAGAAAGGTTGCAAGGCAATGCCCTATGTTATAGAAATCGGTCAATATTGGTGGAACGCACAAGGACGGCAATCAGTGATAGCCGTTCAACGAACATTAGGCAGGTACATTGACACCTTTTCTTTCTGTTCGCCAATGGCAATACGCAATGATAACGAAGCCTACCGATATGCAGCCTATTCTCCGATATATCCAAAGTTCAAGGTTACGGATACACTCCGCAGGAATGGATTTAAGGATGATTTTCACGGCATAGCCCCGACAATCCTTATTCCCTCTATATTGTCCGACAGCAGGGCGGAAACCTTGCTGAAAGCAGGCAGAACCGAGCATTTGAAATACTTCCTCAACAATTCAAGGACATTTGACACTTGTTGGCAATCCTATAAGGTAACCACTCGCAACGGCTATGACATAGAGGACATTTCTATATGGTGCGACTATGTGGATATGCTCCGCAGATTGGGCAAGGACATACACAGCCCGAAGTATGTTTGCCCCTCCGACCTATATCGGGAACACGACCGCAGACAAAGCGAACTTCGTAAACAGAGAGAAAAGGAGGAAATTGAGAAGAAACGCAAAAAAGCAATGGAGGACGAGGAACGTTTCCAAGAACTTAAATCCAAGTTCTTCGGTATCCGTTTCACGGACGGTACAATCCAAGTCCACGTATTGGAGAGTGTGCAGGAGCATTTGGAGGAGGGAACGGCAATGCACCATTGCGTATTCTCCAACGAGTACTACCTCAAAGAAAACTCGCTGATACTTTCGGCAACCATTGAGGGCAGACGGATAGAAACGATTGAAGTCAATCTGGACACGCTTAAAGTGGTGCAAAGTCGTGGCGTGTGCAATAAGAATACGGAATATCACGACCAAATCGTGAGCCTTGTTAATGCCAACCGCAAATTGATAAGACAGAGAATGAGAATGAGAGCGACAGCATAAGCAACAATCACCAAAATATCACAGATATGAAAGCAGAAATAGAAAGCATCGTATGTAATTGGGCGGACGAGATACCCCATATCCTTGTAAGGGTAATCAATGCCATTACCTTATCCGCCAATGAAGAGGAACTGAGGGCAGCCGTCAAGCAGATAGCCGAAGAAATGGAACTTGACAAGTTCTTTGCCTATGGTTACGGCACACATCATTTTTGGCTTACCCACCGCAGGTTATCCAATGGAGAGCCGAAGGAACACAGATTATTAAAGGCTGAGTTTTGAGAATATGAAGAAGAGAGTTTACAGAATACGGACGCAGTACATTTTCGAGGGAGTGTTTGAGGTAGTTGCCGAAAGCAGGGAGGACGCACGGCAAAAGGTCATTCAGAATTGCGGATTGGTAATGGGTGGAAACATTCACAGCACCCTGCCCGATGAGAAGGTGAATTGGGCTTTCTCCACTCACCCCGAAATAAGGACGGGACGGATAACGGTTCAAGAAGAACAGACAGAGTAAAGGAGGGTGTATCAAATTGAGAAATATTTGATTTGCCCTCTTTTTTATCTTGTCAGGAGTGGAAAATTTTCAAGCAGCCATATTTTGAGAATATTCCTTAAATTTTTGATTTTTCGTATATAAAATTATGACAATGCCCATAATTTGGATTTGTTTTGGACAAAATCCCCCGTTAATGGTATTTTTTGCCATAGTTGAGCACATTTTCTTTAGATTGAAGGCAATAGCAAAGAAAGCAAAGTCCATTTTAACTTTGTCAAATCCAAAATGACGAAACCGTTTGTATGCCATGTCGTATTTCATTTGTCCAAAGACGGCTTCCGGCTCTATACAGCGCTGTCCCCGATGTTTGATTCCTGCTTCAGAAGTGAGCCTTTCCCTGGCTTTTCGCCGATATTCGTTCAGGCGATGATTGACTTCGATTGTTCTGTCTCCTTTAGCCTTGAAACAACTTCCCCTAAGCGGACATCCCTCGCAACGTTGGGCCTTGTAGCATGCGCTTTCGGTTACATATCCACTTCCCGTCTTAGACTGCGTAGTGCCGATACGTTCCATGTGTTGCCCCATCGGACAGACGTAATAGTCGCCTTCGGCATTGTAATATAAAGATTGCGGACTGAACGGATTAGGTTCATAATGCTTACGCTGTTCCTGATGAAACCAGTTGTATTTTACATAAGCGGTAATACCGGCCTCATCCATGAACCGGTAGTTTTCTTCTGAACCATAGCCGGAGTCGGCAACAACCTTATCCGGTAGTTTACGGTAATGTCTGGCAAACGAGTTAAGGAACGGGATCATGGTAAATGTATCTCCGGGAGATTGAAACAGTCCAAAATCAAGAATGAACTGATTTTCTGTACCTATCTGCAGGTTATAACCCGGTTTGGTCTGCCCGTTATTCATTGCGTCTTCCTTCATGCGCATGAACGTAGCGTCATGATCGGTTTTTGAATAGGAGTTACGATCACCAAGAATGCGCAGTTTCTCGTCATATTCATCAAGTTTGCCGGCGTGCTCCTTGAGCTGTTTTATCTGTTTCTCCTTTTCTTTCCGCTGTTGCTTTTCCTCTTTTGTTGCGGGCTCCGGCTCTTTCCGCAATGACTGGTTGAGTTCGTCGGCAATAGTCATGAGGTCTGCCGAGGTGAAATCCTGTCTGTTATTATCCTGGATGTTTTCCTGCGCTATGGTTTCATCTATCTGTTCAAGAAGAGCCTTAATCTTGTCCATTAACCTGGTACGGTTCTTCTCGGTGGTCTTGCGCCATACGAAAGTGTATCTATTAGCCTTCGATTCGATTTTTGTGCCATCGATATATTCCACGTCAAGAGTAATGAATCCTTTTTCCGCCAGAATGATCACTAACTGTGTGAATACTCGGTTGATCTCTTCTTTCACACGATTACGGAAGCGGTTGATTGTATTGAAGTCCGGCTGCTCATAACCGGCCAGCCAGATAAAATGGATATCTCGCTTAAGGGCGGATTCAATCTTGCGGCAGGAATAAAGGTTGTTCATGTAGCCATATATCACTGCTTTGAGCATCATTTTGGGATGGTATGGACTACGGCCTCGCTCTTTATAAAGTTTGCGGAAGTACTCCAACTTAAGGTTGTCAATTACCGTGTCAACCACACGCACAGGATCGTTTTCCGCAATATCCTTGTCTAGACGCTGAGGAAAAAGAATCGTTTGTTTGGGATTGTAATCTCGAAAGTGTATCTTTGCTGACATATAATATATAATTGGTTATCATAAAGATACAAATTTTTTATGATATGGCAAAGCTTTGGCTTGGGAAAGTCAGGGCTTTGTTTCATTTTATACTTTCTCTACGGATAGATATGAAAAAGAGGGTATATCGGAATTTTGATACACCCTCTCTCTTTCAGCATCAGAAGTAATACCTCATCATTGTCAATGGCGACAACATCATG
>OQVS01001807.1_pt1 | contig 14289 bp, 18 predicted proteins | sample 1691601 | NCBI WGS metagenome assembly OQVS01 (sample SAMN03418268, study PRJEB22391) | human gut metagenome | biome: human-gut; feature: organic feature; material: feces | host: Homo sapiens | place: Tanzania | collected 2013-01
ATACCCGCCGTTCTTGCGGATGCTGGGCAGGACCTCAGAGGTCACCCAGCGCTTGAACTTCTTGGCCGTCGGGAGCTTGCTCGACAGAATCAAGCTGTACAGGCCAGACTCATTGATAAGCCAACCGCCACGCTGTCCCAAACTCAGCGACGTTTTGTCGTTGAGTTTATCCTCATCATCGACGTGCATTGCAATCGCCTTGTTGGTGTCGGCGTAACCGAGGATGCCCGCGACGTCCTTACCAACAAACCAAGGCGTGCCGTTCAGCTCCAGGGTTCGGATGGTTCCGAAATCGGGATTATTAAAGGTCTGAAGTTCGTTCATGTTCTACCTCCAGTTTTCGGGTGCCGAAATCTTTCAGCTCGAATCCGGGTCGAGCGCGAAGACCTAGCACAATAAGGGCCAGTTCCCTCCGGGTCAGGTGCAGCCGGTCTAGCAGGGCGTAGAGTTCTTCTTTCTCTTTGCCTTCTACGCACAGCTCAAACCGGCGCCACATCCGCTCCTCAGTCTGTTTCTGGGGGGCGGATAAATTTTTCATAGACATACTCCATTTCCTCCATTCTTTCACGCGCTCTTGGTGTCCTTGTCCGCTTCCTGTCGTGCGGCCATAGCCGCGACGCCCTCAGCGTACCCTAGCAGAAATTCCTTCTTGCTGTCGGGTAGCATCTCAAGCGCCACAGCCAAACTCTCAGCGATTCGGCGCTCGTTCTCGCTCACTGTTTTCACCTCCGTTTCTAACTCTGTGAGACCATAATAACACATAGGGCTAACTATGTCAACCCCAAGAATAAAATTTTTTGAAATAAAAGTTGACACAGTTAGAGAGCCGTGCTATTATATATGTGTACCCAAGGGAAAGGGGTGAGAGTTTGGAAAAACTGAACGAACGAATAGCACAGACCCGCAAAACGAATAACCTAACACAAGAGGCGTTCGGGGCTAGAATCGGCGGGCTTTCCAGAAATTATGTTTGGATGCTGGAAAAGGGCGAACGTGTCCCTAGTGATCGAACCATTGCGGATATTTGCCGCGAGTTTGACGTATCAGAGGAATGGCTACGCAACGGAACCGGCCCGATGTTTGTCGAGAAAACACGGGATGAGGAACTAGCTGAGTTCTTCGGCCATGTGTTGGCCCGCGACGATTTCAAGCAGCGGCTATTAGCCGCGCTGTCCCGGCTGGACGAATCGGAGTGGGCCATGTTAGAGCAGGTAGCCCGCAAGCTGCTGGACGAACTAAAAGGGTAAAGAAAAGCCCCGGCCCTATCACGGGGCCGGGGTGTCTTCTTCACTGCGTGGTGAGACCGCGCAGGAACAGGTACACGAGCCGAAGCTGTTTACTGTTCAGGGTTCCCAACAGGTGCAGAATCGCGCGTAGGGTTTGCCTATCATCCATTATTTCCCTCCGTTTCCAATCTTATGCGGCAAGGCCAGTATACCACGCCACACCTACAAAAGAGCGGCTTTTTTGTTGGTGTACTATGCCGAATTATTGGAGAATCAGGGGAAAAGCGAACTTTTAGCAAACAAAACCTAACAATTTTGTTTATTTTAGGGGTGAGAACATGATAAAACGGAAAGACGGAAGGTGGCAGGAGCAAATCAAACTGCCCGGCATGGACAAGCCAAAGTATTTCTACGGGCGGACACAGCGCGAGGTGCAGCGGAAACTAGCCGCGTGGAGCATGGAGCGAGAGCAGGAGCAGGCGCAGGCCACACAGATAAGCGTGGTGGTGGAGCAATGGGCCGAACGCCACCAGGAGGAAATATCTGCATCGTCCTGGCAGTCTTACCCGGCGGCGGTGCGGGACGTGTTACAATGGTTCCAGGGCCGGGAGATTGGGGACGTGTACCCGGATGAAATCACGGACTTCTTGCAGGCTATCGCGGCACGGGGCTACTCCCGCCGGACAGTCCAGCGCCGCCGTGACGTGCTTACTCTGGTGTGGGACTATGCCATAGAACGCCGGTTGACGCGGTACAACGCGGCCCGACAAGCCCGGATGCCCAGGGGCCTGCCTGAGACGTCCAGAGAGCCGCCCACGCCTGAGCAGCTAGAGCGGATAGGGGCAGGCTTCCGCTTGCCCTTCGGGCTGTTTGCGGCCATAGAGGGCTATACTGGTATGCGCCGGGGAGAGATACTAGCGCTCCGGTGGGAAGATGTAGACCGGGATGCGGGGATTATATACGTTCGGCGGGCCGTGGCATTTATTGGCAACTCGCCGCACCTGAAACCCCCGAAAACAAAACGGGGGCTTAGAGAGGTTATCATCCCGGCCCCGCTGGGTGCATTACTCCCCGACCGGCGGCATGGGCTGGTGTTCCCCGGCCCAGATGGGGGACTGCTACGCCTGGACCAGTTCAGGGCGGCATGGCGTGGCTGGTGCCGCTCGGTGGGGCTGGGTGTTACCCGGTACGGCACAGAGGTTACGACCCACCAGCTACGGCATTTCTACGCCTCTGTGCTGTACGATGCCGGGATAGGTGTAAAAGAGATGCAAACCCTACTAGGACACGCCAACATGCAAACCACGATGAACATCTATACCCATATCATGCAGAGCCGCAAACAGGCCACGGCTGACAGGCTAGATCGGTATTTATGTCAAAATCCGGTCAGCGGGGAAAAAGACCAATAAAATCAAGGAAAAGTATCGACCCTTTTGGTCGAGTGCTAAACTGGTGGAAATGGGTACAGTAAATCCCGTGAAACTGTTGGCGCTCAATGGTTTCACGGGATTTTTGCGTAGGTATACGGGGATTCCGGGGTAGCAGGTTTTAGCATATTTTAGCACGTTTTAGGAGATATTAGCCTGTCAAATCTCTGTCAAAGCGCACAGGAAACAGTACAAGAATTTGTACAATGTGTCAATTGCTTTATTGTACAAACAGGTGTACAATGTAAGTACAGTAAAGGAAACGGACAGCCGAAAGGCGGAAAGGAAGATAGACATGAACAAATTGCAAATGCAGGAACTGAAGAAGAAATTAGTTTCCAAGAGCCGTGGCAAAAGAACCGAATACATCACCATGGTCAACGGGAATTATGGCGTTGTGCTTCCTGCCAACGACAAAGATCGTTACAAGCATTATCTCGATAGAGGTTACGTCCATGTAATGAGCGCTCTCGATGGGGATGTGTTGGAGCTTTTTTAATCGCAGAGTGACGGGGGGCAACCCCCGGTAATGCGGCAGGCCGGTCACAAGCCCGGCCAGAAAGGAAGGACATCATGAATAACCAGAGACGCAAGAAGCTGGAAGAACTGTGGGACAAGGCGGATGAACTACGGAGCTTATTAGAAAGCCTACGAGACGAAGAGCAGGAGTACATAGATAACATGCCGGAAAACCTACAGGCTTCCGAACGATACGAGCGGGCGGAAGACGCGGTAGACAGCATGGACTATGCGCTCGACAACCTGAGCGACGCGATGGAAAACCTGGAAGACGCGATAGGCTAAGAAGGACAGGGACCCGGTTAGGTATTGGTTTTACCTGGCCGGGTCCTATCAATCCCGTGGGCACATGAAACAGGGTCGAATCGTGGAACAAGGAACAGGGACAAGAGCCGGGAACACGCCGGGTCTGTCCCTGTTCCTTGTTCCTTGTTCCGGGCCGTTCTTGGGCGGAACACCAGCCTTGTTCCCCTGGTGCCTTGTTCCGGGGGCCTTGTTCCACCCAGGGGCATAGCTCAAACCGTTGGCGCTCAAGGCTTTCCATCTATACTGTACCAAAAGGAACAAAAGGAACAAATAAATAATTAAATAGGTAAATAGGGCATATAGTATGAATATAGACTAATATACCGCCTTATATAGGGGTTTATATAGAACCCTTGTGCCTTTTGTCCGTTTTGTTCCACCCGGCCCGGACTGGCCCGGAAGGTCTGGACTGGACTGGTGTGAGTTGGTGTATGAGTTGGTGTATGGGCTGGTCTGGGTTGGTGTATCGGTTGGTGTATGGGTTGGTGTATCGGTTGGTGTATGGGATGGACTGGGTTGGTGTGTGATGCTCCAAACTAATTCAATAGTTTGGTACATGAGATTTTGTCTGTGCCTCACGATGTGGTATAATATACATGGGTTCCATAGTGTGCAGTCTCTTGGGATTCTTCCATTTCTATCTCCTCCATTCCTTTACCGGGGCAGGGCCGGGGGGCCTTGCCCCACATGCGCGGCGGGGTGTAGCCCCTAGAGTTGGTGCAATTCCAGCGCCGGGCACGATGAACGGGGGAGATGGTAAGGGTGGTGTGATCTATGTTTGACTATAAGGCAAGGCGCTGGGAACGTTTACGAGCGCAGGTAATGCGTCGAGATGGGTACCGGTGCCAGCTGTCCAAACGATACGGAAAAGTTGTACCGGCTGATCTGGTACATCACATTTACCCGGTGGATGAGTTTCCAGAGTACGCATTCGAGCCGTGGAATCTGATATCGGTTAGTCGAGCTGCCCACAACAAATTGCACGACAGGGACAGCGATAATTTAACGGCGGAAGGTGTCGCTTTAATGCGGCGAACGATTCCGCCGGAGTAAAAATTTTTTGCATCCCCCCCCCATGCTTGTTAGTGATTAACGTTTGTTGCCGCGGTGGCCTGGTGAGGTTTTTCCCATTCTGACACGCTGTCAGAAACTGGTATGACCCTTTTTGCTCGTTTTTAGGGCAAAACTGAACTTTTAGGAGCTAGAAATGGATAAAGAGACTTGGTTTCAGAATATTTCTGAACAATTAGAGCGTTTAGGTACTGACCCGGTACCCTACGCCCCACAAATCGACGCGCTGGCCGGTATCCTGGCCCAACGCGACGCAACCCGTGCAGAGTTTGACGCTGAGGGGGCTAGCTCGCTCAGTGAGCCGACGGCTAGCGGGGTGACACGGAAAAACCCCCTGCTCGTGGCATGGGATGACCTGAATAAAACCGCCCTGGCGTATTGGCGGGAGATGGGCCTGACCCCGGCCAGCTATAAAAAGGTGGCTGGGGACGAAAACCGAAAGGATAAGAAGTTGCCACCGCTCGCGGCGGCGCTGGCATCCCTTGAGTAAGCGCGAGAACAAACCGGGCCGCAACTGGCCTGCGGTGCTGGAATACGCCAACTCCATCCGAGAGGGCCGTAAAATTGCCTGCGACGAACTGAAACAGACAGTCGAGCGGTTTTTCCGGGATTTGGAAAATCCTGATTACTGGATGGATTATAAAGCGCCGGAGTTTTGCATTGGAATCATCGAGAAAACGATGTGCCACCAGCAGGGCGAACGGCTGGACGGTGAGCCGCTGAGAGGTAAACCGTTTTTGCTAGAGCCATTTCATAAGTTCATCATTTACAACCTGGTTGGTTTCAAGCTGACTGGAACGAAGATCGTCAGATACCATGAGGCATTGATATATATCCCACGTAAAAATATTAAAACTTCGTTTGCTGCCTCTCTTGCCTGGGCGCTGTCCCTGCTGTACCGGCGTTCCGGTTCAAAAATGTACATTGCGTCCGCCGCGCTCATGCAGTCCATGGAATCTTACAATTTCCTAGCCTACAACATCCGGCGGCTGGGTGAGGATTCCAAAGACGGCGGGAGCGTCCGCATTGTAGACAACCACAACGAACACAGTCTTTCTGCTGATCTTGGGGACGGTTCCTTTTTCATCCGGGCATTGGCCGCAAACCCAGACAGTCAAGACTCGCTGAACGCCAATATTGCTATCTGTGACGAAATCCACGCTTTCAAGCAACCCAAGCAATACAACCTGTTCAAGGAAGCCATGAAAGCCTATACAAATAAACTGCTGATCGGTATTTCCACGGCGGGCGATAATGAGCAGGCTTTTCTGGGGCAACGCCTGAAATACTGCCGGAAGGTCCTGGACGGTACGGTTTCCGACGAACAATATTTTATTTTTATGTGCTGCGCCCCGGACGGTGTGCGCGACGGCTCGATAGATTTTACCGACCCCGCAGTGCATGAAATGGCTAATCCCGCCTATGGGGTGAGCATCCGACCGGAGGAAATTTTGAACGACAGCTTGCAGGCCCAGAATGACCCGCAACAGCGGAAGGACTTTTTTGCAAAGAGCCTGAACGTGTACACCAACGCAATGCGGGCCTATTTCGACGTAGACGAATTCCGGGCCAGTGACAACGAATATAAGTGGACGCTGGAAGAGCTGGCAAAGCTCCCGATTGACTGGTACGGCGGGGCTGACCTGTCCAAGCTACACGATCTGACCGCGGCGGCACTGTTCGGCCACTATAAGGGCGTTGACATCGTGATTACTCATGCATTTTTCCCTGTCGTGGCCGCTCACCTGAAAGCAGATCAAGATAACATCCCGCTTTTCGGCTGGGCCGAAGACGGCTGGTTGACGCTGTGCAACAGCCCCACGGTGAACCATCAAGACGTTGTAGCCTGGTTTGTCGATATGCGTCGGAAGGGTTTCCGGATTCGGCAGGTTGGGCACGACCGGAAATTTTGCCGCGAGTATTTTCTGGGGATGAAAGAGGCCGGGTTTAAGGTCATCGACCAACCGCAATACTATTACAAAAAATCTGAGGGGTTCCGGTACCTGGAACATTCGGCCAAAAACGGCAAACTGTACTACCTGCACTCTGAGGCGTTTGAGTATTGCGTGGAGAATGTCGCGGCGGTCGAAAAAACCGACGATATGATTCAATACGAGAAGGTGCAGCCTGAGCATCGAATCGACCTTTTCGATGCTTCTGTGTTCGCCTGCATCCGGTACCTGGAAAACATGGACAAACGACAAAAAGCTAGCTCCTGGTGGGGTGAGCGCAGAGGTGATGACGATTGAGCAAACGCAGACAGAAAGCGCGGGCTGAGCCTACGCAGAGACGGAGCGCCGCCGCGTGGCTGTGCGATGCGTCGCAATACGATAATCTGGCCTGTCGGGGCTATGTCAGCCTGGCCCAAAACCCAGAAATCGCGGCGGGCGTGGATACAATCGCCCGGTTGGTGGGCAGTATGACCATTAACCTGATGCAGAACACCGACGCGGGAGACGTGCGTATCCGCAACGAACTGGCCCGGAAGATCGACATTAACCCGAACAGCTACACCACGCGGGCCGGGTTTATCCACTGGATTGTCCGCGCGATGTACCTGGAGGGACACGGGAACGCGGTGGTCTGGCCGAACACCAGAGCCGGTATCATCCGGGACCTTAACCCGGTCCCGCCTGCGTTTGTGGCATTTATCCCCGACGGGTGGGGGTATCATGCAGTAATCCGTGGGCAGACGTACAGCCCGGACAAAATCTTGCATTTTGCCCTCAACCCGGATAGCCTGTATCCGTGGTTAGGTACTGGGTACCGTGTGTCCCTGGCCGCTGTCGCAGACAACCTGAAACAGGCGGCGGCAACGCAGCGGGGATTTATGGCCAGTAAATGGAAGCCGTCGCTTGTTGTAAAAGTTGACGGCCTGATCGACGAATTTTCCAGCCCAGAGGGACGGAAAAACCTGTTGGATTCCTACGCCGCGAGTGGTGAGGCCGGGGAACCGTGGCTCATCCCGTCTGACCAATTCAGCGTTGAGCAGATTAAACCGCTCACCCTGTCTGATCTGGCCCTTGACGCAATGGTCACGCTGGACAAACGGACTGTTGCGGCTGTGTTGGGCATTCCGCCGTTTGTGCTGGGCGTGGGTGATTTCAACCGCGACGCCTGGAACAACTTCGTAAATACTACCATCATGCCCCTGGCCCGTTGTATCGAGCAGGAGTTGACCCGGAAACTGCTGTATTCCCCTGATCTGTTTTTCCGATTCAACAGTTGGAGCTTGTACAGCTACAACATTACCGAGCTGGTGAGCGCGGGCGCTGAGATGGTGGACAGAATGGCATTACGCCGCAATGAATGGCGCGGGTGGTTGAACTTACCGCCTGACCCGGACATGAATGAACTACTTGCCCTTGAGAACTACATTCCGGCTGACCGGCTGGGGGACCAAGGCAAGCTGACCCAGGGAGGTGAATAAACGTGGAACATAGAAGTATGTTAATGCAGGACATGAAAACCCGTGAAGACGGGGACGATCTCTACCTTGAGGGTTACTTCGTAGTCTACAACTCCCCATACGAATTGTGGCCCGGTGCGACCGAGAGCGTAGCACCCGGCGCATTTTCCGAAAGCCTGACTGGGGACGTCCGGGCGCTGTTCAATCACAATCAGGACATTGTGTTAGGCCGCACCACCAACGGCACGTTGGAGTTGAGCGACGATGCGCGGGGACTGTATGGCCGGGTTAAAATCAATCGGAACGACACCGACGCCATGAACGCTTACCAGCGTATCGCACGGGGCGATGTTACCGGTTGTTCGTTTGGTTTCGACGTGGAGAAACAGGCAGAGGAATTCCGGGACGATGGGACGATTCACTGGACGCTGGAGAAAATCGCCCCGCTGTACGAGGTATCACCCTGTACGTTCCCGGCCTATGGGGCTACGAACATCTCCGCCCGTAAACGAGATTTTGAGGACGCAAAGCGCCGCCGGGCCGATGCCTGGAAAAAGCGCACGATGGAGCGGCTGAGAAAGGCCGCTGGAAAGGAGAGTAAGAGCAATGCTTAAAGCCCTTATGTTGAAGCGCTCCCTTGACGGGAAGCGCGGCGAACTGGCCGAGCTGGAAAGAGCAGCCGAACAGTTTGCCACCAGAGAGGCCGAGCTTGAGGCCGCGATTGCCGAGGTGGAACCCGGCAACACCGAGCAGGAGCAGGCCGTAAACGCCGAGATCGAGCAGTTCGAGGCGGACAAGGCCGCGCACGATGAACAGGTGGAAACCCTGCGTGCGGGTATTGCGGCCCTTGAGACCGAGCTTGAGGAACTGGAACGCTCCGCCCCCAAGCCCGCCGCCCCTGCTGAACCCAAAACCGAGCCTGATAAGAGAGGTGCTATCATGCAGAACACTATCAACCTGCGCTCTCTGCCCATGAACCGCCGGGCTTTCGATGCCCTGCCCACCGAGCAGAGAAGCGCTATCGTTGCGCAGCCTGACGTTAAGGACTTCCTGGCCCGCGTCCGTGACATGCGCGGCCAGACCCGTGCTGTGACCGGTGCAGAGCTGACCATCCCCATTACCTTCCTGGAGCTGGTGGCGGAGAACATGTACCGCTACTCCAAACTGATGAACCGCGTCCGTGTGCGGAACGTGACCGGTGAGGCCCGGCAGACTATCGCCGGTACCATCCCGGAGGCCGTCTGGACTGAAATGTGTGGCGCAATCAATGAGCTGTCCTTTGGTTTCAACCAGATTACCACCGACGGCTATAAGGTGGCTGGTTTTATCCCCGTCTGCAACTCCCTGTTGGAGGATAATGATATCAATCTGGCCTCCTACATCGTCGAGGCGCTGTCTGAGGCTATCGGTCTGGCCGCTGACAAGGCCATTCTGTACGGCAAGGGCGGCGCAAGCAAGATGCCCCTGGGCATTGTTACCAGACTGGCACAGTCCAGCCAGCCCAGCGACTACCCCGCCAACGCCCCCGCTTGGGAGGACCTGCACGTCTCCAACATCAAGAAGATTGGCGGCGATTCCGTGACCGGTGCGCAGTTCTGGGCGCAGCTCATGGAGGCAACCGGCGCGACCTATACCAGATACAGCCGGGGCAATCAGTTCTGGGCCATGAATTCCAAGACCTATGCAAAGCTGAAAAGCAAGCTCATTTCCTTCACCGCTACCGGCGATATCGTGGCAAACCTGTTCGGTGTCCTGCCTATCATCAACGGTGACATCGACGTTCTGGAGTTCATTCCCGACGGTGACATCATCGGCGGCTACGGTGACCTGTACCTGCTGACCCAGCGTTCCGGTATGACCATCGAGAGCTCTACCGAGGTGCAGTTCATTCAGGACAACACTGTTTTCAAGGGCAAGCAGCGCATGGATGGTACGCCTATCATCCCCGGCGCTTTTGTGGCGGTCAATATCAACAACGTGGACGTTACCACTACTGCGACCTTCGCCGCTGATACTGCCAATGACGCAGACCTGGACGGTATCACCGGCCTGACCCTGTCTCCCGCGTTCAGCGCAGACGTGACGGCCTACACCGCCACCGCTTCCACCGCGGCCAATGTTATCGCTACTCCCGCCAACGCCAACGCCGCCGTTGCACTGTCCTACAACGGTAAGAACGTCGTGAACGGCGCGAGTGTTACCCCCGTGACCGGTACTAAGGACCTGGTTATCACCGTGAAGAACGGCAACAAGACCAAGGTCTACACCGTGGCCGTCACTAAGTCCTAACATGACTGCGGCTATTGTGTTGCCGCTGTTGCAGGTAGACCTTGGGGAACTGTACCCCACGGAAGACCGGAAAAAATACCTCTCGCAGGCGGTGGACGCGGCTCTTGCGTTCATTGCCCGCGAGGGTATCACCCTAGAGGATACCGTGGAAGACCTGCAACTAGTGGAGATGTATGCGGCTTATCTGGTGCGTAAACGTAACACCACCGAGGCAATGCCGCGTATGCTACGATGGGCACTAAACAACCGGCTATTTAGTCAGAAATCGGGGGGCTGAACATGTACGACAGCGGGGTAATGTTTTTGCACCGGGGCGCGAACGTCGCAGAACCGGGAGAGGCCCCGGAGCTGGTGTACGTTCAGGTTTGGGGTGCGAACTACGAAAATAGGACGGTAGGCATCCAGCGGTATTATACCGCAATGGAACACGCAAACCGGGCCGATTTGCTGATTCGTGTACCCAGATATTACGCGATCTCACCCACCACCGACCGGGTGAAACTGTCCCCGGTGGACCATCTGGATGATGGGACGTATAGGGTGGCACAGGTGCAGCAGGTGACGGATTCCGACGGCCTACCGGCTACGGACATTACACTAGAGAGGATGGATGCGCTGGATGGAAACCATTAAACAGGCACTATTGGCGTTGACCTCTAATGTATTTCAGTTTGTTTCCGCGCCTAGCACTGTGCCACCCTATATTATTTATCAGCAGGACGGGGACAATGATCTTTGCGCCGGGAACCGCCACGCAGAGACAGCGGCGGTTGTAATCGTTGACCTGTTCACCAAAAAAGCGAAAGACCCGTTAGTAGCAAGTATCCCGGCGGCGTTGGAGGGTGCGGGCGCGTCCTGGTATCTAAACTCTACGCAGTACGAGAATGAGACGGGGCTGTATCATTTTGAGTGGTATGCTGAGGTGGTGTAAAAATGCCCAGTATCAAAATCACCGGGGCCGATGAGCTAGTGATGGTGCTAAACCGCCTGTCTGAGGAATCAGAGGGCGCGATTAAAAAGGCGGTGTTCGACGGCGCGGCTGTAATCGCCGATGCCGTGCGCTCTAACATTAACGGCCTGCGCGTTGACGGCCCCAGCGCGTGGGAGACCCGACGCAGAACTGAGCAGAAAGCCGGACTGCAAGCGGGGCTGACCACCTACCAGATAGAGGATAAGGGCGGCAAGATCGAGGGCGGCGTCGGGTTTTCCGGCACAAACAGCCGGGGCCAGTCAAACCGGATGATTGCCCGCGTTTTCAATTCTGGAACGTCATTTAGCAGCAAGCAGCCTTTTTTCAACAGGGCTGTTCGCTCTAGTCGTGGCGCGGCGCAAGCCGCCGTCAAGGCTACGTTGGAAGAAGAAATCCAAAAAATCGTGAAAGGATGAGTGTGATTTATGGCAAGTATTGGTTTATCTAAGCCCTATTACGCCCTGTACAGTGCCACCGGCAGCACCGTTACCTATTCCGGCGGCGGTCTGCTGGGCAAGGCTACCGAGCTTTCCCTTGAGCTTGAGGGCGCAGACACTAATGTACTGTATGCAGACAACGCCCCCGCTGAGAGTGACAACCAGTTTGCAGGCGGTACCCTGAACATCACCACCGACGATCTGCTCCCTGAGCCTATGAAAGCCATTCTGGGCATCACCGAGAAGGTCCTGGATGAGGCCACTTCCGGCTCTTCCGACAAGTGGCTTGTTTTCGACGATACCCAGGCCATCCCCTACGTTGGTTTCGGCGGCATCATCAAGGCCAAACAGGGCGGCGTGGTGAAGTGGATTGCACTGGTGCTTACTAAGGTGCAGTTCTCCAACCCCGGTGTGACTGCTACCACCCAGGGCGAGACCATCGAGTGGCAGACCAAGAGCCTGAGCGCTACTGTGATGCGTGATGACAGCACTAATCATGTGTGGCAGATGCAGTCTACCCCGCTGGCAACTGAGGCGGCGGCAGAGGCGGCTATCAAAAAGGCCCTGGGTATTACCGACGTGGCGGCTTAATAGGAGGGGCAGGACGTGAGAACTGGAAAAATCACTGTGAACGGGCTGGACTATATCACCTGCCTGTCTACCCGTGTACTCGTGGCGCTGGAAGAGCGCGGCGGTGACGCTGATAAGGAACTTGCCCGTATCATGAAATCGGCCAAACTGTCAGACCTGTTTTGGCTGCTGGCCCAGATGATCGACGCGGGCAACCGGTATGCAAAACTCGAAGGGCTGGAAAACCCCGGCACTCTGTCGTTTGACGAACTCATGGATACCATGGGGCCGGACGATTACGAGGGCATGACTACGGCAATGACTGAGACGGTGCGGGCCGGTACGACCCCCACCGTGGAGGCCAAACCCGGCAAGGGTAGCCGAAAAAACGCAGAAACCAGTCAAGCGGACGGGTAACGCCTGCCTGGTATATCTGGTATGGTCTCCAGGTGGGATTAACCCGCCTGGAGACCTTTGATTTACCCGTATCCTGCTTGTTAGATTTGATTGCAGTGCATCAAATCAAAACAGAGGGGGCCGAACCGAAGCCCACGAAGGAAGACGAAGCGAGGGAGTTCATGCGCTTGCTAACCTACCAGTAAAGGGGTGTATCAATGGCAACAGACGTATCTATTAAGTTGGGAGTCACTGGTGAGAGTGACTTAACGTCTGCCTTAAAGGGCGTAGAAAGCCGAATTAAGAACCTCAACTCAGAGATGAAAGCCGCCGTTTCGTCTATGTCCAGGCTTGAGAGCGCAGAACAGCAGGCGGCAAAGAAATCCGACATTCTCACCCGGTCCATCGACGCGACCAAGGACAAAATCGGCATTTTGTCGCAGCAGTACGACAAGGCAAAAGTGAAGCTGGACGAACTGGGTGCAGAGCTGGAAAACGCCCGGCAACAGTTCGGGGAAAACTCAGCCGAGGCCTTGAGAGCTGAAGCCGCCTATAACAGACAGGCGGTAACAGTGAACAACCTGGGTACCAAAATCAATAACGCAACTGCTGACATGAACAAAATGGAATCGGAGTTGCAGGATTTGGCAAGCAAGGCCGACACAGCCGGGGATGATATGGCCCGGCTGGGCGATGATGCCGACCGGGCCGGGGATGATCTGGACCGTATGGGTGACCAGGCCGACCATGCCCGGCGCGATCTCGACAACCTGGGTGATAACGCCGATGATGCCCGCCGTGGCCTGGACAACTTGGGCGATGAGGCAGACCGGGCCGGGGATTCTCTGTTAGAGGCGTTTAGTGCGGGTGCCGTCTCTGGTGCTGTGCAGTCGTTAATGGGCAGTATTTCCGGCCTGGTTGACGAGATGGGGGAGTATCAGAAAATCATGGCGTCGTTGGAGGTGTCCAGCCAAAAGGCCGGGTACACCGCCGGTGAGACCTCTGATAGTTACCGCCGCCTGTACCAGGTATTAGCCGATGACCAAACAGCAGCCACGACCACGGCAAACCTGCAAGCCCTGGGCCTAGCCCAGGAGGATTTAACCACACTTGTTGACGGTTGTATTGGTGCATGGGCAACGTATGGTGATAGCATCCCTATCGACGGATTGGCGGAAAGTATCACGGAGACGATTAACGCCTCTGCTGTCACTGGTACATTCGCCGATGTACTTAATTGGGCCGGTGGAGTAATGGAGGACGATTTTAACGAACAGCTAGAGAAGTGTAAAACCAAGTCTGAGCGCGTTAATCTTGTTCTTAAAGAGCTTACCAGGCAAGGATTACCAAAAGCGGCGCAACAGTGGCGTGATAACAGTAAGGCGCTTGTGCAGACCAACGACGCAACGGCCAACATGGCGGCGGCGCTGTCCCGCGTAGCTGAAACTCTCGCTCCCACTACGGCGGCAATGAAAAATTTCGCCGCCGATGCTATCAATTCCTTTATGGATTTGATGGACAACGGGGAGAAATTGATACCTGTTATTGCGGGCGTTGCGACGGCCATTGGTACCCTGGCCGCTATTTCCGCCGGGGCTAAGATCATGGAGCTGGTTACCGCGTTTGTCGCTATGCTCAACCCGGTCACCTTGGTAATTGCGGCGGG
>OQVS01001811.1_pt1 | contig 14261 bp, 11 predicted proteins | sample 1691601 | NCBI WGS metagenome assembly OQVS01 (sample SAMN03418268, study PRJEB22391) | human gut metagenome | biome: human-gut; feature: organic feature; material: feces | host: Homo sapiens | place: Tanzania | collected 2013-01
AAAACTCAAAATTCAAAATCGCCAACGGCGACAATTCAAAATTCAAAACTCAAAACTCAAAACTCAAAATGAGCGTACATATTATATATTACAAAGACGGGGCGAAGCTTATGCGCCCCGTCGCCAACGAGACAGAATACCGACTGGCGCGCGACACGGAGCACAACCGGCGCGCCGACAAGCACCACATGCTTCAGATGAACTATTCCTGTCTGCCTAACCCCGACGGCTCGCTGAAGGGCACAACCCGAATGAGCAACTCCGTGGGCATGGACATCGACTTCGACCCGAAGGCTCCCGACTATGAGGAGAAAATGATGAATGTACCAGAATTGGTACTTGGGAAGAAGGACGAGCTTGGGCTGCTGATGCTCGAAAGAAGTGCCAACAAGGGCTACCACATCGCCTTCAAGCGCCGACCGGAGCTCTCGCAGGAGAACAACCTCAAGTGGGCGTCTGAGTTGCTTGGAGTGGAGTACGACAAGGGAGCTAAGGACATCACCCGTGTGTTCTTCACGCCGCCAACTGACCGACTGCTGTTCGTGGACAGCCAACTGTTTGAGAATACGGAAGTCAATAAAAAGAATACGGATTCTGCTGATGCTGAAAGTCAGAAGAAAAATCAGAAAAATCCGTATTCAGAAAAGCAGGAGGGATTTAATACGGATGCTGCTGAACCATTGGATTCTTCACTTTTCACTCTTCACTCTTCACTTCCCTCAGGTTCCGCAGAACCATTGGATTCTTCACTCTTCCCTCTTCACTCTTCACTTAAATACCTCGGCATTCCCTACTCCGACATCATTCGCAAGTGGTGGCAGATGTACAACGACTCACAAGAGCCTGTTCGCAGCAACCGCAACACCCTCACCTTCGAGCTTGCCGTCAACCTGCGCCACATCTGCGGCTTCGACCGCCAGCTCCTCGACCGCGTCATCCCCTGCTACGACGGTTTCCCCGAAACCGAGAAGCTCGCCTGCATCGACAGCGCCCTTAGCGAGAAACGCACCCAGATGCCAAAGCGACTGAAGGACGTGCTCCTCGCCATCCGTCAGGAGCGCATGGACACGAAGCAGAAGGGCGAGGACGACGAGCCGGGCAAGATTGACGAGCTCGACGAGGCTCTCGCGCAGGACGACCTCTTCTACTACAAGGCCCTGCCACGTATGCCCCAGGGCGTGAAGGACTCCATCGACGCCGTGGGTCCGGCCCTCGCCCTACCCATACTTACTGCCATCTGCCCCGCAATAGGAATGCTTGCCACCGACGTCAAGGTGGACATCCACGGCAAGATGAGCGGACTCAACCTTATCTCCTACATCGCTGGCGACTTCGCCTCGGGCAAGGGAAGCATCGACCCCGTAGTGGACGAGTGGACCCGTGAGGTGAGGGCCATGGACAAGGTCTACCAACAGCAGGAGGACGAGTGGCGCGAGCGGAAGCGCGCCGCCAAGAACAAGAAGGAGCAACCCGAGGAGCCCAAGCTGCCCGTGCGCTGCCTGACGCTGAACAACACCGTGGCCAACCTTGCCGAGCGACTCGCCAACACAGGCGGCAAGCATGCCTTCTCCTTCACACCCGAAGCCGACACGGTGGCGCAGAAATGGCGTTCGTCGATGAGCGACTTCTCCGTGATGCTGCGCCAGGCCTACGACGGCACGAGCTACCAGCGCGAGGCCCGCAGCGCCGAGGCGGTGAACGTGCATATCGACCACCTGCTGTGGAACGTGGTGATGTGCGGCACGCCCGACGCCCTCTACCGTGTGGTGAGCAACTACACCGACGGTTTCCAGAGCCGCATAGCCGTGGCGCGCACGCCCGACAACACGTTCACGCCGCTCACCGACAACCTGCACGTGCTCACCGAGAAGCAGCGCGACCGCATCCGTCAGATAGCCCATCTACTGCCCCTTATGCAGGGCGAGGTGACGCTACCGAAGCTTGAGGCCAAGGGCAGGCTGTGGCTTGAGCAGGTGCGCCTGGAGGCGATGAAGAACGACGACAAGGTGAAGGCGCGCCAGCGATTCCGCATCTGCCCCACCACCATGCGCATGATGACCTGCCTGATGCTCTGCCGTGTGGCTGCCCAGCTCATCGACAAGCATGGCCTTGCCGGGGCAGAGAAGCACCTCAAGGAGCAACCCTCGCTGTGGAAGGAGATAGTGGTGAGGATGCAGCAGCCAGCCTTTCTCGCTGCCTTCGACGTGCTTGCCGACTATCAGCTCGACAACGCGCTCTACTTCTTCCGCGAGCGCATCGAGGCGGCGTTCTCGTCGAGGGAGTATGTGGGCAGGGAAGAGGCCAACCGCCGACGCATCAGCAAGAACGACTCCATCTACGGGCGTCTTGGCGCGACGTTCAGCTACGAGCAGGCCTTGCAGAACACGATGGCTGTGAAGGGTGCCAACATCTCGCGTAACTCGGTGTCGCAGATGCTGAAGAATTGGCGCAAGCAGGGACTTATTGTCGATATTGAGTGGATGAAGTATCGAAAGGTGCAGTAGAAATGGCAAGACACTCTGTCATGGAGGTCAAGAATGTCACGAATGTCATTAAGATTAAAAGTAAAAAGAATTTAAAGCAGCTGGGCAACATGCTTTGCTGCTAAATAAAAACAAAAAACAAATATTATGACTATAGAAATCATACGACACAACTATTCGAAGTACGGTGTTGAGGGCACCATGTTTATCAACAAGCGCGAGATATGCGCCACATTGGAGCATCCGCACAACTTTCTGCCGCCTGGCTCCTACCCCATCGAACTGGAGCGCAACGAGCACTATGAGCGCGACTTGCCCACCATGCCCGACGGCGCCACCATACGCCCCGGCAACGGCCCTTTCAACCTTAAGGACGGGAGCATCGTCGTGGGCGAAAGATACATGCTCGGGGTGCTCTTCAAGTCGGCTGAGACTTTTGAGAAGCTGATCAAGAGAATCAAGATGACTATGGCGAGGGGGAAGGAAGTTGAATTGAGAATTTTGAATTTTGAGTTTTGAATTGTGCGCTACGCGCATTAGGAATTTTTGAGTTTTGAATTTTGAATTGTGCGCTACGCGCATTAGGAATTGTTCAATTTAGAATTGAGAATTCCTAAATCAAAATCAAAGTAAACAAATCAAAACTCAAAATTCAAAAATTCAAAATCGGCTTTGCCGACAATTCAAAATTCAAAACTCAAAACTCAAAATCGGCTTTGCCGACAATTCAAAATTCAAAACTCAAAACTCATAATTCAAAACTCATAATTCATAATTCAAAATTCAAAAATGAAAAATTCAACACTCAACATTCAAGTCGCAACCGCCGTGTTCATGCTCATCGGCGGCTTTGCACTCGCTGTGGCTGGCTTCATCGTGCCGCCATTGGGCCAAATCCACGAGAGTGTGCTCGGCATCTTCGCCGAGTGCCTCATCTATGCAGGCAGCATCTTCGGAGTTACTATATATATAAGGACGAAATATGCGGAGATGAAAACGTATTTGGACGAGAGTCTGAAAGAAGAACGAAGAGTGAAGAACGAAGAATCCATGTGACAAGCAAAAACGAGACCTCCCACGGATTTCACAAATAACACAGAGTTATTAGCGCGACATTCTGGTCGTGTTAAGATCATCACAGATGAACGCTTGGGCTTCGCCAGCGGATAGCACGGATTTGAATGTTGAGTGTGGAATGTCATTCCTCATTCCGTGAAATAACGTCGGCGAAGCCTGACGAAAATCCGTGGAATCATCCTTGGCAAGATACTACGTCAAATAACTCCGTGTTATTTGTGAAATCTGTGGGAGATTCTATTTTTCAAAGAGTTGACAATAACTAATAAAACAGAAGAAAATGCGCAAAATTAATGAAATCATAATCCATTGCTCCGCCACTCGCGAGGGCAAACCGTTCACCGCCGCCGACATCGACCGTTGGCACCGTCAGCAAGGTTTCCGAGCCGTAGGCTACCACTACGTCGTGCTGCTCGACGGACGCATTGAAATAGGCCGCCCTATCTCCCAGGTAGGAGCTCATTGCCGCGGCCACAACACCGCCAGCATAGGCATCTGCTACATCGGAGGCCTCACTGCCGACGGACGATTCCCCAAGGACACGCGCACGTCGGAACAGCGCCGCAGCCTGCTGCTGCTGCTCTACACCCTGCGCCAAATGTTCCCCAACGCCACCATACACGGCCACCGCGACTTCGCCGCCAAGGAATGCCCGTGCTTCGACGCCACTAAGGAGTATGAGGGGCTGAAGTGAATGGGGCTGAAGTATAATGCCATAGCATAGCTGTCCGTGTCCCCCAAAGGGCACGGATAGCTTTATATGGTGATAAGTAAATGCAATGGAAAATATGACACAGTGGACATATACAGGAATACTGAAAGTTTTTTGAAAAAAACGGTTATTCTACAAGTTTTCCTCCGCTTTTTTCACGCTGCCAGCCCTCATTATCATCTCTTTCACCTGCGAGTAGTCGTCGTATTCGGGATTGCGCTCCATGAATATTCGCACGGCTCGGTCGATGAGTTTATGGTTGATAAGCTTAGCGTTGACCATCTTGTTGCCCTCCACCCTGCCGAGCCTTATCTGTACTGTTGTGCTTATCATGTCGAGACACATCTTTTGGGACGTTCCTGCCTTCATGCGGGTGGAACCAGTAACAAACTCAGGACCTGTGATTACCTCAACTGGATAATCCGACTCACGGGCAATGGGCGAATTTGGATTGTTCACTATGCAGCCTGTGGCGATGCCCGCCTCACGGCAATGCCTAAGGGCGGCAAGCACAAAGGGCGTAGTGCCGCTGGCAGAAAAACCCACGACAATATCCTTGGCTGAAACATTCCTGCCGAGCAACTGCTGCCAGCTGTCCTCCACATCGTCCTCGCGCGACTCACGGGTCTGCGTAAGGCATGAGATTCCACCAGGAAAAATGGCCTGTATCTGCGATCCATCGATGCCATAAGTGTTCTGCACCTCGATGGTGTCGAGTGTGGCGAGTCGTCCGCCTGTTCCACAACCCACGTAGAATAGTCGTCCACCATTCTTCAATCGCTGCTCAATGGCGGAAATCAAGGTGTTGAGCTGCGGCAGGGCTTTGCCCACGGCTACAGCCACCGACAGGCTCTCGCTATTGATGCCCTCGGTGATTTGCTCTACGCTCATCCGCTCCAAATGATCGTAGTGGGATGGCTGTTCGGTAGTGCGTGTTTCCATAATAAATTATACTACAGACTGTTAAGCCATTTCTTACCTGACTTAGTGTTTAACCATATCATAATGCCAGTTGCTATAACCGACAAAAATAAAAAAGTCAATGCCAATACTTCCATACTTGCAAAATTTATTATTACCTTTACCCCACAAAGTTACATATAAACATTCAAACAATGAAGAAAATTGCAGACAATCATCAGAAAAAACTTCATCCTTAGGCAACTTTCTTCATCCCGACCCCTATAAACGCAACAAAGCCGCTGAAAATCAGCGACTTTGTTAATGTTTTCTATAAGTTTGTTTCGGTTTGTTTTTATTAACCGAAATTGTCGTACATAATGCTTTCCGGGTCTACGCCGAGCGAATCAAGATAGTCGGTAACTGTCTTGATGAGCATAGGAGGACCGCAGAGGTAGTACTCGCAATCCTCAGGAGCCTCGTGATCCTTCAAGTAGGTGTCGCGGATACAGTTAACGGCAAATCCCTCGTAATACTTCACGCCCTGAGCGTCGGCAACTGGGTCCTTGCGGTCGAGCGAGAGGTGGAAGTGGAAGTTAGGATATTCCTTCTCCAATTCCCAGAAGTCCTCAAGGAAGAAAGCCTCGCCAAGAGCACGAGCGCCGTAGAAGAAGTGGAGCTCGCGGTCGCGGGTGTGCAGAGTCTTTGTCATGTGCATAATCTGAGCACGGAGCGGAGCCATACCAGCACCACCACCAATCCAAATCATCTCCTTGCCCGAAGTGAAGTTAGGATGGAAGTCGCCATAAGGACCTGACATCATAACCTTGTCGCCCGGCTTCAACGAGAAGATGTAAGAAGAGGCAATGCCCGTAGGCACGTTCTGGAAGCCCACCTGCGGACGTGGCAGGAACGGAGTTGTGGCGATACGCACGGTGAGGGTGATGATGTCGCCCTCGTCGGGATAGTTGGCCATTGAGTAAGCACGCACAGTAGGGTTGGGGTTGTGGGCCTTGAGCGAGAAGATGTTGAACTTCTCCCATGCGCCGATGTAGTCCTTGCCAATGAGGTCCTTGTCGAAGTCCTTGTCGTAGTCGATGCAGTCGTATGCAGGAATCTTGATCTGAGCGTAAGAGCCAGGAACGAAGTCCATGTGCTCGCCCGGAGGCAATGCCACCTTGAACTCCTTGATGAACGAAGAAACGTTCTTGTTGGAGATGACCTCGCACTCCCATTCCTTAACACCCATAACCGAATCGGGCACCTTGATCTTCATGTCCGACTTCACCTTGCACTGGCAACCCAAACGCCAGTTGTCCTTGATTTGCTTGCGTGTGAAGTGAGGCTTCTCGGAGTCGAGAATCTCGCCGCCACCCTCAAGCACCTGAACCTTACACTGGCCGCAGCTTGCCTTACCGCCACAGGCTGAAGGCAAGAAGATGCCGTTCTCGTTGAGTGTAGTCATCAACGACGAGCCCTGTGGCACGTTGATGGTCTTGTCGCCATTGATTTCGATGTTGACATTGCCGCTCGGGCTGAGGAACTTCTTAGCTACGAGCAGGATGACAACCAAGAGGAGTATCACAACAAGGAAAACTCCGATACTTGCAAATATAAATGATGTATTCATAACGTTGAGTCCTCCTTATTATATTTTAAGACCAGAGAAGCACATCATGGCCATTGCCATGAGTCCTACGGTGATGAACGTAATGCCGAGACCCTGGAGAGGCTTTGGCACATCGCTGTACTGCATCTTCTCGCGGATGGCACCCATGGCTACGATGGCCAAGGTCCAACCGATACCGCTACCAAGGGCGTAAACAAGAGCGTCGACAACGTTGCCGATGTACTGCGAGTTGGATGGGTCGAGATTGATGCGCTGCTGCATGAAGAGCGAAGCACCCATGATGGCACAGTTAACGGCGATAAGAGGCAAGAAGATACCGAGGGCCGCATAAAGCGACGGCGAGAACTTCTCGACAACCATCTCCACCAACTGCACGATGCCGGCGATAACGGCAATGAAGAGGATGAAGCTCAGATAGGAAAGGTCTACACCCTCAATAAGACAGTCGGGACCCAACACCTTGGTCTGCAACAGATAGTCGACAGGCACGGTGACGAGCAACACGAATGTCACGGCAAGACCCAGTCCCAATGATGTCTTCACGTTCTTCGACACGGCAAGGAACGAACACATACCGAGGAAGAAGGCGAATATCATGTTGTCCACAAAAATGGACCGGAAGAAAAGGCTTATTAAATGTTCCATTGTTTACTTCTGATTATTTTTCTTTGTAAAAGTAAGCTCTATGAATCCATATTACGCATCCCAAGAGGATGAGCGCCATGGCGGGCATTGTCATCATACCATTGTTGATGTAGCCTGCGTCGTAAACTCCCTGAGGAATGAGCTGGAAGCCGAGCAATGAGCCACGGCCAAGAAGCTCGCGCACGCCGCCAACCACCACAAGGATGTAGGCATAGCCAAGACCGTTGCCCACACCGTCGAGGAACGACGGCCAAGGCTTGTTCTGCATGGCGAAGGCCTCAAGACGACCCATGAGAATACAGTTGGTGATGATAAGACCCACGTAGACAGACAGCTCCACGCTCACGTCGTAGACGAAAGCTTTGAGAATCTGGCTCACGATGGTAACGAGAGCGGCAACAACCACAAGCTGCACGATGATACGGATGCGGTTAGGTATGGTGTTGCGGATGATTGAGATAATCACGTTGGCAAATGCTGTAATCACCGTCACGGCAAGACCCATCACGATGGCAGGCTTGAGCTGGGATGTCACGGCGAGAGCCGAGCAGATACCGAGCACCTGTACGAGGATAGGGTTGTCGAGGTTCAGAGGATTGGTGAATGCAGCCTTATTCTCTTTTGAAAACAAACTCATAATCTTGTTCCTCCTCCTTATTTAGATGTTAAGAATTTTGTGTACTCACCGAGGCCGTTCTTGAGCATGTCGCTCACACCGTTACAAGTAAGTGTTGCGCCTGTCACGGCGTCGCACTGGGTTGTAGGATCGCTAACCTCGTTCTTCTTCACTACCGAGAGAGCCACGCCTTCCTTGCCTGCGGCAAAGACATGCTTGCCCTTGAACTGATCCTGCCATACGCGAGAATCCTTGATTTCGGCACCAAGACCAGCGGTCTCGCCCTCGTGGTTGAAGTAAGCTCCATATACGGTCTGCTTGTCGGCGTTCAGGGCAATGTAGCCGCTGATGCCGCCCCAAAGACCCATACCGTAAACAGGGATGACGTACTTGGTCTCGCCGTCGACGTTGCAAACGTAGAGAGCAAGCTTGCCTTCCTTGGTAGAAGCGCTGTTGCAGAGGAAGCCAGCTTCTGTGCCACCCTGCTTTCCAGCCTCAACCTCCTCGCCGTTGCGGTCGATGATCTTGTCGGCTGTAACCACCTTATTATATTGTTCTGTAGCCTCAGCTCCATCGATGTCGCGGATGTTGAGGGCTGCGAGAATCTGCTTCTTCTTGTCGAGAGCCACGTTCTCGTCCTGCTGCGGCTTGAGTGTAGAAGACACGAAGGCAAGCAGGAACGCAACGATAACTACGATAACGACAGAATATATGATTGTGTAGGAGTTGGAACTGGTGTTCAACCCCTTCTTCTTTGTTTCTTCCATATTCCGATAATGGTTATTTGTTGGTTAAACGTTTCATTCGCTTGGTGATGTTCTTCTGCACTACACAGTAGTCGATGAGCGGAGCGAACATGTTCATAAAGAGGATGGCGAGCATCATACCCTCTGGATAACCAGGGTTCATAACGCGGATGATTACTGCCATGATGCCGATGATGGCACCGTAGTAGTACTGTCCGCATTGTGTGCGGGCTGATGTCACAGGGTCGGTAGCCATAAACACAGCACCGAAGCAGAAGCCACCCAACACAATGTGCTCATACCATGCGATAGGAGTCATGCCGAGAGCCTCGAAGATGTAGGCTGCAACAGCACCACCAACGAACACACTGAGCATTGTGCGCCATGAGGCAATGCCTGTCCAGAGAAGTATCACGGCACCAATGGCGATGGCGATAACGCTGGTCTCGCCGATTGAACCTGGGATAAGACCTGTGACCATGTCGCAGAGGCTGCTGTTCACGGCTGCTCCCTGTGCAATCTCACCAAGCGGTGTGGCGCAGGTGAAGGTGTCGGGAAGAGTGTTGCCAAATCCGAAGATTGTGTCGTTGGCCACCCAAACAGCGTCGCCACTCATCTTTGTAGGATAAGAGAAGAAGAGGAACGCGCGGGTGATAAGAGCCACGTTGAAGATGTTCATACCTGTACCGCCGAAAATCTCCTTGCCGATTACTACGGCGAAGGCTACGGCAATGGCGAGCGCCCACAGCGGACAGCCCACAGGGATAATCAACGGGATAATGATGCCCGAAACAAGGAAGCCCTCCTGAATCTCCTCGCCCTTCCACTGTGCCCAGGCAAACTCGATGCCGAGACCTACAACGTAGCTGACGATGATTTTAGGAAGCACCTGCAATGCTCCGTAGATGAACATTGAGAAGAACGAAGCGTCGGCCAAAGCGCCGGCAGCCTTGTAGTTCTGGAATCCCACGTTGTACATACCAAACAGCAATGCCGGAAGCAACGCAATCACCACAAAGCTCATGATGCGCTTTGAATCGATGGCGTCGTGGATGTTCACACCGGTCTTTGAAGTCTGGTTGGGCACAAACAGGAAAGTCTCAAAGCCGTCGAACAAGCTGCGGAAGGCGTGGAGCTTTCCCTCAGGCTCGAAGTTGGGCTTGATGTCGTTAAGATATTTTCTTAGAAAATTCATACTTTTCTCTTTGTAATTAAATTAAATGTTATGCATTCTCCTTGCGGAGCATGTCGAGACCCTTGCGCACGATGTGCTGGAGCTCAAGCTTCGATGAGTCGACAAACTCTGCCACGGCAAAGTCCTCGGGAGCTACCTCGTAGATGCCAAGCTGCTCCATGCGGTCGATGTCGCCGGCAATGATTGCCTTGACGAGATATTCGCCATAGATGTCCATCGGGAGCACCTTGTCGTACTCGCCACTCATAATCATGTGGCGCTCGCCACCCTTGACGCGTGCGTCGAGACTGTACTCCTTGTTCTTGCCGAAGAGCCATGAGAGGTAGCTGCGGCTGACAGAGAAGTCGTTGGTGCGTGGAAGAATCCAACCAAGCATCTCGTCAACATTGTCGCCCTCAGGAATTACGGTAATCTCGGATGTGTGACCGCCAACGAAGTCCTCGGCTGTGCACTTGCGGCCTGTCAACGGGTTGCCGTTGATGATGCGCACGTGATCCTTCTTTGCGAGCTTGCCCTCGAGAAGGCTCGAGATAGGCTGACCAACAAGCGCCTCGGCATAAGCCGGATTGTTGATTTCGCTACCTGCAACTGCCACAAGACGACGGAGATCCACCTTGCCTGTGTTGAACAATCTTCCGAAGAAGATGACTGCTGTCGGGTCGACTGTCCAAACCACCTCGCCCTTGTTCACGGGAGCGATGTTGTTCACCTGAACACCAACGTTGCCTGCCGGACACGGACCGTCGAACACGTTCACCTCAACGTCCTTGGCTGAGGTCAAGGCAGAGCTTGTCTGCTGTGCGCCAATGCCGAGATAGGTCTTGGCGATTTTCGACAGAGCTGTGAGACCCGTCTGGAAGTCCTTCTCGTTGCCCTGAATCTCAAACTCGAAATTGCCTGCGAGAGGCATGTCGCGCAATGCGCTCACAAAGATAGCGCGTGGCTTCTGGTCGGGAGTGGTAGACACGGCGTAGGGCAGCTGGTTGATGTAGCCGAACAAGCCAGCCTCAAGCAGAGCCTTAACCACGGTGTCGCCATCGAGCGAAGCCACCTGTTTCTGACCGAAGTCAACATACTGCTGATCCTTGTCAGCCTCTACGACAACGCGCAACACCTTGCGGCGGTCGCCTCTGACAACTGCCTGCACTACTCCACTCACGGGCGATGCGAACTTAACGTCGTTCTGCTTCTTGTTGACAAACAGAGCGTCGCCAGCCTTCACATGGTCGCCCTCGCGAACTACCACCTTGGGAGTCATGCCTACAAAGTCATCAGGTACAAGGGCATACTGGGCAGCAGCCTTAACCGGGAATTTTTGCTCGGCGGCCTTTCCCTTAAGGTTGATGTCCAAACCCTTACGTAACTTAATTACATTTGCCATAAATATATTAAAAAAATAAGAATAATTCCTCATATTTGGACATTGCTACAAATCGCGATTGGCAACGTCACAAAAGTGCCTACAAAATTAACAATAATTTGTGAGTTAAAGGAATAAAAACTTTTAATTATTTTTATTATAATGCTTTTTACAAGGAAGTTGGCCTATACAATTGCAAAAAATGGGCAATAATGCTAAATAGACATTACAAATCAGACCATAAAAAATATAGGAGGTTGGGCAAAACGGTCCAACCTCCTACACAAAAGCTTTTATAGAGCAATGCTCTGCTACATATGAATGCAAACAAATATTAGTTGCTCTCAATCACCTTGCCTGCTCCACGATAGAGCTTGATGGGTCCGTCGAGCAATACAGCCACTACAGTAATCATCGGGTCGAGCGAACGTTCAGGCACATTAATGTAAAGGTTGCCAGGCACCTCGCTCCAATAGTTCTTGTTGTAGACCTTTGAAGAGATTATCTCGCCACTGCCAACAACCCACACGCGGTTCACCTTGTTCACCAATCCCTTCACCTCGATAGGACCATTGGGTTTGTAAGGGAGGTAGAGATAAAGGATGTCGCCAGCCTTGTTCAATGTGGTGTAGCCCTGGAAATGCTCGTTGGGAATGCCGGCGCGTGTGTCGTAGATAGCCTCCTTGTGCTTCTTTGTCCAGCGGCCAAACTCCTTGAGTATAGCCACCTGCTCCTCGGGAATTGTTCCGTCTTCCTTCGGACCGATGTCGAGAAGCATGTTGCCACCCATCGACAGGCAGTCGACAAATGTGCGCAGAAGAATGTAGGGCGACTTGTAGTTGTTGTCGGCATGCTGATAGCCCCACGAGTCGTTCATAGTCATGCAAAGCTCCCAATGCTTTTCCTCAGGGCGAACCACTGGCACGCCCTGCTCAGGAGTGGCATAGTCGCCATAGCCCTGTATGCGCGAGTTGATTATGACGTTCTTGTTGGCCTTGCGCAGAAACTCCGACATGCCCTTGGCGTTCCAAGTCTCAGCTGTCTGCTCCCAGTCGCCGTCAAACCAATAGAGATCTGGCTTATAGGCATTAAGCTCGCCGAGCTGGTCGAAGTCGAACTTCAGGAATTTCTGCCAGCGTGCTGGATCTTCCTTCACGTCGTAGCGAGTTTCTGTGCGAGAGACGTTAGGATAATCGGGATGCGACCAGTCGATGAGCGAGTAGTAGAGTCCGAGCTTGAGTCCGTGCTTGCGCACTTCCTTGACAAACGGAGTCACGATGTCGCGCTTGGCAGCAGTCGACTTAACGGTGTTGAGGTCGCTATACTTGGTGTCCCACAGAGCCACACCGTCGTGGTGCTTGGTTGTGAGCACAGTATATCTTGCACCACTCTCCTTGATAAGGTCGAGCCAAGCCTTGGGGTCGAAGTTCTTGGCTGTGAAGCCAGAGCATTGTGACATATATTGCTCATACGGCAAGTACTTGTTGTAGAACGACCAACTCTCCGACACGCCATTCACAGCATAAATGCCGTAATGGATAAAAACTCCTAACTTGGCATGGTCGAACCATTCCATACGCTTGTCCTTCTGCTCCTCTGTCTCTTTGGGCAGGGCAGTCTGTGCCATCGCACCAGTCATCGCGGCAGCACAAAGCAGCGACGACAATACGCGTTTCATTTTCATACTATTAATGATTAGTTTTTTTTATTTGTTTATTAGCTTTATAGTTTCTTCGTTAATAATTGTTGGCCACAAAGGTAAGCAAAATTTTTTCATTATAGGCTATTTTAATAAATAATATTTATTGCAGATGGAGAATATTGGGCTTTTTTCGATTCACTCGTCACCTTTTCACTTTAATAATTTGTGTTTATCAATGTTTTTCCGTAATTTTGTAAATCTATTTGATTAAGAACAAACAATAGGTATTTCCAAGTGTTAAAGCGCATTATAAACATAACCATTTGGACCATCATCGGTCTATACACAGCTATCGTAATTCTGCTGCACATTCCTTTCATCCAAACTTTTGTGGGAGAACGTGTGGCGGATGCTTTGTGCCATAAATTCGGCACCAAAGTGAGCATCGGCAGGGTTGACCTGGGCTTTGTCAACCGCCTCATCATCGACGACACCGAAATGCAGGACCAACAGGGCAAACAGATGCTCCGCGTGTCGCGCATATCGGTGAAAATAGACCTTTTGGCACTTGCCAACGGAGAAATAGAGATTACATCGGCACAGTTTTTCGGCCTTCAAGCCAATCTCTATAAAGCCACAGCCGACTCAAAGCCCAACTTCCAATTTGTTGTCGACTCGCTCGCATCGAAAGACACCACCAAACAAAAGACACCACTCAACCTGCAAATCAACTCGCTCATCATACGCAACGGCTCTGTAAGCTGGCGCGTATTGTCGCGTGCCTACAACTCGGGAAAATTCTCGCCCGACAACATCAACGCACACAATATCAGCGCACACATTATTATAAACCGCATAACTGACGATTCACTCAACGTGAAAGTGAAGCGCATCGCCCTTGAGGAGCGTTGCGGATTAAAACTCAAGGCGCTATCCCTACACGCCATATATGGACCTAAGGGCGCAAGCATAAACGACTTCAACCTTGAACTTCCATCCACATTAATACAATCGGAAAACATCTCAGCCTCATTCCAGAAGAAAGAAGGCAAAATAGAAATGCCCTCGTTGAAATTCAACGGAAGCATTAACGCACCACGAATAAGCCTTGCCGACATTGCAGGGTTTGTGCCAAAACTAAGCGCCACTAAAGAACCTATAAGCCTTAAGGTAAACTTCAACGGTAGCGGCGACCAAATAGCCGTAACGCGATTGGAACTCGCAAACAAGAAGCACAGCCTGCAACTCATTGCAA
>OQVS01001821.1_pt1 | contig 14219 bp, 7 predicted proteins | sample 1691601 | NCBI WGS metagenome assembly OQVS01 (sample SAMN03418268, study PRJEB22391) | human gut metagenome | biome: human-gut; feature: organic feature; material: feces | host: Homo sapiens | place: Tanzania | collected 2013-01
AAGCGTTGTTACTTGTTGTAAAAGTTGTTCAAGTTGTTTTCCATGTGTCCACGTCCGTATCACTCCATATTCCGGAAGAACCAGATAAGAATGATTGCCGTGTTTGAAGAGATCTAGCCCAATATAGGGTTGTCACGTTGTCACCTTGTCACGTTGTCACGTTTTTGATTTCTGATAACGCGTTAACGTTATAACGTTTAACGTTTTTGATTTCACATAAAGCTGAAAGTTGGCGAAAAAAGGCTGGAAAAAGCAGCAGGAGGCAAGGAGACAAGGACGCCTCAGAGCGAAAATGTTAAACGTTAAACGTTAATAGTGAGCATATTACGACCTATTCCGTCTCTCCCACCCTATTACATCCTTACATTATAACGTTTAACGTTTAACGTTTTTGTTCTCGAAGGAAGCAAGCGAAGGAGGAAGGCTGGAAGAGAAAGGACGAAGCAGTAAGAAGAGAAAGGACGAAGCAGTAAGAAGTGAAAGGACGGGGAAAAAAGAAGAGAAAGAACGAAGCGGCAAGAAGGGAAAGGACAAAGCAGCAAGAAGGGAAAGGGCAAAACGAAAAGACCCATTAGTACAAATTACAAACAACCTCTTTCTAAGACATTATGATAAATATAATATTTATATATTATAATATATAGTATATATATTTATATTATAATATTATATATACTATATAGTATTATTACTATTATACATAATATATCCTATACTAAGGAAACTCATTTTCTCTTGAGTCAAGGCAAAATCCATTTTCGAAAACGTTAAACGTTAAACGTTAAACGTTATAATGTAAGAACGGACCTCTGCTACAGGGCGCCTCCGCAAACTTGGCCGACTGAAAATCAAAAACGTGACAACGTGACAACGTGACAATGTAACAACGCTATATTTGAGCAGACGCAAGCGCATGTTACGACCAAACGCAGTCGCATTTTTTCTACAGAGACGGACAGAAGCACCCGTCGGCAGGATCCCAGGCTCAAGCCACAAAAACGGAAGGAAAAAGAAGCGAAAAGAGAATGATAGTTTAGGCAAACGACACCATTCCAATACGTTAGAAACGTCAACTCAAAAAATGATTTCGTTACAAGGCGCTCGTCCTCCTCCAAAAGGTGGTTGAATTATCCCATCATGGCAAGCAAAAGACCGTCATAGGGGGATGAAAACCAAGAAAAAACACCCTGTTAAGTTTATTTAACGGTCGCCCCCCCCCATTTTTACAATGTTTAGTAAATTTGCACCCGAGAAGCAATCATTCTCCTCGATTTGCGCACCTTTTGCCCCACCTGAAGGCGACCACAAGGGACACGCATCTGAGCAAGAAGACACTAAGAAAAAATAGTGATCAATAAACATAGTAAATAACACCAAAGAGAGAACATTTAAACGATGAGAACAACTACATCACAACAAGGCAAGCGCTGCCCTTGGTGGCGCAGCCTGAGTAGTAGTTTCGCCACGGCGCTCCTTGCAGCAGCCCCCCTTGTAGCCTCTGCTCAGACGGGCGACGCGACGCGAAACGACGGAATGGTCGGAGCGGCCACCCTCAAGGGTCAGACTGAAGCCCAGATTCTTGCGGCCAAAGTTAAGGACAATCAGGTCGGATCGCTGAGCGATCCGAGCAAGGTCTTTTTCTTTTACAACGTAAAAACGGGCAAGTTCCTCAGCATGGGAGGCTATTGGGGTGTGCACGCCTCGCTAAAGGACACCCCCAACGCCTTTTGGGCTCAGAATGGCAATTCACTTTATAAAAAGTGCATCAACTTTGCCCAAGACCTAAAAACTAAGTACGGTTCTATGATGAAATGGGTCGAGAATAGTAAAGCCACCGACGAGGGCATATTTCTTGACCGAGGAAACAGCTTGTCTCAGTGGTATACCGGATTCAACGGCTGGTTCCTCGAAAAGGTTCCAACCGACGCAGAGCATAACACCTATAGGCTCTACACCTATACAGGCACAACTACGTATAAGCCTAATCAGGTCTATCTTTCGGCGCTTGGAGACGTTGCATCAGAAAAGAATTGCGATGCGGACTCAAAAGACAACCTTACCAAGAACGGACTGTGGGACGAGCACACCCTGTGGCGTATCATTTCCTTGCAGGAGATTCAGGGCTTGATGGATCAAGCGTCCGAGAATCTGTCTGACCCGCTCGACCTTACCTTCAATTTGGCTTGCCCCGGATTCGATCGTGGCCGTATGGACATCGATGCTTGGCAATCGGTCGGCACGAGTATCGCCGCAGGTGGCTACGCAAGAATCGGACTGGAGCAATGCTACGAAAAGTTCGTACCCACCAATAGTGTAAAGTCATTGACTCGCAGTGAAGACGAGAAGAAGTACGAAGGTGAGTTCGACAAAAAATACAAGTTCCCGTACAAAGGAGACCAGCCCGAAACCTTCGCTGACCGTGAGGACTACAAGCGCCACATGGCCAAATACTTCTGCATGGACGTACACGGCGTGCACGGCTACATTTACCAAAAGCAGAATGTAACGAAGCCTGGCACCTACGTCATCGAGTGCAAGGGCTACGCCAACACGCCGAAAGCCCTCCTCTTTGCCGGTATTGGAAAAAATGATGGCTCCGGCTTGGTCGAGGGCACCAAGCGAACGACCATGCTGAACCAGGTCAGCAACATGCCGGCGGACGAGCAGACACGCCTCCACGTGAACGACCTGAACATGGACTATGCGGGCAAAGAGTTCTACGAGTCAAGCAAATATACCAATAGCGTGATCGTACAGGTGACGCAGGAGATGATCGACAACGCTGGTGCAGAGGGTGTCAGCATCGCCTTCGGTCTCAACATTGGCGATGGCAGCCAAACTCCCAGCCTCAACGACTGGACTGTATTTGACGACTTCCGTCTGATCTACGTAAGCAACACGAAGAATGAGGACCTCGTTCTCGACGAACTTCGTGGCGACTTGGAGTATCTGAAGAATGGCATTACCTACAAGAACCGTGTGCTCCGCCTTGCCAAGACGTTCAAGCAGAACAGCTGGAACTCCTTCGTGCTGCCCGTAGATCTTACGGTCAAGCAGCTTCGCGATGCCTTTGGTGGCACCGTGCGCCTTGCCAAACTCAAGAATCTCACCGACACAGAACTGCAGTTCGAGACTGTCGTTCTTGACGGAGACCCCAAGGCGATCGCTCTCGAGGCTTACGTGCCGTACATCATCTTCCCGACCAAGACGATGGAGGACAACAATAATAGCCCCTACACCGCCACCATCGCCAAGAATGGAAGCCAGGAGAACCCCTATCATGTGACTCTCCAGGCCCAGCGCTTCGAGATCCCCGGCGTCACGTTCAAGACGAACGGTCACAATGAGAACGACCTCAGCAACATGGACGAGTATTGGACGACGAAGCTGACCCACGACGTGGGAACCATCACGGCCTACGGCACCTTCGTCCGCACTTTCGATCCAGGTGCCACACAGGAAGAGACCACGGGCAAATGGAGCTTCTCCAGCAGCAAGGGCGAAATCCTACCAGGCTACGACAACCTGGTGGGAAGCTACTTCTTCGATTATGGCAACGTCTATTACTCTGACACGAAGGTGCGCGGCCTGCGCGGCTTCTCTTGCTGGTTCAAGCCCAACACGAACAACGGCACGAAGCCCGCAGTCTATCTCGACGGCGTGAAGCAGGAGACAGAGTTGACGGCCATCGGTGAGCTGGTCATCAGCCCCGAGGCTGCCAACCGCTATGGGCACGACAATGGCGTGTACAACCTCCAGGGACAGCGTGTCGGCAATACGACCGAGGGGCTGCCCAGCGGCATCTACATCGTCAACGGACGCAAGCATGTGGTAAGATAATCCTAACAGACAAATTTCAAAAAAAGGACTTAAGAAAAATGAAACGTAAATATATCAAGCCCACAACCACCGTGGTGAGGATGGAGGCGCAGAACAACTACTGCCAAGCTACTTCCTGGAGCGTACGCGACGCCAGCGGAGCAATACAGTCCGACGCCGACAGGGGTTATGTCCTCACGGACGAGAACGAAAGTGCAAGCACTTACGATCCTTGGAACAGCGACAACTGGTAGTCCACGCGGCATAAGGCCGTCGGAAACGACTACCTACGAGACTTGAGAAACCATGGACGGAAGCCAGCAATGGCATACGTCCATGGTTTTTGGGCTTCTATCCAGACTTAGTTGCCGTTTCGTATCGGGAGGCTTTTCCGCATCGTCCTTTTGCCCAAGAAGGCTAATTTTTCATCCAAGAAGGCTGTTTTTTCAATCATTAGCATCATCACAGTTATCACCTTATATGAGAAAGAAATATACCCCACCCCAGTCTCAGACGATCCCACTCGACGTGTCAGGGAACATGATGGACGTCATTGTCATCAGCAAACCTGGTGGCAAAGGCAATCCAGGCACCATACGCATCCAAAAGCGTCCCGACACCTTCTCACCCTTCGCGCAGGAGGAGGAAGAAGACGATGACCGGACCGACGCAACCCTTTGGGAGCTTTAGCATGGGACAAAGCCAGTCTATGGTAGCCCCAAAAAATCAATCACCGAAAACAAACTAACATGAACATACTTCTATCTCTGTTGGTGTCGTCAGTCTATATTTTCAACGCGCAGGGACAATACCTCTGTATCGGCGACGACGGCACTCCCACGCTCTCCGACACACCCGTGAGCCTTGACGTCACACGGGTGGACGAAGTCGCCAACGCCGGACGCATCCATCTCGACAACACGGGCATGAAATGGATCCTCAAGCCCTCCGCAGCGCACACCTACACCCTCGGCTACCAGGTGGGAGAGGCCAATGCCACCTCCTTTGTCTATGTGCGCTCGGGCGCCATGGCCACCACGTTTGAAGAGCCCGACGCCACCTTCCTCGATGGCCAGTGGGCGGTATCGACTGGCGAGGAGAGCCAGCCCATCCTCCTCGACGAGACGGCTGACTATGTCTGTCCTCTGTTCTACAAGCAGCATGTTGACGTCACGCTCCAGCGCAGCTTGGTCCAGCAGGAGTGGAACACGCTCTGCCTGCCGTTCTCGCTCCACGCTGATCAGGTCAGCGCACTTTGGGGTGAGGGCACGCGCGTGGCTGAATACTCGGGCGACACGGGCGACAAGCTCCTTTTCACCACCTGCGAGGATATCGAGGCGGGCGTGCCCTACGTCCTGAAGCCCGAGCGGGTCAGCGAAGACAACACCTATCGGGTCGAGGGTATTGACATCACCTCTTGGGACCGCGACGACCGGTCTCGCGAGACCGTTGCCGATGGCACCCGCTTCATCGGCTTCTATGGCCCCACGATCGTTCCAGCCAACGCCTACGTCTTCGGCGACGGCGACCGGATGTATTGTCTCGAAACCGACATGGGAGCCTATGGCTTCCGTGGCTATTTCCAAAGCAACGATCCGCAGGCTGCCGATCGCAACCTCGGCTGGACAGTAGAGGATCAGGAGGTCACCTCCGTCCCGCAAACCGCACCCGTGGTCTCTCGCCCTGCCGATGGCACCGTCTTCAACACGGGTGGACAACTGGTGCGCCGCAAGGGTTCTGCCGAACCACTTGCCCCTGGCCTGTATATCGTCAATGGTATTAAAATCATCGTCAAATAAGTCTCACACAATGAAAACTACACAACACATCCTACTGTGCCTTCTGCTGTGGGCCTTCTCCGCTGCACATACCCTGGCAGCACACACCGATGCCGAAACGAAGTTTATCAAAGCGGGAAACGACTTCTCCGCCCTGGACGTCTCTCAGATTCCCAGTGGCCAACTGTGGATGCTCTCCACCAACGGAACTGCCTCTGGCAAAAACTTCACCATCGATTTTTCAAAGAAGAGCCTGGAGATAGTCCTCGACGTGTCCGCTTGTACCTCCGCCCTGGAGAACATCATCTCCTTCGGAAAGAAGATACAGGACTGGCGGGGCAACAACCTCCATTTCTATTATATCCCACCCACCTACAAGCTGCCCTACCCTTCCAGCAGGGGACAAAAATTCAGCGAGCGACTCCGCGGAAGCTGGGTCAACACGTGGCAGAATACGCAGACCCCGCTGGACGTGGCGCTTGATGACGACACGAAGATCCTCACCATCCATCTGACCAAGGATGGTTTCTATGTCAACGGCGTACTGCAGCAGGCTTCCAGTTCGGCTATCTCTGCCTTGTTTTCCTCCACGCCTTCCACTATCCAGATCGGTAGTGCCGAGGGCGATGTTCGCAGTCGCGCCATCTGCAAGAGCGTGCGCCTGATAGACTATGTCGATATGAGCAAGATAGACAACATCACCTCCTGGACCAGCAATCCACAGAAGTTTGAGGACCACAAGGAGGCTGCCCATACCACCTTCCTGCCCTATCCCTCCACGGAGCAGCTCCGTGCAGACGCTACCCACTACGACGCTCCGTGGCTTCCCACGGACGAGACGCGCTCGCTGGTGAGGAGCCTCAACAGCAGCGAGAATGGCAAGGAGTGGCAGTTCTGCTATGTCAAGGGCACGACAAGCGGTCCTGCGGCCAGCGAGTTCTACGCCAAGGACTTCGAGCAGTCGCCCTACTATGTGGCCAGCCAATGGAGGCCCATCCGCGTGCCGCTCTCCTGGGAGATGGCGGGCTACGGACGTCCTGTCTATACCAACATCGGCTATCCCTTCGAGTACAATCCGCCAAAGGCCGTGGCCAGCCAGAGCGAGACCAACGAGACCGACAACAATGCCACGGGCTTCTATCGCCGTCAGTTCACCCTCGACGAGTCGTGGCGAGACAAGCGCGTCTTCCTCCATTTCGATGGCGTCTATAGTGCCGCTGCCGTTTGGGTCGATGGCACCTATGTCGGCTACTCACAGGGATCCAATACCGACGCGGAGTTTGATATCACCGCAGCCCTGGAGAAGCATGCCGACGGCACCATCCGGACGGGCAGCTCGGCAGACAACATTCACCAACTCTCCGTGCGCGTCTATCGCTGGTGCGACGGATCCTACCTTGAGGGACAGGACATGTGGCACCTTTCGGGCATTCACCGCGACGTCTATCTCGTCGCCACACCCAAGGTCTTTGTAGCCGACCACGTCATCACCACCGACAACATGGCCGCTGACGCTACCAGTGGCACCATGCAGGTCGCGCTCACCATCGACAACCGCGACCGCGTGGCAAATGCGGACAAGACGATTGCCGTCACGCTCAGCGACAAGGAGGGCAACGTGGTAGCTACTGGCAGGGCTGCATACCAAAGCAAACAAGACAACAACGGAAGACAGACCCTGACCGTCCGCCTTCCGGGACTCAAGGGCCTGCATCCTTGGAGTGCGGAGTCTCCTTATTTATATAATGTGACGGTGAGCCAGCTTGCTGCCGACGGTACGGAAGAGATGGCGTTCAACACGAAGTATGGTTTCCGCACCATCTCGCTGACGAAAAATCCGAACGTCGTCTATGTCAACGGCCAGCGTGTCTTCTTCAAGGGTGTCAACACCCAGGACACGCACCCCGCATACGGACGGGCCATCGACGTGGAAACGATGATGAAGGACCTGACCATGATGAAGCAGGCCAACGTCAACACGGTACGCACGTCCCACTATCCGCGCCAGCCGAAGATGTACGCCATGATGGACGCGCTGGGCTTCTATGTGATGGACGAGGCCGACGTGGAGTGCCACTATGACTGGATATGGGGATGGAGATTCTTAACCAAGAGACTCACCTCAGACGGAAACTGGACCGCTCAGTATGTGGACCGCAACGTGCGCATGGTGGCGCGCGACCGCAACCACCCCTGCGTCACGTTCTGGTCTTTGGGCAACGAGTCGGGAAGCGGCCTCAACTTCGAGAAGGCCTATGCGGCCGTGAAGGCCCTCGACGGCCGACCCATCCACTATGAGGGTACGACCAACTGGGGCAATGCAAGCACTTCGGACCTCTATTCCAATATGTATCCCACGGTGGACTATGTGGCAAGCAATAAGAATGGAGTCGAGGATCGTCCCTACTTCATCTGCGAATATGCCCATGCCATGGGACAAGCCGTGGGCAACCTGAAGGACTACTGGGAGGCCATCGAGAGCAGCACTGGCACCATTGGCGCCTGCATTTGGGACTGGGTGGACCAGGCCATCTACCGAGTGGAAAGCGGCTCTGGCGTCGTGGCCGACAAGACCAAGAATGGTTTCCACAATTGGACCTCTGGCTACGACTACAATGACATCGCGCTGTTTGGAGTTGGCTTCCAGGGCAACTTCCTCAACAACGGCCTCATCACGCCCGACCGCGCCTGGACTTCCAAGCTCACCGAGGTGAAGAAGGTCTATCAGTATGTGGCGTTCTCCGACTTCGACGCGGCCTCGCGCTCAGTCTCCCTCACCAACAAGTATGTCTTCACCACCATTTCTCCCGACCGCTACGACCTCGCCTTCCGCGTGTTCAAGGATGGACGGCTGGTGGAGGAGGCAACTGTCGGCCACTTCGACGCGATCGCGCCTGGAGCCTCGGCACGCATCGCCCTGCCGCTGAAGACCGTGACCGACGAGGCGAGCGAGTATCTCGTCAATGTCGAGCTGCGCATCAAGGAGGACTGCGCATGGGCGGAGGCTGGCTACAACATCGCCGATGAGCAATTTGCCCTGACCGCACGCCCAGCCTGGACCGCTCATACTTCCGACGGAGGATCCCTGGCTATCAGCGGCAATTCCGTCTCGGGCACCGACTCCGAGGGCAACGCCTTCCGAATGGCTTTCGACAACAGCGGCAAGATGACGGCGTGGACCTATGCTGGCAAGCAGATTCTGCACACCAATGCCAATGGTACGATTGCTTCGGGAGCTGCGCCCGACTTCAATAGCTGCCGAAACATCGACAACGACAAAGGAAATACCTCAAGTATCAATTGTGTCAATTCGTCCTCGACGAAAATCATCAAGGCTTTGACGAAAGACGCTTCGGGCTGCGCCACCATGACGGTGCAGGGCAATGCCAAAAACTGCCAGTACACCATCCGCTACACGTTCTATCCAGATGCCACGGTTGACATGAAGACGACCTTCTCTCCTTCGGGAGCTACACGCCGTCTGGGTCTCGGCCTGCAACTGGCTTCAGGCTTTGAGAATGTGGAGTTCTATGCGCGTGGTCCGCGCTCCAATTATTCCGACCGCAAGACGGGTTCCTACCTCGGACGTTTCACCACCACGATCGACGACATGGTGGAGGAGCAAATCCACCCACAGACCTACGGCGACCATGAGGATCTGCGCGAACTGGTACTCAGCAACAAGGAGGAAGGGCTCACGCTCACAGTCCGGGCTGACGGCCAAGCATCATTCTCGCTCTCTCACTACGATGAGTCGAAGTGGATAGAAGAAGGCAGCGACCTGTGGAAAATACCCACCCATTGGTACGACCTCGTGCGTAAGCCCCAGGTGTTTGCCCATATTGACTATTGGCAGCGCGGACTGGGCAACAACAGTTGCCAAGGCGACGTGGTCCTGCCGAAATATGAGTGTCCCACCTCAGGCGACCATACTTACACTCTGCGGTTGAAACCCAATCTGTAGTTGCAACTTGGTTGATCTGATTCAACGATCGCCTGATTCAACATTTGCAGCCCACGGGAAAAAACAGACATTTGCCTGTTTCCCCGTGGGCTGCTTTGTCATCATAACGGTCATGAGAAAAGCGGAATGGCAATTCTCATTGTTACATTGTTACATTGTCACGTTTTTGATTTTTGATAACGCATTAACGTTATAACGTTTAACGTTTTTGTTTTCGGAAGGCAGCACAACACAAACCATGCTTCGCCAGGACAAAACCTGCAGCAAAAGACGCCCGCTAAAAGGCGGCTGTGCGTTGACACAATGGTAAATATCTGCCACACAGGGGGTTGAAAGCAAGTTAAAAACAAAGATTTAATTTTATTTAACGCTGTACCCCCCCCAATTTTACAATGTTTAGTAATTTTGCACCCAAATAGATTGTGCATTCCTGTCAAAACCAACCTATCGCTCTACCTTACGGCGAACTAACTGGGTTAGAACTGAGTACAGAGGCACTAAAAACAACAGTGATCATTACTAACATCTAAAGAGAGAACATTAAAACGATGAGAACAACTAAATCACAACACGGCGAACGCTGCCTATGGCGGCGCAGCTGGAGTGTTGGAATCGCTACGGCACTCCTCGCAGCAGCACCCTTTGTGGCATCAGCACAAAGCAACGTCACAACGGGTGGCGAAAACTCAAGCGCTACTGGCAAAGGCGTAGATGACCTACCGGGACACACCTTTGAGGAGCTCCAGGCGGGAATCACCTCGAACTGCTCCTTCGACGACCCGAACAAGGTGTATTTCCTCTACAACGTGGGGTCGGGCAAGTTTCTCAACATGGGAGGCTACTGGGGCATGCACGTCGCTTTGAAAGACTACCCGATGCCGCTTTGGACACGGGAAGGAACGCCTTTGGAGAATAGTTCGGTAACGACACCGTCTATCAACTTCACACAGAGCATCGCCTCCTCAGATGGTAGTCTGATGAAATGGGTGAAAGGTGGAGCCAACCGCACGACGGACATCGGCGTATTCTGCGACCGTCCTAAGAACAATAACACTTTTAACGGTTACGACGGCTGGTTCTTTAAGAAGACAACCGATTCGTACGGAAAGGATGCCTACGTGATCTACACATTCACAGATCCTACTCCTTCTGCATCCAGCGAAACCGACGGAATGTATCTCACGGCCTTTGACAAAGGACAGGCCACGGCCGACAAAAACTGTGGAGCGGATACATATGCGAAGCTCTTCACCGACAACACGACTGACGACTATAGCAAATGGCGCATCCTCACCCTGCAGGACTTCTACAATTTGCTGAAAGAGAGCAGCGAGAATCTGAATGCTCCGATCGACTTTTCCTTCTACTTGAAGTGCCCTGGTTTCGAGCGTGGAAGAACGGATATCAACGGCTGGCAAACATTTACCTCTTCCGTCGCTACGGAATCGTACTACCGTATCGGTCTGCAGGAGTTGAACTACAGGGAGAATACGAAGGTATCTAACGAGCCCATTTCCCTGAAACGCGGCTCGGGCGAGTTCTACAACAACGGTGGCTTCAAAACGTCATCGTCCTACTCATATACCTTCCCCTATTCGGGGACTGATCCCCAAACTATCGATAAGTACGATAACTATCGTCGATTCATGAGTAAGTTCTTCTGCATGGACGTACACGGCACGCACGGCTACATCTATCAGAAGATGTTTGTGAAACACGCCGGAACCTACGTCGTACAGTGCAAGGCCTACTCCAACACGCCGAACGCCCACCTCTTCGCAGGTGTCGCAGGCAAGGATAGCCAAGGCATGGACCTTTTTGACGGTTCAAAACGCACGGCCATGCTTAGCCAGGTCAGCCACATGACCGAGGCCGAGAAGTCTCGCCTCCATGTAGCAGAGCAGAACATGGACTATGCGGGTAAGGAATTCTACGAGACGAACAATTATATCAATAGCGTGACCATAGATGTGACGCAGGATATGATCGACCAAGCTGTCCAAGCTGGCGCAGAGGGCGCCTGCATCGCCCTCGGTCTCTACATTGGCAACCCCAACGACCCCAGCGATACGCCCGACGCCGACGAGTGGACGGTGTTCGATGAATTCCGCGTGCTCTACGCCAGCAACGTGAAGGGCAAGGACCTTGTGCTCGACGAGCTCCGTGGCGACCTGAGCTACTTGAAGGAGGGCGTCACCTACAAGAACAGTATCCTCCATCTTGCCAAGACGTTCACCATGAATCGCTGGAACTCCTTCGTACTGCCCGTGGATCTCACGGCCAACCAGGTTCGCACGGCCTTTGGCAACGACGTGCGCCTTGCCAAACTCAAGACACTCACAGAGACCGAGCTGCAGTTTGAGACCGTAAACCTCAACGAGAACACCAATACCGCTCTCGAGGCTTATCAGCCGTACATCATCTTCCCGACCAAGACGATGGATCAGTACAGTCCCTACACAGCTACCATCAGCGAGACTAACAAGGTAGTGATCCAGGGTGAGCACTTCAAGATCCCCAACGTCACGTTCGAGATGACTGCTGAAGGCAAGAACGACCTCTCGAAAATGGACGAAAGCAACTGGACGTCACAGCTGACTCACGACGCGGGAGCCATCACGGCCTACGGCACCTTCGTCCGCACCTTCGACCCGGATGCTACACAGGACGAGACCTCGGGTGCTTGGACATTCTCCAGCAACAGGGGAACGATCCGCGAGGGCTACGACAAGCTCATAGGAAGCTACTTCTTCGACCAGGGCAACGTCTATTTCTCTGACACGAAGAAGCGCGGTCTCCGCGGCTTCTCCTGCTGGTTCAAACCCAAGAACAACGCGACGTTCGCAGTCTATATCGACGGCGAGAAGCAGGAAGCAGCGCTGACGGCTATCGGCGAGCTGATCATCGGCCCCGAGGCTGCCAACCGCTACGGCAAGAACAATGGCGTGTACAACCTCCAGGGCCAGCGTGTCGGCAATACGACCGAGGGTCTGCCCAGCGGCATCTACATCGTCAACGGACGCAAGTATGTGGTAAAATAATCCAATCAGACAAACTTAAAAAAGGACTTAAGAACATGAAACGCAAATATATCAAGCCCGTAACTACCGTGGTGATGGTGGAGACGCAGAACAACTACTGTGCTGCTACATCTAATAAATGGGTTGTAGGCACGAAGTTCTACGACACCGGCCAGGTAGATGTGGAAAATGACGACTACGACATGGGCAAAGTCATTAAGGACAAGGATCTCGCCGAGCACGACTACAATCCTTGGAATCCCGAGAAGTGGTAGTCCGCGCGGTCTAAGGCCGTCGGCAACGACAACATAATTATTTATATTAGGACGATGGACGGAAGCCGCTTTAGCGGGCTTTCGTCCATTTCTATTTTAGCGAGAAGCCTCTGATGTTTGAGAGAGAAGCCTCAGGTGTTTGAGAGAGACGCCCCTGGTGTTCCCCCACACAAAAAACTTCTGCCGAGAAAATCGGGGACAACGCTACCCCATTTCAAAGTTTCTTCTTACCTTTGCACTTGCATCAGATTGCCACACGCTGCCTTCGGCCGCGCGGGACGATCAACGATCGATATTAAATCAAACTAATCATGGAAGTCCGTGGCGGAGGCTGTCCTTCCCACGGGTTCGCCTTTTAACTAAGACATGGAAAAAAGAAGAACTTTGAAAAACTGGATCATCGCCACCCGGCCTTGGGCCCTGCCCGCCTCGGTGATGCCGGTCCTCATCATGTGGGCCTACCTCTACAGTCAGAGCGACAACGGCGCAGCCCAGATCAACTGGCTCAACGCCCTGCTCTGCCTCCCGCTGCTCTCCATCGTCCACTCGGGCGGCAACATGGTGAGCGACTACTTCGACTTCACGTGGGGCGTGGATACGAAGGCCTGCAGCAATGGCGTGACGTGGATACACGACGGCACGTTCCGTCCAAAGGAGATCCTGCGCTACGGACTGGTGCTCGTGGCGCTGGCCGTGCCCATCGGCGTCTTTCTGCTCTACAACTCGTCGTGGTCGGCTTGGTGGATCGGACTGGCGGGCGTCCTGCTCGCGCTGGTCTATCCCTGGATGAAGTCCCACCACCTGGGCGACATCAACATCCTCGTGAGTTTCGCCCTGCTCCCCGCCCTCGGCACGTTCTTCGTGGCCGCAGGCTCCTACGATCTGCAGTCGCTACTGATGATCCTGCCCATCGGCCTCATCACCGTGGCCATCCTCCATGCCAACAACACCCGCGACGTAAAGACAGACCGACTGGCAGGTCTCGGCACCATCACGACCTCGGTCTCGCTGATGAACGCCAAGGCCATCTATACCTTCGAGATCTTCGCTCCCTATGCCCTGGCCCTGCTCTATGTGGTCCTGCTGGGGCAGCCGTGGACGCTGCTGGCGGTAGTGCTGACGATGCCCCTGGCCCTGCGCAACGTGCGGACGATGATCCTGGCCGAAGACGACCTGCCCTACCGAGGCATTCAGCACCTCGACCAGACGACGGCGCAGCTACAGATGGCCTTCGGCCTCCTCTACGCCTTGGGCTTCTTCCTCGGCAGTTGGCTGGGAGTATAAGAACTTTATACTGAAGTTTCGCAGGTGGTTCAAGAACGGGCTGAAGGCCCAAAAGCTCCTAGCCCAGGGCATCGCCCTG
>OQVS01001822.1_pt1 | contig 14218 bp, 9 predicted proteins | sample 1691601 | NCBI WGS metagenome assembly OQVS01 (sample SAMN03418268, study PRJEB22391) | human gut metagenome | biome: human-gut; feature: organic feature; material: feces | host: Homo sapiens | place: Tanzania | collected 2013-01
TTGTTTACTGTAGTATTCGCTCCTACAACACATCCTGCTGGGATGTCTGTATTCTTCAGGACAACACATCTTGCACCTATCCATACATTGTCACCTATTGTGATTTTACCTTCTGCACTGTTACGTATTCCGTCACAGGTATTTATTGTCTGATGGAAATCAGTATCCATCATCAATATATCCCAACTCGTAAGGACATTGTTTCCTATAGAGATATTGTTCTTGCAAATAATCTCTATCATTGCTGAATTTTCAAACTTGCCCTTGAAACGGAGATTAGCACCTTCCATTATGCAGAGTCTGCCACCCTGACCGATCATAACCTTTCCGCTCCCCAGTTCAAGTTCTCCATCAATCTGCACGATACTACGCTCATACTTCTTATCAAAAATACCGACGCTTTCAAATCCTACTGTCATCATCATCGGACGAATAGGAGCATTAAGCCGTATCTTTCCTTTGGCAGATTTAATCTTGCAATTATACCTTACCATAACAGGCAGATGTAAAGCCTGCATGAGAGGCATAAGCTTCACACACAAATATAACGACTTGGGTATTGACAATATTTTTTCAAAAGCGTACCGCATATTTTCCTTCTATAATATAAGCTTCTCAAGACTTTGTATCCCTATAGGATATTTCTACACTCTGCCATATCTTCAATCTATCTTATACTCCTCCACTCCCCTCGTCCCGCTTGAGAAGTTCACTCCTATCTTGTAGAGTTTCCTCTTGTCCATCTGAAACGGAGCGGCATAATTATTGTCTTCTATCTGTCGAAGAGCTTCATCTGCCGACTTGTCAAGCTTACATTCTATTATATATATATAATCAGCGGTCTGTATTACGGCATCTATCCTGCCATCGCTTGTCGGTCGCTCCACTTGAATATAGAAGCCCATTATCTTGAATATGAGATACATCACATTTTGGAAATACAGCTCTGTATTACCCACCACCTTATAGTCGGTATCGGCAAGCATCGTGGACAATCGTTGCATGAAACGTTCTGGATTACCCGCCTCTGCATCTTTTACAAACTCTTCAATAAAATAAGACGATTTATCGCCAGCCGACGAATAGCGAGGCAACAGGAAATTCAAGAATCCCTGTTCCACTTCTTGATTAGGGAAACCGAGTTTGTATTTTTTGAACCTCTCGTTGTATCCTTTTATCGTAAGATAACCGCTCTGATATATCACAGGAATAGGATTGGTTGACATTGAGTCTATGCTGTTTATCACATCAGCGGAAATCTGCTCCTTTGTTAAGTTCCGAAGTTCGTAATGATGAAGTTTCATAAGTTCAACAAGGAAAGTCGGCGTACCTGTTTCGAACCAGTAGTCATCAAACTTTAGTCTTGCTAATGTGTTGAGCAAGCTGAACGGATTATATATCCCTATACTATTGTCTACGAAATGATAGCCATCATAATTAGCACGAAGTTTCTCGATTGTTGCCTCTTCTGTATCACCTGTTGCATCGCTCAATTCGGCAATGCCTTCCTTGAAGTTAGCCTTCAGTTCATTTTCTGTTATTCCACATATACTTATATAACGGTTGTCCATAGAGATATCCATAAGGTTATTCAAGTCGCTGAATACGCTTACTTTCCCGAACTTTGTCACTCCCGTAAGGAATGCGAACTTTATGTATCTGTCCTGTGTCTTCAACACAGAATAAAAAGCTTTCAGCTCATTACGATAATTATCCTGCAACTCTCTGTCATGGAAAGTCTGAAGTATCGGCTTGTCATATTCATCCACAAGGATTACCACATTACAGCCTGTCTTCTTTGCCGCTCTCTCCACCACGCCTTTAAAGCGCAAGGCAAGAGTCGTCTCTGATTCAGACTTTCCATATTCCTTTTCCCAGTTGCACAGATAATCGTTGAGGATAGCGAATAGACTGTCTTTCTCTCTGAAATTGGCAGTATTCAGATCTATATGGAATACGGGATATTCAAGCCATTCTTGCTCTAAGTCATAGATGGCAAGTCCATTAAAGAGTTCCTTCTGCCCTCTGAAATATGCTTCAAGAGTAGAGATCAGAAGACTCTTTCCAAATCGTCTTGGACGACTTAGAAAATAGTATTTGCCTTCATCAACTAACTTATATATCAAACGAGTTTTGTCTATATAAGCATATTCCCCTATTCTTATTTCATCAAAATTCTGTATTCCAATAGGATATTTCATATTCTGTCCTCCTTATACCTTATTATATATTATAGGATATTTGCGAGAGTGGCAATCATCGTGGCTATGGAAGCCACCGACGTACCGATTGTCATCGTCTCGGCAATGCTCATCTTTGTTGTCGCCTTGGCTGGAACAACGATTTCGCATCCTGGCATCGGCTTGGCGTTGTGGGCAACCTTTGCCACGGTACCGTTCATATATATAATGTATGACTGGCGTTTCTTTGCCTTGTTGCTGAAGCCACCTGCCTGGTCGATATAGTAGCTTGCCTTCTTGCCCTTGACATAGCCGACGGTATTAGGATACATCACCTCACCGTTTATCTTCACAGTACCTGTATACTGAGGAACAACGATGCGGTCGCCCTCACGAAGCACGATGTCTGCATCGCTGCCCGGATTGGCAAGAGCCTTGTCAAGCTCAATACCTACTGAATAGGTGTCTTCTATCTGGAATTTCTTTATGCGCTCACTGTTTGTCAGGTCCATCTTCTGTCCTGTACGTGCAGCCTCCTCGGCAGCCACTGTCTCATACTGCTCCAAAGCCATCTTCTTGGCAGCCTCAAGACGCTTGCGCTCACTCTCGTTGATTCGTCTTACGAGTGTTGCACCGGCAGCATATCCACGGTCGTTGATACCTCCGGCTGCCTTGATGATGTCGCTCAGTCTCTGCTCCTTCTTCGAGAGAGTGTATGTTCCGCTAAACATCACTTCACCGTCAACAGTAATGTTCTGCTGCTTGTAGAAACCAGGACTCTTACGCACATAAACCTCATCGAAAGGCATCAGCACGAAGCCTGGTTTGCCGTCAATGACGAAGCCGTCTTTCAGGGAGAACGTATAGGTCCTTGCTATTATGGAATCATTGGTAAGGGCCTTCGGATTAGTAACACGACGTGCTACGTCCACCTTCACCGTTGACGCAGAGTTCTTCAAGCCTCCTGCCTGAAGCACGAAATCTTCAAGTGTCTCGTTCGACGCATATTTATATATACCCGGATAGTTTACTTCTCCGTGTATTGTTATCGTGCGTTCTTCCATCATCTCCTGCTTGGTAGGAATAAAGAGCACATCGTTCGGCTGCATCGGCACGTCAGCCACCTTGCCTGACAGGATGCCTTCCACATCAACAGGAACGACCTCAAGCGTACGGTCTTTCTTCATTCTGTGCATTACGGCACGTGCGGTAAAAGCCTCTTCTTTGAGTCCCTCGGCATGTTCTATCAAGGTGCGCACACTGTTTATGTCGTCGCCCACCTGATACATTCCTGGACGGAACACGGCTCCCTTTATCTCCACCATATTGGAGAAGCGCGGCAAGATAGAGTCCACGCTGATAGAGTCCTCATCGCTGATATGGAACGAGCTCATGTCGAACTCATCCACATTATATACCGAATATTCCTTTCCTGTCTTTCTTATCACTCTCACCGACTTGGTGTAAGCGTCTCCTGTAAAGCCTCCCGCATATTTCAACACAGAGCCTACACTCTCGTTCTTCTTCATCTCATACCACATCGGACGCTTCACCTTTCCGGTTATGTTCACGAGGCAGTCATAAGGACCGACAACGATAACATCATTGTCTGCAAGACGCACATTACCGGTAAGCTTTCCATTGAGCATATAGTCATAGATATCCACAACCGATACAAGGCGGTTGTTTCTATATACCTTTATATTACGCAGCGTTCCGAGGTCGTTCGTTCCGCCAGCCATATACAAGGCATGGAACACAGTGGCAAATGCCGACAAGGTGTATGTTCCAGGTGCCTTCACCTCTCCCATCACATTTACCATGATAGAACGGGTCTCACCCACCGTAAGCTTTATATGCGAACTGCTGTATCTCGAACCGAGGGTTGAACGAAGCTTTGCATTTGCCTGACTGACGGTAAGTCCGCTGACCTGCACAGGACCGTAATCCTCTATCGTTACATATCCGTCGGGCGACACCGTTGACTCTATCGTCTTCTGCGAAGCTCCGTAGACATCGATAAACACGGCATCTCCAGGACCGAGACGATAGTTCTGCGGTGTGGCGATATTCATATTCGGTTCGAAAGACAATTTTTTGTTGTTGAAGATGTTACGTCCGAACACTTTTCTCTTCACTTTATCCGCCATCAGCTTGTTCAACAGAGCAGCTGTGTCCGGCACGAACTCATCAAGCTCATCACGCATATCCATCCAGTCTTCGTTTGTCTCGTCGTAGACATAGCTCTTGTTCTTCTTTTTGTTTCCGGCAGATATGCGATACTGGGAGTTATACTCCGAAGTCTTCTCGTCGTCAAACTCATCGTCAGCATCTATACTGCTCTTGCCCTTCTTTTTCTTGTTGCTTCTCAAGCGGGTGTCATTCTTGCTTCCCGTAGAACCGGACACCATGCCCAGTCCCTCATCCTTGGTAGCACGCTCATACTTCTTCCTCACCCTTCTTATCTGCTCGATGTTCACACCATTCTGCATCAGCTTGGTAACAATCTGAGCCTGCGAAGTTCCGGCATTATGTTCCTTAATAACAAATTTCATGACCTGCTCATCGGTCATCGACTGTGCCATCAATCCCATAGGAATGATTACAGACAGAATAACTGCAATGATATATCTTTTCATATTTCCTTATATTTCAAGTTATTAGAATTTCTTTCCGCTTACTATACTAAAAAATGTCTTCATTACGATGCTGGCATCCAACAGCAACGAACGCTTCTTCAGATAATCCGTATCCATGTGTAGCCTAACGAGCATCTTTTCCATCGTATCCGTATACCCATTGTATATCGTAGCCTCAGAAGTGAGCCCCGGCTTCATCTCATAAATCAGAGTGTAGCTCGAATCTCTCTCCATAATCTTGTCTATATAGAACTTACGCTCCGGACGAGGACCGACAAACGACATGTCGCCCTTCAGAACATTCCACAACTGCGGAAGCTCGTCGAGATGGTGCTCACGAAGAAACATCTCCGTCTTCGTAGACTGTCCCTTCTGGCATTTGGCAACCAACTGCGGTTCCTTCTCCGGCTCGCTCATGGTGCGGAACTTATAGATGGTAAACGGCTTGCCTCTGTAGCCTATGCGCTCCTGCGAAAAAATGACAGGGCCATTCTTCTGCCTCTTGAGCATTATCGCAATAACAAGATACAAAGGCGAAAATATTATCATGCCTGCCACAGAAAACACAACATCAAGGAACCGCTTTATGGTTCTTTGAACATTTCCCATAGCATCATGACTTTCATTAAGGCAGTCAACCTCCGATATATTTTGATTATTCACTTTAAACGATTTTGTTTTTTTATTATATAACTACATTTCTGCCTTTTTATTGCAGAAACTTTGCAAAGGTACTATATTTTTTGCAGAAATCTTTCACTATATACATAGTTTTACAGCTTGCCCTCCTATCAAATTTACCGTTTTTGCCAATAAAAGATAAAATAAATCCGTAATATTTCATATCTATTTGATACAGTACTCTCCCATAAGTTGAACAAGATATCACTACGGAAACACAAAGGACGACTACGTAATCTCCTACTGAAACTTCTTCTCTTACTACGGAAACAACTACCGATACTAAAGAAACTATTTTCAAAATAATATGTTGTTCGGAAACAATATAAGGTCAAACTGAGACTGTCCACATGCAAAATATTGGCATTTTATTTTGTGGTTTCAAGCATTTGCACTAACTTTGCATAAAATAAGCTTGTAATGGAGGATGATAATCAAGGATTCATGTCCGCATATTGTCCACATGACAAGTCTTACATAGTACACAAAACGTTGTATTTCAGTAATGTACAACACTTAGGGGTTGACTGGATTTGACAGCGGGTTGGAATGGTACGTAAGCATGCGGAGCGCTGTCTGCCGGCTCCATAATCCCGACGGTCAAGAATTTATCTGGCGAAAACAAATACGCTCTCGCTGCCTAATCGAAGTACAGTAGATTACTGGCTTTATCCCGCTACCAGGTAGCAGGACGAGACATCGCTCAAAGGCTGTTGTTCCGAAGCTCTTTGGCAAAGCGGTGCGGTTAACTCGGAAATAGTCGTGATGTGCCTCGCCACCACGATGAAGTTTTAGAGGATAAGGCTGCGGTTGGTGGTCTGGGTCTTGCCACAGCTCGAAAATGAAGACCAGAATAAGCATGTAGAAAGCGTATGGTTTCCCTGTTTGGACGAGGGTTCGACTCCCTCCAGCTCCACTCTATTAATCAAGAAGCCGCTGATATTCAGCGGTTTCTTTTTTATTTTTATACAAGCGATACACACTATATTATATTTCACCTCCCCACAGCATTTTCAGGAAATCAATAACATATATACATTCTATATCTTCAATTCTGCGGTTCATCGGATCGAGAGAAACGATAATTCTGCGACTATCAACCGAAGCGTTACCAAAAATGATTAAATATCGACTCTACACTACCGCGTTGAGCGAAAAAATATCGCATCAACAGCAATATATTAATTTTATTTTATTACCTTTGCATCGTTTTATTAAACATTTTGCAATGGTTTTCACAATAAATCAAACCATTTTGTAAGACACATAAATAAGACAAACGCATAAAATAAAGAAATACAAACACATAAAATATGGATAACGTCAACGAATTTTTCGCCACGCTCAGCTCGTGTCTTTGGGGCTGGCCCATGATAGTACTGCTACTTGGCACCCACGTTTTTCTTACCATCCGCCTACGTTTCCCACAACGTAAGCTGTTCACAGCCATACGCCTTTCCGTTCAGCGCGACAAATCACAGAAAGGTGACGTGTCGCAGTTTGGAGCACTTGCCACTGCCCTTGCCGCCACCATCGGCACAGGCAACATCATTGGCGTTGCCACAGCGGTGGCGTTAGGCGGTCCGGGAGCGGTGTTCTGGTGCTGGCTGACAGGTGTGTTCGGCATCTCTACTAAATACTCCGAGGCGTTGCTTGCCATAAAATACAGGGTGAAATCCGAAGGAGGACGCATGCAGGGTGGTCCGATGTATACTTTGGAGCGCGGCTTGGGATGGCGCAAGATGGGAATTCTGTTTGCCGTCTTCACTGCCATTGCCGCTTTCGGCATAGGCTGCACGGTACAGGCAAATGCCATTTCCACAATAATGCACGCCTCTTATGGAATAAGTACCGAAGTGTGTGGCGGCGTACTGATGCTTCTTGCAGCGGCAGTTATCATAGGCGGCGTTAAAAGCATCTCAAGAGTGTGCAGCATGCTGGTTCCGTTTATGGCACTGCTTTATGTGTTGGGATGCATCTATATATTATATGTAAATGGCAGTTATGTCGCACCGGCACTAAAGCTGATAATAAGTTCGGCGTTTTCTCCAGAAGCAGCAGGCGGCGGCTTTGCAGGCGGCTCCGTCATCATGGCAGCACGCTACGGCATTGCACGCGGTCTTTTCAGCAATGAGTCGGGACTCGGTTCCGCACCTATCGTTGCTGCCGCAGCACGCACCAAGAATCCGGTACGCCAGGCTTTGGTCTCATCCACCGGCACGTTCTGGGACACGGTAGTGATATGTGCCCTCACCGGACTTGTCATCGTAAGCAGCATCATCGCCTATCCCGACATCGACTATTCCAATGGTGCGGAACTGACGAAGATGGCGTTTTCAAAGATTCCACTCATCGGACCGTTCATACTAAGCTTCGGTCTGCTCACCTTCGCCTTCAGCACCATTCTCGGATGGGGATATTACGGCGAGCGTGCTGTAGAATACATCAAGGGCAAGCGCTGGACCCACGCCTACCGTCTGCTCTACATCGTGGCTGTCTTTGCCGGCAGTGTGGCGAACCTCACTATTGTATGGAACATTGCCGACTGCATGAATGCCCTCATGGCCATACCAAATCTTCTATCGCTGATTTGCCTTAACGGCGTCATCGTACACGAAACCCGCAAATATCTATGGCGCGACAGACTCGACCGCGAAATGAATGAATGAAAGAATATTCCTCTTGTCAAGTCTTGTCTTCACCCATCAAAAAAAAGAAAGTTACCTAATTTCTCATAGAAAGTCCGTAACTTTTGTATAGAAAGTCCGTAACTTTCTCATAGAAACTCGGTAACTTTCTCTTATAAATTAGGTAACTTTCTAAAATGGCATGACTGACAATGACAGATTTTCTCAACACATTAAACGACCTAATGACCGATTTTGGTTAAATAAAAACTGATACCAATCAATCAGAGCTTAAAAAAAACAATGTTTTTTGAACCATCGTAAAGGATGATTCAAAATAATGTTGTATTTTTGCAAAAATCATACGTTCAACAACTATTCAGAGAGAATCAAACTATTCAGGAAACAATAGAATCATAAAATAAAATATGGAAACAAACGAAAAGAAAGAGGAACAGATCCTTATACGCATTACAGGAAAGGACCGTCCAGGTCTTACTGCTTCTGTAATGGAAATCCTTGCACACAAAGATGCCAAGATTCTGGACATCGGTCAGACCGACATCCACTCCACCCTGTCGCTGGGCATACTGATACGAATCGACGATGAAGCATCAGGACAGGTGATGAAAGAACTGCTGTTCAAAGCAACAGAACTCGGAGTGAACATCGGCTTCGCACCTGTAACCGACGAGGAATACGAAAACTGGGTGGGCAGACAAGGCAAGAACCGATATATCCTGACCATCATAGGACGCACCCTGTCGGCAAAACAGATCGAAGCAGCAACGAAAGTAATAACGAAACAGGGACTGAACATCGACTCCATTCTGCGCCTTACTGGCCGAATGAGCATCAAGCACCCGGCACGCAACGGCAAGGCAAGCATACAGTTCTCGCTCCGTGGCACACCGGAAGACCGCCAGGCCATGCAGAAAGAACTGATGCACATCTCTTCGGAGATGGAGATTGACTTCTCTTTCCAGCGTGATGACATGTACCGTCGTATGCGCCGACTCATCTGCTTCGATATGGATTCCACACTCATACAGACAGAATGCATCGACGAACTTGCAGAACGCGCAGGAGTGGGAGACCAAGTAAAAGCCATAACGGAGAGTGCCATGCGTGGAGAGATTGACTTCAAGGAGAGCTTCACACGGCGTGTGGCTCTGCTGAAAGGACTTGACGCAAGCGTAATGGAAGAGATAGCTCAGAACATGCCTATTACAGAAGGTGTAGACCGTCTGATGTTTGTTCTGAAACACTGCGGCTACAAGATTGCCATCCTAAGCGGAGGATTCACATACTTCGGAGAATTCCTCCAGCGCAAATACGGCATAGACTATGTTTATGCCAACGAACTCGAAATCGGAGAGGACGGAAAACTTACCGGACGCTATACAGGAGAAATCGTTGACGGACACCGCAAGGCTGAACTTCTGAAGCTCATAGCACAAGTGGAGAAGGTGAACCTGGCACAGACCATTGCCGTGGGCGACGGTGCCAACGACCTGCCAATGCTCAGCGAAGCCGGACTCGGCATCGCTTTCCATGCCAAGCCTCGTGTGGTGGCAAACGCCAAGCAGAGCATCAACACTATCGGACTGGACGGCGTGCTATACTTCCTCGGATTCAAAGACAGCTATCTGGGCGAACAAGGAAACATCAATTGACAAACCCCAAATCGGTCATTTGGGCTAAAAGAAAAAGAATACTGAAGAAAGAAATGAAAAGACTATTATTGATGGCTGCCATCATGGCAGCTACCAATGCTGCTGCACAGGAAAGCAAACCGACACCGTGGTTCAGCAACATCAAACTGTCGGGCTACGGACTGGTGGAATACCAATATTCGGGACAGAAGGACAAAGAGGCCAACACCTTTGACCTAAGACTGGTGAGAGTATCGCTCGACGGCAAGATTGCAGGTGACTTCTATTGGAAGGCACAGATGCAGATAAACGGCAATACCGCCACGAAGGGCAGTTCTCCAAGACTCGTAGACCTCTTCGCCGAATGGCAGAAATACGGATTCTTCAAGGTCAAGGCCGGACAGTTCAAACTGCCGTTCACCTTTGAGAATCCTATGCATCCCATCGACCAAGGCTTTATGAGCTACAGCCAGAACGTGAGCTGTCTGTCGGGATTCTCCGACCGCAGCGGACAGCACTCAAGCAATGGCCGCGACATCGGTGTGCAGCTGCAGGGTGACTTTCTGAAGAACAAAAGCGGCAGAAACCTGCTCCACTATCAAGTGGGCGTGTTCAACGGACAGGGCATCAACACAAAGGATGTGGACCAGCAGAAGACCATTGCCGGTGGCATCTGGGTAATGCCCGTTGAGGGAATGCGCATCGGTGTGTTCGGACTTGAAGGTTCCTACGCAAGAGAATGGAGCTATACCGACGACAGCAACGTGAAGCACACAGAAAAGAAAAGTCTGCCTCAACACCGCTATACCATCAGTGCGGACTACAAGACGAAGAGCGACTGGACTTTCCGCACCGAATACATACATAGTACGGGAGAGGGATTCAAGACTTCTGACAACGAGAAGAATGCAGACCTCAAGCTTAACGGCTACGGAAGCAAGGCTGACGGACTGTATGCCCTTGCCATAGCACCGATAAAGAAAGAGAAAGCGCACCTGAAGGCACGCTATAACATGTATCGCAGAGACGGCTCATGGAACACATCAAAGACAATGTATGAAATCGGCGCCGACTACAAGTTCTCAAAGAACATTGGAGTCACCGCCGAATATGTATTTGTAAACGACCGCACTCTCTCAGACCATAACTACAATATGGCAGACGTGCAGCTACAGTTCCGTTTCTAATGCGAAGAAAAGAGATTATCCTTTGCCGTTACCTGTGTAGGCACTCCCGCCTTACCTCCAAGATGGCAAGATGAAAATACTACGCTCTCGGTATTATCCATACTGAGGGCGTTTTTTACTTCCTTTATGTCTACATTCCTGAATGTCACATTGCTGACAGGCTTTGCCTCCGTGCCTTGCAGGATGATACCGCCAATGCGAGCCTTGTTGCAACGCAAACCGTCAACAAAGATATTGCGCACAGTGGAGAAATGGTTGTCATCCATTCCTTCTCCAGCATACATGCTTGTAACGTAGAACAGGTCTTCGACCTCGTCAAACTCACAGTTCCTTACATACAGATTCTCTACAAAACCGCCACGGTTGGGGTTGGTCTTCACGAATATTCCACGCTTGCAATATCCGGCGTAAGTACAATTCTCCACAAACACGTTTCTAACTCCTGCCGACATCTCGCTGCCTATGACAACGGCGTGGAGTCCTTTGAAGCGGCAGTTACGGATAATGGTGTTCTCTGACGGAAAACCAAGATTCCAACCATCATTATCCCTACAGCTCTTTATTGCCACATTATCGTCGCCATTGTTGAAACTCACGTCTTCGATAAGTACATTCCTTGAGCACTCCGGGTCTATACCATCGTTGTTCACGAGCTTTGCATCATATCTGAGTCTGCGGCAGATTACATTTTCACTCTTCAGAAGATGAACACACCAGAAGGGAGAATTGGTGATGAAGAAATCAGAAAGCGTGATGCCAGTACAGTTGAAGAGCTGTATCAGCTGCGGACGCAGCAAGGAGCCTTTGCCGAAGTTGCGCTCCGCAACGGGAGTCTCGTCGTGGTTCATCTGTCGCGACAAGTCGCGGTCTTTCCTCTGGTCCTTGCGCCATGTGGCAAAGGTAGTGGCAGCATTGCCGTCGATAGTTCCTTTACCTATTATCGCCACGTCGTGGAGTCCGTAACCATAGATAAATGGAGAATAATTCTGAAGGAAGGTTCCCTCCCAGCTGGTCTTCACCATAGGAAGATAATATTCCGGCTGTGGTTCAAACTTCAATGTAGCACCTTCCTGCAGGTCAATACAGGTGTTGCTGACAAGATGTATCGGACCTTTTATATAATATGTTCCAGCCGGCACAATGATACGCAGCCCACCCCTCTGAGCAGACTGTTTCAAAGCCTTACGAAATGCCGGCAGACAGTCTTTCTTGCCATCGCCTTTGGCTCCGAGCTTCAGGATATTTACCGTCCGCGTCGGAATCTTCGCCCCGGAAATGTGGCGGAGGATAGAGTCACGCTTTGCTTCATCAAACCCTGATGCAAAAACACTTATGCCCACACACAGGAGAGCAATAATAGCAATATATTTCTTCATCTTTAATAAATTATTTTACGATTACCGGTTTTTCCGCCTTTTCACCTTTTATATTATATGAGAGAGAGCCCGTAGGCACATAGAATGTGACATTCTTGAACGTCAGGTTTCTGCTGTCATCAATATTAATATTATTGTCAGTTGCCTGTATTGTCATATTCTTCAGCGTCAGTTCTCCTACATCATTAAGAGTCTTGAATATGCGGTTTGTTCGCACCACTCCATTCTCTATCACCACTCCCGTAGTAGGCATCTCGGGGATAGTGTTCATACTCATCATGCGGTCGGTAGATTCTATCACGAAATTACTGATACGTATATCCTTCACCGTAGGCGTAAGCGGCGTGAGGGCAAGCGGCGGATTACGCTGAGCCAGGTCGCCCATATAGGTCTTTGTGCCAAGCAAATCCCATGTGAAGGCTTCGTTCATATTGATGAGCCTTACATTGTCGTAATAGATATTCCATATTCCTCCTCCGCGGTTGCGGCGCGTCTTGAAGCGGAAGCCAGTACGCGTGCCGTCAAACACGCAATGATGCAGATAAACGTTCTGTATTCCTGCCGCCGTCTCGCTTCCGCATGTTATTCCGCCATGTCCTTTCTCTGCAAGACAATAGCGTATTACCACATTCTCCGTCGGGCGTCCTACTCTCATTCCATCTTCTGCCCTACCGCTCTTCAGGGTAAAACAGTCGTCGCCACAGTTGAGCGTTGAGTATTCAATGAGCACGTTACGGCAGGAAGAGATGTCTATACCGTCGCCGCTGGGCACCTTTACAGAATTCACCGTCACACCTCTTATTATTACGTTCTCGCAATAAATCGGATTAATGTTCCACAACACGCTTCGTTCAAATGTCACTCCCTCCACAAGCACATTCTTGCAGTTTATCGGTGCGAACGACTTGGGGCGGTAGAAGGTTCTGCCCTCCTTACCGTCGCAGATTCGCTTCTCCACCGGCATTCTGTAGTCGATGTCTTTCTCCACCACGCTGTTACCGTTCTTCAGCCTGCGCATCTTCACGTCCATAGGCGGTCCCATAACCGTGCCCTTACCCGTAAGGGCTATGTTCTTTGCTTTGTTGGCATAGATGAAGGCTCCCGCTCCCATCACTTCTATTCCCTCATGACGGGTGAAGACTGCCGGCTGATAGTCGTCTATGTCGGCGGAGAACTCCAATGTGCACCCCCCTGAGAGATGCAGTTCCACATTGCTCTTCAGCTCTATTCTTCCTGTCAGCCAGTGGCCGGAAGGCACGGTCAGTCTACCGCCACCCTTCTTGGATAGTTCGGCAATCTTACTGTTTATGGCTTTGGTTATCTTTCCTTGGGCATCGATATCTGTCTCCTGCAAGACGACATTGTTGCTTTTGAACACTGGGCGTTTCAGATTCTTCATCTTGAAAGGCAAGTTACCGAGGGGAGCAATGTCGCTGGGCATCATGGCAGCACCGACGGCATTACGCTCAACGATGGACTTGCAACCAACGAGAGCATTTATATCATTGCCGTTACCATTCGCGAAAGCAGCGGTTGAACCTACCGGAGAAGCGAGCAAAGCTGCCGTAAGTAGTACTATTGCGGTTGTCTTCATATTTCGTGGTCTATGAGTTTTGTTTTCTATATAGTTTGCTAATTATCAATGTAAGTCAATAAAATGACGGATTATTCTATGATTTGTAATACTTGAAGAATGAAAAAGATTCATCAAATATTTCATGCGATAACGTACATTATGAGGGTCATTGTCAGGAAGTCAGGAAGTCCAAATTTGGGTTCATCCGGAATATGGAGTGATAGAATATCTAAATGAGCACTACAAAAACAATAAAAACACCCGATTAGCAATTTCAAAGACAACAAGAACCATTTT
>OQVS01001823.1_pt1 | contig 14215 bp, 14 predicted proteins | sample 1691601 | NCBI WGS metagenome assembly OQVS01 (sample SAMN03418268, study PRJEB22391) | human gut metagenome | biome: human-gut; feature: organic feature; material: feces | host: Homo sapiens | place: Tanzania | collected 2013-01
CGGCTATGGAAGCCAGTTTGAGTACAAACTCGAAGAGGAAAGTATAACTATATGAATAGACCCTTGTTTGCGCTTGGGTCAAGGTATTTGTACGCCTCATTTTAATTATACTGATGTTTAGTTACCTTTTGCGGAGATATTCATTTCTGTTTTATAGAGGAAAGGTACATAAAATTATGCCCACACGGGAAAAAGAAAGAGCAATATATGTGAGAAAATAAAAAAAACGGGCATAAATTTCAATATGTGAGAATATTTGCTTAATTTTGCCACGCTTTATGAAGTAACCGGAATATAAATAAAAACAAAACATAGAAATGGCAAATTCAACAGAAAAGAACGGCGCCGCAAACATGGAGAGCGCCCTGAACAAGAATGAGGCTTTCTTTATGAACAACAAGAAGGCTATCATCTATGGTATTTTAGCTGTAATCATCATCATCGCTGGATTCCTGGCATACAAGACCTACTATGCCGGACCGAAGCAGGACGAGGCAAGCACCAAGCTGGCTAAAGGACAGGAATACTTCGCCAACCAGCAGTTCGACAAGGCGCTGAACGGCGACGGAGCAGGATTCGCCGGCTTCAAAGCCATCGCTTCTGACTACAGCAGCACTGATGCCGGAAACCTGGCAAACCTCTATGCAGGACTCTGCTTCGCCAATATGAACAAATGGACGGATGCCGCAAAATATCTTGAGGAATACTCTCCTGCCGACGACGAGATGGTAAGCCCCGCAGCTGTGGCAGCACTGGGCAACGCATACGCACACCTGAACCAGCTCGACAAAGCCGTAGAGACACTGAAGAAAGCTGCAAAAATGGCAGACAGCGAGGCTGAAGGCAAGGCAAACAACAGTCTCTCGCCAAACATCCTCATCCAGGCAGCACAGATTCTGGAGAGCCAGAACAACAAGGCCGAGGCTCTGAAAATATACCAGGAAATCAAGGAGAAATACGTGAATTCTCCTGTGGCTATGGAAATCGACAAGTATATCGAGAAGGTATCCGAGTAATAACAACGGCAGGAACAGACAGAAATGGCTACAGCATTACATAACCTCTCGACATACGAATTCGACAAGATTCCAGATGCAAGCAACATGTGCTTCGGCATTGTGGTTGCCGAATGGAACCCCGAAATAACGGGAGCACTGCTCGACGGATGCATGTCGACACTCGAAAAGCACGGAGCACTGCCCGAAAACATACACGTGAAAACGGTGCCGGGAAGCTTCGAACTCATCTACGGCGCACACCAGATGACACTGAACGGCGGATACGACGCCATCATCATACTGGGAAGCGTGATAAAGGGTGAAACCCCGCATTTCGACTACATCTGCCAGGGTGTGACCTACGGCATAGCAAGGCTCAACGCCAAAAGCGAGATTCCAGTAATATACGGACTGCTCACCACCCTCGACCTGCAGCAGGCTAAAGACAGAAGCGGCGGCAAATACGGAAACAAGGGTGACGAATGCGCCATCGACGCTATCAAGATGGCTAAGTTCTAAAAGAAAAAAAGGAGACAAGATTGCACAGTTTTTAAATCAGTAATAGAATCATCTATACTCAGAGAGAGAAGGGCGGATCTGACACACAAGGTCCGCCCTTGTTCTTAAACACTAAACAAGAAAGGAACAGCATTATGAAATTTATATCATGGAACGTGAACGGACTGAGAGCCTGCGAGGGAAAAGGATTCAGCGATACCTTCAGACAGCTCGATGCCGACTTCTTCTGTCTGCAGGAAACGAAAATGCAGGCAGGACAGCTCGACCTGAAATTCGAAGGATACGAATCGTACTGGAACTACGCCGAAAAGAAAGGATACTCCGGCACGGCAATATTCACCAGACTGAAACCACTCAGCGTGAGCTACGGACTGGGCATAGAGGAGCACGACCACGAGGGACGCGTGATAACAATGGAGATGGAAAACTTCTATCTCATCACCGTGTACACACCAAACTCACAGGACGGACTGCGCAGGCTGGAATACAGAATGAAATGGGAAGAGGACTTTCTTGCCTACATAAAGAGACAGGACGAGAAAAAGCCTGTAATAGTGTGCGGCGACCTGAACGTGGCACACGAGGAAATCGACCTCAAGAACCCGAAGACGAACCGCAAGAACGCCGGATTCACCGACGAGGAACGGCAGAAGATGACAACAATGCTCGACAACGGATTCATCGACACATTCCGATTCTTCTACCCCGACAGAAAGGAAATATACTCATGGTGGTCATACCGCTTCAAGGCAAGGGAAAAGAACGCAGGATGGCGCATCGACTACTTCATTGCATCGGCACGACTCGCCGACAGGCTCGAAGGCGCCGACATACATACAGAGATATTCGGATCGGACCACTGTCCCGTGGAACTGAGAATAAAGGATTAGGAAAAAGACACAAGGAAACCACTGGCTCGCAAAAAAAAACAAAATGAAGAATGCGAAACTGTCGCATACAGCCTTTGTATTAAAGGATATTACGAACAGAAGACAAACTCCGCATTCTTCATTTTTTTCAAAAAACATTTCAAGGAAACACTGTTCTATTACACATAAGGTCAAGAAAACGCAGTTCTAATACTCATCAGGACTGCCCGACGCGCCGATGTCTTCTCCTTTTTTCATCGAGAGTTCCCCGCTGCGCGAAAGAGCGAGCTGTATCGGAACAAAATCATCACTCAACTGGTCGGGACAGCCGATGCTGCCGACAAACAAGAGTCTGTCGCCATCAACCCTGTCAACGGCAACGCCAAGCACTGTAGACTTGCTTATATACTGCTGGTCGGCAAACTGGCTGAACGACTGCTTGGTGAACTCGCGCTTGAAGAATTCTGTGCCGTCGGGACGAAGAACAGTGAGCGTCAGGCGGTTGTCGTAATACTTACTGCCGCTATCGTCGGAAAAAACCGGTGCCGACTCATCCACCTCGCGACTGACAACGACCTCATACTTGCCGTCCAACCAATCCACGCTCTCCCTATGGCTGTATTTCTGCATCTTCACAGGAGCCGAGGGAGCCTTAACTACGGGCTTAGTCGTTATGATATTCTCTGTCTTCTTCTTCTCTGCACAGGAAACGAATGTCATCATTCCTAATGATACCGCAATGGCGGCACTGATGTATTTCATATCTTAGTCTTGATTTTATGCCACGCAAGCGGCACACATAAATAATTCTTATAACAGTTCGGAGAACAAAATTAATCATTTATTTCCGAATATACCCCCTCTCGCTGCCACTTTTTTGCAGTTATCCGCCAAATAATGGGCTGTTATTCCTTTTTTTCATTACTTTTGTATAACGTTTCACCAACAACAACGGAAATATGAGAAGACTATTTATATATACACCGCTATGCCTGCTGCTCGCCATAGCCACGGCAAACTGCTCCGGCAGCAAACAGCAGCAAAGCGAAAAGCCAGAAGGAGTGGACACCGTGCCGATGCTCGTGATGCAGGTGCAGAAATGTTCCAGGCTGTACACCGCCGAATTCAAGGTACACAAGATTGTGACACACGACGACGAAGTGAGAATGAAAGGGAAAATACTGAAGCACGACTACGACATCGCACTGCCAGTGGGCTGCCGGAAGGTGGCAATACCTATGGATGCAACAGTGAAGGCGTATGTGGATTTCTCGGATTTCTCGGCGAAAAGCATCGTAAGGAACGGCAGGAAGATAGAAATAATACTGCCAGACCCAAGGGTGCAGCTGACGGCAACAAAAATAAACCATCAGGAAATCAAAAAGTATGTGGCATTGATGCGGCAGGACTTCACCGACGCCGAACTCGCCAGCTATGAGCGCCAGGGACGCGACGCTATAGTGAAGGAGATACCCGGCATGGGCATCACAGAAATGGCACGCGAGAGTGCGGCCAAGGTCATCACACCACTCTTCGTGGGCATGGGATTCGATGAGAAGGACATCACCGTGACGTTCCGCAAGGACTTTACGGCGGCAGACATTCTGAAAATGGTGGACCCGACAACGGTTATAGAAGGGAGATAGAATATATGGAAAGGATTGACAACAAGACAAACGGCAAGGAATACGGCAAGAATGCCGACGGCAACACGAAAAGGAACGGAATCAAGGGCGGCAGACTGACGCTCACGAAACTGAACATTCTGCTCTGGGGCATCATCGCACTCGTGGCTGTCATCGCCATCGTGCGCTTCTGCAAGGCTGCGGAGGGAACGAAGGCAGAGGTGGTGGTGGATGAAAAAATCGACATCACACCAACACTGATTACGGCAATGAAGGAAATAGGAGAATGGGAATTCCTGTCTATCAACGACGAGGAGATTGTGGACACACTGAAAAAAGGCTTCTTCAGCGACAGCCGCCTCGTAAGGATATACTACGGCAAACTGAGCATCGGCATAAACATGCGCAAGGCAGAACCGCACTGGGTGGAACAGTCGGGCGACAGTATTCTGATCACGCTGCCACCGGTGGAACTGCTCGACAATGATTTCATCGACGAGGCACGCACGAAAGCATTCATCGAAACAGGCAATTGGACGGATGCCGACCGAGAGATTCTCTACCGCAAGGCCTACGACAAGATGAAGCACAGATGTATGACACCAGCAAACATGCAAACAGCAAGAGCCAACGCCGAAGAGCAGTTCGGGAAAATAATCAAGGCTCTCGGCATTGAGAAATACTCCATTAAATGGAAGGAATAGAGAGAAATGGGCACATCACACCTCTGATTGTATAATGCTCAGATAATCATCGTAGGAAATGTATTCGCCGCCCATACTCTTGAGATGAGGTGTCTCGAACTGGCAATCGATGAGTCTACCGCCGTTCTTCCGCATCACTCCGGCAAGGAAAACAAGTGCAAGCTTGGATGCCGAGGGAACGAGCGAGAACATGCTCTCGCCAAAGAATGCCGGCCCGATGCAGACACCATAAAGTCCGCCCACGAGTTGCCCATCCTTGTCCCATACCTCCACGCTGGCTGCAAAGCCCTGACGGTGCAGGTTGGTGTAGGCTTTTATCATGTCGCTGCCGAGCCACGCCCCACGCTCGTGGTAGCGCAGCTTGCTGCAGTTGGCTATAACACTGTCGAAATCGCGGTTTATGCTCATTGTATATTGCCGTTTGTGCATCAGCGTGCGCATGGAGTGGCTCACGTGAATCTTTTCGGGGAATATCACGAAGCGCTCCATCGGACAATACCACATTATGTCCGGACGGTCGCGAAAACTGTACCACGGAAAGATTCCGTGGCTGTAGGCAAGCAGCAGGCGGTCGATGCTCAAGTCACCGCCCACAGCAAACAGTCCGTCATCCTCGCCCAACCGTGGGTCGGGGAATACCAGTTCCTTGTCTATTCTGAAAACCATATATCCCTGCTACTTATTCTATCGTTATATCCCTATTCTATCGATATCCCTATCCAATTGTTCTAATATTATTCCACAGTCAGGATTTCCTATTCCAAAGTTCGTAGACCAGACCCTATCGCAATGTTCTTATCGTCAGACTCCCTTTTATTCTTTAGGGTTCACTCTCAGCTGCGTTTTACATCTCTTTATCGTCAGTTTGTCTTCCTCAACACAGATGCTGACGGTTGCACCCTTCTGCGGTTTGCCGAAAAGAATCTCGCGCATAAGCATCGGCTTGAGCTCCCGTGCTATCACGCGATCCATCTCCCTCGCTCCGTATTCTTTCGTAAATCCCTTCTTGAGCAGAACACTGAAAGCTTCGCTACTAATGTCGAGCGAGAGTTGCTTCGCGTGGAGCTTTTGTTCCAGTTCGCCGAGTTTCTTGTGCAGAATCATTGTTGCCATCTTCTCATCCATGTCGCTGAACACAACGATATCGTTCAGACGGTTGATAAATTCCGGCTTGAACGTCTTTTTCACCTGTGTCAGCATAGCCTCGCCGCGCGATACTCCCCCGGCAAAACCGATACTTGCCTGCGAGGCATACTGTGCTCCGGCATTAGAGGTCATAATCAGTATAACATTGCGGAAATCGCTCTTCTGCCCCCGGTTGTCAGTCAGCTTGGCGTAGTCCATCACCTGCAACAGGATATTGTAGATGTCGCTGTGTGCCTTCTCTATCTCGTCAAGCAGCAGCACACAGTTTGGTGTGTTGCGTATAGCATCGGTGAGCTGTCCGCCGTCCTCGTAACCAACGTAGCCTGCCGGCGAACCTATAAGCTTCGCGACGGTGTGCTTCTCTGTGTATTCCGACATATCGAAACGTACCAGTTCCACACCGAGTTCCTTTGCCAGAATGCGTGCCACCTCGGTCTTGCCCACACCCGTTGGACCCACGAAGAGCAGCGACGCCATAGGTTTGTTGTCGTCGTTCAATCCTGCCTTTGCCATCATCACGGCATCGGTAAGTTTCTCCACGGCGTGGTCCTGTCCGTAAATCTGACTGAGGATATTGCCCTGTAGCGTCAGCAGACCTTCGTTGTCGTCGTCTTTCAGCGCCTCTGCCTTTATCCTGCACACCTTTTGCAGCACTTGATCGATATGCGCCTTCGTGACGTACATCCTTGACTTTCCCGGCCGATGTGTCTCTATGTAGGCTCCGGCCTCATCCACCAGGTCGATAGCCTTGTCGGGCAGATGGCGGTCAGGGATGTATTTCGCACTGACTCTTACGGCATACTCCAACACGTCCTTGCGGATAACCACATTGTGGAATTTCTGCAGTGAGGGCTGCAAGCCGTACATTATCTTTATCGTGTCCTCGACCGATGGTTCCAGGATGTCGATTGTTTGGAAGCGGCGCACTATGGCACGGTCTTTCGTCATCTTGCGGTTGAAATCTTCGTGTGTAGTGGCTCCGATGAACGAAAGCTTTCCGCTCTCGAGATATGGTTTGAGTATATTCGATGCGTCGGGGCCTCCATCGCCTCCGCGTCCAGCACCGATAATGTTGTGAATCTCGTCGATATACAGGATGGCATTATCCTCCATAGCCCCTTCGAGCACGAGCTTCAGCCGCTTTTCAAAGTCGCCACGGTATTGCGCCCCGGCAAGCATGGTTCCCATATTCATTCCGTAGATGGTTCTGTATCTGAGTCTTTGCGGCACCCTGTCTTCGTTTATCAGGGTGGCAAGTCCATATATGATAGCCGTTTTTCCCACTCCCGGGTCACCCACGTGGAGCGGATTGTTCTTTTCCATACGGCACAGCACCTGCATAGTACGCTCCAGTTCCTCTTCTCTGCCGATAAGCGGCGTGTGCGTCTTGGCTTCCTTGGAGATATTGGTAACGAGCGATTTCCAGTTTTCGGGTCTTGTGCGTGTGTCGTCTCCGTATTCATCATCATAATCGAACACGTCCTCGTCCGTGTCTTGGTCGTACTGCATGTCGAGCATTACGAACAGTTGTTCTTCCTGACCTTCAACCGACGAGCCGAATATATATGCCGCCATAGAGTCCCGGAGCATCAGAATCGCCTCCACGTAGTTGCTTGCGCAAACCCATTTCGACTTTTCCTTTACAGCAAGCTCCATGGCATTCTTCATCATTTCGGTAAACTGCAGCGACGGCAGTGGCAGGGTGTATGCCGTGCCCATCACCTCTTGGTCTTTCAGCCAGCTTTCGAGTTTCTTCACTATCGGCTTGCTGTTAATTTCGCATTGCTGCATTGCCGCAATGAATTCCTCTTGCTGCATCATGCAATAGAGCATGTGTTCGGGTGTTACGTATTCGTGGTGCATCCTGCTTGCCTTTGAAGCGGCACTCTGCACGGCATTTGCCATGCTTGGAGAATTGTCCATATCTGTTTTCTTGCTTTGCTGTGTTTTGAATGTTTCTTTATGCGTCGCACTTTTATTCCGGCATGAATGCCAAGCGCAGCGGATAGCCCTGCTCGCGAGCCATCAGCGATGTCTGTTCCACCTTCGACCTTGCCATGTCATAGGAGTATATGCCCACCGTGGCCTGCCCTTTATTATGCACGTCAATCATCAGCCTTTTTGCTTCTTCGTGGCTCTTGTGGAACACTTTTTCAAGCACTCTCACCACGAATTCCATCGTCGTGTATTCGTCGTTGAACATTATGACCTTGTAAAGCCTTGGCTTCTTGTATTTTGTTCTCTCTCTTATGTCCGATTGTTGTTGTGGCATATTCTTGTTTCCTTTGATGATGGTTTATAAGTTTCTTTTCGCCTGTCAGAATCTGAACAGCAGTGCTACCCTCACTCCTTGCTTATGCGCGGTAGGGAGATTGAGATAACTCAATCGCCGCACGTACTGTATGTTCAGAACCTTGAATATATTACTCAGTCCTGCCACTATCTCCACGTATGGCTTATTGCGGTCCATCACGTGGGATCCTTCGGGCAGATGCATCAGCGTGGCGTCGGCACTGTTTGCCGCGAGGAGCGGATTATTCTTGTCGGTCAGTTCTCCCCACAGGCATTTCACTCCTATATATTCCCTCCACTTCAGTTTCTTTATTAGCGGGATGCGGTTCAGTATCTTGCCGTTCATATTCCACCACAGGTCGATGCTTGCATAGCGGTCGTTCAGGAATTCCATATTGTTGATGAGATTGAATGTCCCCTCCTGCGCAATGAACGACAGGTTTGCCGCCGGCATTATGAGCAACGGATACGGCACCTTGTTCCATTGTGCTCCGGCGCGCATCTCCATGTTCAGGTCGCCCCAGCTCTTCATGAAGAAGCGCTTGTACAGCGTTGCCTCGGTGTAGTTATAGCTGTAGTCGCTGCCCAGCACGCCTTTCACTCCCATGGTATGCGCCAGTGTGAATACCGGAACTTCCAAGTTTGCCGCTATGCGCCGTTGCTTGCTGTTCACCACTTTCTCACCCGGTGCGTAGCGCAGAATAACCTGCATTTCGCTGGTGCGCATCTTTTCCGCTCCTGCAATGTTGTCTTTATCCGCCGTGAGCGGCACGAAGTGCAGTTCGCCGCACGCTTCGTTCTCTTCGGTCTTGAGTTTTGCCGTGAGCTTCATACCGCCATACCATTCGTAGTCGAAGGCGAGCTGCTGGCGGTTGTAGAACATCATCTTGTCAACCTTTGTCCATTTCAGCGAGGTGAACACGTTGTCCTTGTCGGTCGTAAGGAACTTGTCCGATGGGGAGCACACGTCATACGCCGTAGTGAAGGCTATGCTCCTCTTCGGGTATTCGTGCGGCAGGTTCTGCTTGGCGTTGAACGAATATGTCAGTTCGCTGCTGTAGTAGTTTTTCCTGCTGTCCCATCCGTGGGCGTAGTAGCCTTTGAAGAACAGGTGCCTGTTCATGGCGGCTGTGGTCTGTCCGCTTATTCTCGTCCGGATGCCGTCGACGAAGTTGCTTGTTATCATGGTGTTCACTGGACCGATGTCGAATTTGCTCGGATGCTTTTCCGTTCCCGTCTCCACGAAGTTCTCCACCAGCACCTTCAGTCCGAAGAGCACGTACTTGAAGTTTTTCGAATTCTCTATGTCGCGCAGGAACTGCGGCATCCGGTCTTCCGACCGCGTCAGCATGGCCATACGGTGCTGCTGCCAGTAGATGTCGTCGCGGATATTGGCGTCGGGGTCGGTTATTTCAGTCATCCTGCCTCTGAACATTTTGTCGGGCAGCGGTTCGAACGAGTAGTTCTGCATTCTCGCGTTCTTTATCACGATGCCTTTGGTCAAGAAACTGAGCAGCGACAGCTCCACTATCATATCGTCGTGCGAGAGCACCCACTCTCCGTTGTCGAGTCTTGTGTACGCCTGCTGTATCTGCAGGTTGCTGATGAAGTTCACTCCCGTGTTCTGCGGCAGCGACAGGTGGCAGCGCTTCACGTGCAGTGTGGAATCGTTCACTATCCACAGTTCGCCCCTGAACCCGAAGTCCTGCTGGTTGTTGGGGATAAACTGCAGATGTATGCATGAGTCGCGCTCCATCTTCACGGTGTCCACGATGTAGTAGCGGTAGAACTGCACCGCGTCCTTACCTATCGGACTGGTGAAGCGTGTCTGCAGTAGGCGCACCTGGTCGTCGTATATGTCGATGCTCGTGAACACGTCCTTGAGCATTACGTTCATAGTCTCGCCCGTCTGCAGGAATTTGTTCACGCCCTCCGTGCGCTGCGCCACGACATACGTCTTTTCCGAATGCGGATTCTTGCGGTACACCTGTTGCGATAGCGTTTCGTCGAGCAGCATCGGCATTATCATTTTGCCGTTGTAGGGGCAAGGCTCCACCTGGTTCAGCATCCAGTTCGACTTGCTGAACCGCCGCGACTCGAGTTCATCGGGCGTTATGTCGTTTATTCCGACGGTCATCTTCTGGTATTTGTCATACCTGTAGTATTCGTGGTTTGCAATGTCGGTACGTTTCCTTGCCGCCACCACCCGGCGCATCAGCTCAACTGCAGGATTTTCCTTGCGGCTGTATTTTTCCTTCCTGCCCTTCACGGTGATGCCGGCCAGACTCCTTGTATCCTGCTTCATCGTTACGCGCAGATGTCCCGGCGTATTTGCATCGATGAGAATACGGAGCGTGTGGTAGCCCACTGCCGTGAACGTGGCATAACACCCGTTGCGCCGCTCGATGGCAAAGTTGCCGCCGCCATCGCTCACGCAGCCGCCGTGCCCTTTGTATCTGATGCTGACAAAGGGAATGCTGTCGCCGGTGGCAGCGTCCACTGCCGTTCCTGTTATCTGCTGTGCGCTTGCTTCCACCACGGCGAGCAGCATGAAAATGAAAAAAGCTCTTATTCTTGCCATTTTTATTTTCTGCCGTCCTTTATCCTCGCTGCCATTGTGGCAGGAGGGTGTTAAGTTCTGCAAGCTTGTATATTATGCTGTCGGCGATAGGGTTCTGCGGTTCGTCGTCGGTCCATCCCTCGCCTTTTATCCACACCGTGCGGCATCCGATGGAGTGTGCCGGCAGGATATCCTTGTCGTAGCTGTCGCCCACCACTGCCGTCTCCTCTGCCTTCATTCCCAGTCGCTCCACTCCGAGGGCGAAGATGCGCGGGTCTGGCTTGCGTATGCCCACCACAGCCGACTCTATCACGTGGCTGAAGATACCTTCGAAACCGAACTCGCTGAGCACGGCATTGATGTTGCCATAGAAATTGCTCACCAGCACCATCGGCATCTGCTCTGCCAGCCGGCGCAGCGTCAATGCCGATTCTGCCGTGGTATGCCTTGCCACGGAGTATGTCTCGCTGAGTATGTGATCGTGCAACTTGCCGCTGTCTGCCATTCCGGTGTACTGCGACAGCCATTCCATCTGCAGGGTTATCTTGTTGTCGAGCGTGTCGCGGAAGGTCATTCCGGGCATAATGATGCGCTTTGTGGCGAGCGTGCGTTCTCCGTACACGTATGCCTGGCGGAAATGCTCCTCGCTGACGGGGGCGTTGCATTTCCGGTAGGCATGCCACAGCACTTTCCCCCAGTGGCATCCGCCCGTGTCGAGCGTTCCGCCGTAGTCGAATATCAGTCCTCTTGTCTTCATCGCATATTCTCCTTTTCTCTTATGCCATAATCTTTTTCACCATCCTGCGGCACAGTTGCTCGTGCTCGTGGTGCATATAGATATACATCAGGTTCATCACTATTATCTCGAACAACAGATAGAGCCACGGCATGCCTATGACACAGGCTATATAGAGCGCGATGGCGCGCAGGTTGAATGTGAGCAAGTTGGTGTATTTCATCAGCGGACGGCTGCCGGCAAGGAATTCCTCCTTCATGCCGGCAGGCATCTGCAGCGGACTGCCGTAGTGCTCGGTTGCCAGCTTCATCATCATCTGGAAGTTTCTGGAGCGTCGCTCCTGCGTGGCACAGTATTTTGCGTAGTTGTAGTAGAAGGCGCGAAAGAAGAGCGAGCTCTTGGGCAGCGACTTGAATATCTTCCACTGTTCTTCCGATTTGTCGAGTTCGCTTCCCTCCTTGCCCAGGAGGAAATACAGATGTATCTGGCGGTAGTAGTCGGAGAGCAGGCACTGCGGCGAGTGGCTCATTATGCCTGCCATGAATGCCAGCACCCATGCCCATATCCCCCACACGGTGGTTGTGCCCGGCATGGGCTGCACCATCAGTCGCATGGCAAGGGCGAAATACACGCAGAAGAACGTCACGTCGGCAGAGAATCCGTCGAGCACTCTTCCCACCAGTGTCTTTTTTCCTGTCAGTCGTGCGAGCTGTCCGTCGGTGGAATCGCAGAAGTTTGAGAACATCATCAGCACGATGCCCCAGATGTTGTATTCCAGTTCCGTGTGCCAGAACATCCATCCCGCCGCTGCACCGAGAATCATTCCGAGTATTGTAATCACTGTGGGGTGCACGCCGAGCTTGCGCCATAGGAGCGTGAATACCAGTCCTATAGGCCGCGTGAAATACACGTCGAGCCATTCTTCCGTATCCTTTGATTTCATTGATGCGCGTAGCATCTCCTTGAATGTAGCCATATTCTCTTTTCCGTTTTTATATGTTGTTTCTTCTGCGGACAAGTTCTCCTGCCCTGTCGTTTGCTCTTTTTGCTATTGCTTCGGCTGCAGCGTCGCGGCATACGGAGAAGCTGGGCCAGTCGTTGAAGTCGATTATCGCGAAGGTGCCGTCGTTTCTCACGATGCAGTCGCCGCCGTAAACCTCTATCCCCGTGAGCTGCGCGAGCCGTGTGGCACAGGTGTGCAGGGCGGTATGGTCGAATGCCGTGTGCCTGGGTTTGCCGTTGTGCCCCTCGTCGCCGAACTTCGAGTAGGTGCCGTCGTTGGGATATGTGGTATGGAAGAAGCCTGTGCCCGACACGCCATAGAACTTCACGAGGTCGCCCTGCACGTGTGCCGTAACCACTATGTCGCTGATTCCTCTTTCGCGGAATGCCTCTATCGCCTGTTCCTTCTGCCTGTCGCCGGCCGCGAACACCACGTCGCCTTTCTCCTGTGCCGCTTCGTCGCCTCGCTTTATCCACCATCCGCCGGTGCTTTGCAGCGGTGCGCAGGGTATGCCGTTGCTGCGCATCATCCCGTCGATGGCAGCTCTCGAACTGCGGCGCAGTGCCGCCGTGCTGTTCAGCGTGCACACTCCCCTGCGCTCCATTCCGGCTATGGTGTGCAGTGCCGGTGCGCTCCGTGCCATCGTCAGACAGATGTCGGCTGCTCCGGCATCCGGCATAAAGCCGCTTTCCAGCTCTTCTTCGCGTACCTTATATATATTATATGCACCGCTGAGCCTTTCGCACACGGCGTCCATTATAGCCTTGTCTCTTTCCACCGAGTTCGGCGAGAATCTCTCTGCCCTATATACTGCCCAACACTTCTGCATCCGTCCCTCCTGTATGTTTTGTTCAGTTTCGCCGTGCTTCGCCATTTCCTAATCGCTGCCGCCCAGGAATGCCTCCGCTTTTGCTATGTCCTCTTTGTGGTCGATGTCGAGAATCTTGCTGAATGGGCATGCCTTGAGCCTCAAGCCGTCGGCCACGAGTGCTCTCTGGAAGTTTCTCATCCTGCTCTCGCCCCTGTCGATGCAGCGCTGCAGCGTGGCGAGCGACTTAGGCGACAGTCCGTATATTCCGCCCGATATATACCGACAACCGTCTGTCATGGTGTCGTGGAAGCCTGTGATGCCGAGGTCTGCATCGGTGGAGATATAGAGTGGTTTCTCGTCGTCGATGTAGTCGGTCACAGCCATCATCCCGTCCTCACTCCCTGCCAGCATCGCCTGCTTCAGCTGTGCTATGTATACGGAGAACTCGTCTTCGCGGAAAATCGTATCCACCGTGGTCAGACAGAACGGTGCCCCCTTGAGCAGTCTGCTTATCTCATACATGCTGTGCATGGAGCTGGGTGTGGTTTTCACCACGAGCTGCAGCGGCACTCTCCTGCTGCCCACTCCCTTCTCGCGCATCAGCTCCAGATGCCGCCTCACTTCGCGCATCTTTTCGTTGCATATCACGATGATTTCCTCTGCCCCGTTCTCGGCAAAGATTCTTGTCAGCCTGTCGATGAGTTTTTCTCCCCCCACGCTGACAAGCGGTTTGGGCCGTTCCACGCCTTCCTGAGCGAGGCGCGAACCTTCTCCTGCTGCTATTATTGCAAATTTCATATTCCTAAAAAGACAATTTCCTGCAAAGTTATCACAATCCGCCATAATAAGGAAAACAAATCGTAGTATTTTAGTTTTTTTATGCTAATTGTCTTTCGCCGTAACTATTCAGCGATAGCAAAGCACCTTTGAATCTGTCTTGAAATGTTCAAAA
>OQVS01001826.1_pt1 | contig 14205 bp, 12 predicted proteins | sample 1691601 | NCBI WGS metagenome assembly OQVS01 (sample SAMN03418268, study PRJEB22391) | human gut metagenome | biome: human-gut; feature: organic feature; material: feces | host: Homo sapiens | place: Tanzania | collected 2013-01
ATTACCGCAAAAGCCTAGTAACACACGGGGATGGCGGAATTAAGAGCGCTAAAGAGTAACCCAAGTCAAGCAAAAAAGCGCCGAGACCTCCTATAGTACAACGACAATATTTGCTTCTAAAGCGTCTCATATTTCATGATGCTCCTAAGAGCGTCATTCGCCGTTTTCAAAAATTCATGAACCTCTTCCATTCGCCTGAAGGAATAATACTTTAAGTTAATTTCTGCCTCCGTGTCCTTTATGGCCTTTGCGCAGAGCACATAAAAGCCTAAAAAGCTATCTGCAAGCATTATAGGAGCAATCACTGACGTTCTCTTGACGAATAAGGTTCCGTTTTTCTTTTTCGGCATCATTTCTATCATTGCTCTGAGCACATTCTCATTCCGAAGGGAATCAACTGTTTTTGCAAAAAATTTCAGTCTTTTTATAAATACCTCAGAGGAAATATGATCCGCCTTTGCGTCAATTAATATATACGGTCGCCCGTCAGGCTGACAATCTGCCGTCTCGCTAAATTCTTCATACATCCCGCTATCAATGACATAGAAGGGATCGTACATTTCTGTTGAAAGCCCAGACAATTCGCTATTTAGCGTTTGATTGCTCTGGAATTTCACGATAAACTTCAGATCATTAACGGTGACAATGACTTTTTTTAGTTTTGTTTTTATGGGAGTATGTAGGTCAAAATCCACCATATCAGCAAAAAAGTCATCATCAAGAGAGTCGATTGTTTCATAACTCAGTTCTTCTGATCCGGGAGTAAGAGCAACACCGCTTGGCGTTTGAACGTCTGACTCTTCATTGAATAATTGCTTTATAGCACCCAATTGTTCAAGCCCTGCGATCAGCTTTTCTGTGTTTTTCCGATTTTTAAGGATAGCCAGCATCTTAATAACTTGCTCTCTACTGGATAAATCGTGAAACAAAGTTATAAAATTATATAATGCCCGATTCAGATCATTAGACTTATCAACCGCCGCCTTTTTAAGCAAAGATTCTCCAAGTTGCTCAACATCATCTTTCTTTATGCATTTACTGTAGCAGAATAACGAGCCCTTCGAGTTTCTTTTGACAAAAAATGATGCTTGTGTCTCAAGATTTAATTTGGACCATACTTTATCTATTAAAACATACTTCTGAAAAGCAGATGTCGTCATTTTATTCTCAAGAGTTTCCAAGCTTTTAATCAATCCCGTTGGGAGAAACGTTCCAAATGTATCCGTTTCAATAGTGAAGTTGTCAAAGCAGGTTAACTTTTTTAATGCTTTACAGTCCTCAAAAATCGCCTTACCGAATTTTTGAACCGTGCTGGGAATGTTGATTTCTTTTAGTTCGTAACACCCCTGAAATGCAAAATTCTCGATTTCCTCCAATCCTTCAGGCAATAATGCTTTCCTCAATCGTGTGCATTCCAAAAAGGCACCGGCCCGAATGTGCTTCACGCCAGAGAACAATTCGACACTTTCAATACAACTTCCTCGAAAAGCCGAATCTCCAATTTCCACTAAATTATGAGGAAAAACTATCTGCTTGATACTTGAGCAACACCAGAAGGCTTTCGTGCCAATCACTTCAATGCTATCTGGCAGCGATATTTTTTGATCAATATAATAATTGTTTGCAAAAGCCGCGCCTTCTAACACCTTGCCATGATTCTTTGTAATAGTATTTTTTATAGCAGATATCGCCTGCTTAGCAGCCGCCGTAAATGAGTCAAGACAAATATCCGCCATGTTCTCCAGCGTTCCGTTTCTCTTATAATACTCGTAATTATTTCGATGTTCGTAATCGTAAGATCTGTATGCAGAACTGACATCTAATGATACCGCTGCTTTTGTATATTCTGCTTGGACAGAGACATCTATACGTGCTTCTTCCTGAGGCTCGCTGATCCAGCGAATGCTCACCTTTGCGTCGGGAGCTGCTTTACAAATACGGGTATTTGCAGCATCTAAAAAATCGTTAAATCTCATCATTGAAATATCCCTCCGACGTACAATAGGGTCGCAGACGCGGCTCTGCCCTCTACATTTTTTTGATTTCCCGTCCAGCATAAAAAGAGTTTCTTTTGGAATTATAGGCACTCTTAGTATTCTTGTAGGCCTTCTGCCACTCGGCGGCAATCCCAGTTATTTCCTCTGCTAGCGATAAGAGAGTCCTCAACAATTTTCATAAAAAGTCCACTCCGCGATCTTCCTCATGATCCAATTAGCGTTATGCATTGTCGGCTAATGAATGAACAACGGCAAGCCCTTGCTTTTTGAAAATAAGATTCTATGTCAAGTGCCTTCACAGCGCCAGATTTATCAAGCAACTGCAAATTCAATTTATTGTCCACGTATTATCGGCAACACGCAAACACATTCATCCTTCAAATCTTCCCAGCATTTTCTTGTTAGTGCATTTTACCACATATTTTATTGGTTTGCAACTTGCCATTAGTGCACAGTGCACTTACTCAGTCCATAATCATTCAACTCGACATTTAAAAAACGCCCCGCATGCGTGTTTTCACTTATTTGAAATTGCTTGAAATGGACCTATCACTTTCGTTGGTCGTCTAACATCGATTCCAGAATATTCAAAGGTACCTGCATCGTCACCGGTCCACTAGGCTGAAACAGCATTGACAGAAAATCTTACAAATGTGATAATCTAAGAACACGTTTACGGCGAGTTGTCGCCTATTGAGTAAACGATATTAGAAATCGCTCTCCATGTACTACCAGGACAAATTGCCTTACGAGTATGCTTCCAATCCACCAAGAAACACGGGTGATCAAAGATGCAATATGTGATCCATGACAAGAAGTACCACTTCAAGTTCGCGTTTGATACGCAGACCGGCGCATACATTCGCACCGGAATACTGGATGAAAACGGCAGAGACACCGGCAAGGATCCCTTCATGGCCTCCTATCCGCACCTGATTGACGTTGGCATCATGGGTCACTGCATTCACGGAAGAAGCGGACTGTGCACAAAGGCGGGCATTGACTGCTATCAGAGCGGCCAGATGATTGCAGAACCCAATATGTCTGTCGCGGATTTCCGGTGGATCGCCGAACAGTCCAAAGGCTGGTGCAGCCAGTTTGCATTAGGCGGACGCGGCGACCCTGATCAGCACGAAAATTTTGAAGAGATTTTGAAAATCTGCCGTGAAAACAATCTCGTGCCAAATTTTACGACGTCCGGCTATGGCATGACGCCAGAAATCGCAAAGCTATGTAAGCAGTATTGCGGCGCCGTGGCGGTCAGCTGGTATCGGAGCGAGTATACGCTCTCGGCGATCAGGCAGCTGCTGGATGCCGGGGTTAAAACCAATATTCACTATGTGCTGGGCAAAAACAGCATTGCCGAGGCGATTGGCCGCCTGAAACGAAATGATTTTCCACAAGGGATCAACGCCGTGATCTTTCTCCTGTATAAGCCCGTCGGCCAGGGGATAAGGAAAAATATGCTTACCCCCGACGATCCGAGAATCGCAGATTTTTTTGCCGAAGTAGATAAGCGGCATCCGTTCAAAGTAGGGATGGATAGCTGCAGCGTACCGGGAGCGATCAACTTTTGCAGGGCTATCGTGCCTGAGTCACTGGATACCTGCGAGGGTGGACGATACAGCTGCTATATTGGCGCGGATCTGACCATGGTGCCGTGCAGCTTTGACCGGAATAAGCGATACGAGGTCTCGCTGCGCAAAATGAGCATTTCAGCGGCTTGGAACAGTGAACCATTTGAGCAGTTCAGAAGCAGAATGAGAAATGCGTGTCCCGCTTGTGAGAAGAAAGAGTTGTGTATGGGCGGCTGCCCGCTCATGCCCGAAATCGTATGCTGTAACAGCAGCAAAAAGAGTGCAGTCAAGGAGTAAACCATGAAAATCAGAACCGATTTTGTGACCAATTCCAGCAGCAGTAGTTTTTCGGTCTTAGTCACCGTTGAAGATAATAACGGGCATTCTTTTTCTTTTGAAGAGAATCCCTACGACTATTATCCCGATTCTGGCGGTGATTGCCAGTTCAACGCTGATTTGAAAATGCTTATGACCGATGATCTGGTAAAGGCAATCAAGGCGGCGCATGAGGTAAAATTCGACCTTGAGGGGCTCGACAAAGATGGCCGAAATGAGCGGATTGAAAACGTAAAGGTCGGGGATGTTGCCGAATTGGTAAAGATCCCGGGGATAACTCGGATCCGCTGGATGGATGAGGTCGATTATATCGTAGATGTAAGAACGAAGGACGGTTCAATCGGCGTTCTTCCCGGTAAGGCGCTGGATTTGGTCAAGTACGTTTTTGACAATGATGCCATCGAAGCAAAGGCGATCGTCAGTAGCGTAAAGCCGCTGTCGAAGCGGAGCAAGAGCGCTAAGAATGCTTCGATCTCCGTCACGATCGACGTAGAAAAGAAAAATCCGGCACAGGCCCTCATTTTCAAAGATGTTTCAGGCCTTGCCAGATTTCTCATGGATTCGGTATCGGATGACTATGAACCCGATGATGAAGAAAACGACACCCATGAGCGGGATATCCGTGCGCAGAAGGATAAGTTCATTGCCGATGTGAGCAAAAACATCTCATCGACCGATGATATTGCAAAGATCTCTGTTCATCGGAAGTACAGCGCATGGGGCGATCACGCCGATCCGGTTCCGGACAACGATGATGTACTTTGCGAACACGCACGTAAAGTGCTGAACAGTTCAGGGAAAGAGCAGAAGAAAGCCATTGAGAATATGCTCGCTTACATTCATCAGTCGAGCCCAAACCGCTACGGTGAAGTATTCGGTCACGGATATGATGACATCCGCTATACATGGAATGGGGATGAAGCGGCGCTTTTGACGCTCGCGGAGCGGCTTTGCAGCTATAATTGCGCAGAAACGTGCAGCGGACAAGAACATGATGAGCTCAATCTGAGGACAAAATCAGTAGACTCCTATGCAGAGTTTGACCTAAATTAAGAGGTTTGGCAGATGATTGCTTAGTTGCAAAAGTGGAGAGATTATCACCAAGCGCCCTCTTTCCCATTTTCGTTTCTTTCCATTATAAGACGATACGATAGGCAAAAATACCAAGCACTATTCAATGCTTACCATTCTCCTGAGCCAAATGGGCAATTACGATCATGGGAATATCTCCTTCCAGTTATTCGTCCTGCTCCGACTCAAACTGCGTGAGGTCGCTGTAACCTTTTATGGCAAGCTCTTCAATAATCGAATCCGCATTGACGCTCACGACCTTTGAAACTGTATAGCAGATCTCGCCGGTGGCGTAAAGGAAAAGCTTATGTCCTGTATCTCCCGCTTTCTCCACATGTGAGGTCTCTATGCGTTGGATTTTCCGTTGGCCTTGCCGAAAATGTCGTGATGCTCTATAACGATAACATCCTCAATATAGCCAACATAAAATTTAGCTTGACACCCAAACATACAGGATTATATTATAGTCATGTATGCTTGGGTTAGAATTTTCAACACGCCAAAGTGGTAATCGCATTACAGTATACCAACATAATACATAAATTGGAGGAACATTGTATGCACGCTTTCTCGAACTACACCATCAAATTAGTTGGAACAGACGAAGAGATCAAAAAGGCAACGGCTGTTTTAGCGCGCGCATTTGACGACGAGTCCATGTGCGGAAAGAATCGTATTGAAATTGAGGAAACCTATCAATTCGTATGGGTCGAGGATGTTGCCAAACTAGCTGAGCTGATGGTGAAAAATGCTCCCACCATTTCTGGATTCACAATCTCTGGTACTGTTGATACAAGTGAGAGTTCCGGTGAGTATATGGACTTCATAATCAAGTACGAAAACGGATCTTTGTCTGTGCAGTCCTCGTGTTGGTACTTGATCTTGGATGCTGACGAATTTGACGATTATGATGAATTCTGTGAGGTATACGAGGGCCATTCTAAAGAAGAATACGAAGAATTGAAAAAGCACCCTCACTATATTCTTGATAGCGGTAACGGAGATATTGTAACTGAAGTTCCTCTGGACGATCCTGAAGTAATCGATTTAGATGCGGAACCCGTATATGTTGATGAAAACACTATTAGGCTTTCTCCTATTCCTGTATGTCAGTGTGAATGCGGCAATGAAGTTACCTTAGAAAATAATGAAGAAGTTTTCACACTGTACACAGGTGAGAGCTTACCTGTTTCTTGTGATAAGTGCGGAAAAAAATATAAAGTATTCATGAAATAAGGATTGTAGGGTCCCAGACATCCCCCCGCGCGGTTTCAGCAACAGATCAAGCTTGTCCAAATACCTGTAAGACAAACAAAATCCTCTATCGACGCCCTATCTGGGTATCGGTAGAGGATTTTTTATATTCATTTAGTATGCCTCGTTCGTCATTGTCAATCTGTCAGCATTGCACATATATTCCTACCCTATCCAGGTATCGGCAGAGGCTTTTCATATTCATTTACGGTTCAATCATCGTACCAATCATCCCACGCTTCATCTTCGTCCTCATACCAGTCTTGATTATCTTCCCAGAGGTCTTCGGGATTGTCGTAGTCATCCCGGATGTTTCCGGAATTGTTGCCTCCCGATGTACTCGGTGGTGTCCACGGAGGGGCGGAGTTTGGACGTCCGATGGGCGACTCATAGTATGTAAAGGCATAGATGATTTCTTCTGTCTCACCCTTTGGCTGATGAGAGTGGCAAGATGCTACAACCTGTCCTTCGCTGTTATACCAACGCAGGATTTTATACCGCCTATGGACATCCATGTTGTCATAGAACTGGCACTTTTCGGTTTTGGTGGGTGACCCAATAGACGTGTACTTCAAGCAGTTCACGGGCATATCATCCACGGGCAGCTTTCCAGAATACTGATCTTTCAGACTTTGCTCCCGCTTTGCAGCATTCTCGGCAGCGATGCGCTTGCGTTCAGCTTCCTCGGCGGCGTCTTTCTCCGCCTTGTAGACCTTGACGCGGGTTTCCAGCGCGTCAACATCCTGCTGCCAACTCGTGTCATATTGCAGCGTGATGTTTGAAAGCTCATCCTGTCCGCCCGCATAGTCTGTCCTGCCTTTGTACATACCGGCGTATTTGCAGTAGACAGACAGTGACACGGCATCCCGATAACCGGAAAGCGCAGAGAAGTCCTGCTCGGCAGAGGCGTAGTTGCCATTTGACAGCTCTTGCAGGGCTGCATCATAGGCTGCTGCTCTCTGCTTGTTGCGGTTTGAGACGGAAACAGAAATCCAAGAAATCGCGGCTACCACCAAAACCGCCGCAATGAGCTTCTTGAATGGGAATGGCTTCTTTGACGGCACAGGCTGCTTTCCATCTTCTTCGGGCAAAGCAGGTTCAGCGACTTGTGGTTCTGCTTTCGGTTCTTCCGGCTTTGTTTCTGGCGCGGAAATCACGGGGATTTCTACACTTTCATCCTTTTTCTTGGGCTGCTCCACGCGCTTTTGTGACTTCGGCGCGGCAACTTCGATGGTCGGCGTTGCTGCCGGAGCATCTATCGTGCGGATGACGGTCTTTGTCTGCTCCGGAGGCCAAGGCGCGACTATGCGCGTACAGTCCATAACCGCTTTGACCTGACCTCTCCGCAGCACATCGTCTTTTCCAAACGGAAGCTCGACCCAATCTCCGACCTTGAGCGGCAAGCCGCCGGTCAGATACGCATACGGACGCCGTGTTCCCTGCACCTGAACAGAGCAATAGTGATACACTGTGCCGTCATCGGGTTTCGTATCTTCATTGGGCTTTGCGGTCGCATGAGATCGCGGCTTTGTTGATCTGGAAGGCGGCGCTGCGGTGAACACTCGTCTGAGCCGCTTTTCCCAGCTTTCTTCAAGATATGGATTTTTCAGTGCAAGCTCAAGGCAATGCTGCCCCTTTTTCTCTTGCTCGCAGTCACGACAGGCATTCAGAACATCATACTGTAATCTGCCAATGGATGCACTCTCGAAAAGCTGCGACGCGAACCGCTCATCATCCAGTGCGGTCAAAAGCAGCAGCACTTGATTATGGCTCGGAGAATCCAGCCAATCCCAATCCGGGAGAAGTTTTTCGGCAGTTTTAGCGTTGGTTTTCAGAGACGGCTCCGCGATGTCCAGAAGGCTTCGCCACATCTGGATGCCTTTTGCCGTGCTGCTTGCGAACACATCATCCAGAATGGACTCCCATGACAATTCATCGAAATCCTCGGCGGTTTCATGCGGGACTTCCTCCGGATATTCGACCAAGAGGATTTCACGGCAAATATCCTCATAATCTGGAAACTTGCCCTGCGCCAAAAGACGTTTTGCTCGTTTTATGTCCGGATGCAGTAGCACCTTGTTTTGCCAATGCGTGTTATAGGCTTCTTCCAGCGCATTTTGATAATCCTGCGCTTCACCCATTTCCTCATCCTTTTTCCCGCCGAAGTAGGCATAGGCAGAGGACAACTCGGAGAAAAGCTCAAACAAGCCGTCCGGATCGACGTGGTTATAGAAGTCTTCCACCGGGCGCGTCGAGAGCAGTTCCGTCCAGAACGTGCCGCAGTCCGTTTCGGAAAGGGCTGCTTCTTCACGGAACAGAACGCCACGTTTTGCATCACGCATGATCTCTTCTGCGTTTTCGCCCAGATTCAGGTCAGTGGTTGTAGTCAGAAAAGTTCGCAGTTCCTCCGCCTTTTTCTCGTCAGGCAAAGCTCCCGCATTCTGGATTCCGGTGGAAATGTTGTGCAGCAGCGCTTTTCCGAGAAGCTGAGAAAGCACGGTGTTCTTGGGCGCAAGCTGACCCAGCGCCTTTTTCAGATCGTTCCACGTTTCGTGTAGATCGACGTGGTAGACGAAGGAAAGCGTCAATGTGATCTCCGGTTGCTGTAACGGCGTCCTTTTTAGACTTCCAGAATCTCCACACCAGCCGCATTCCCAAGATGACCCGCGTATCATAACTGGACTTCCGCACCACGGACAGCGCATATTGTTCTCACCTCTTTTGATTGGAATTACTCAACGCCTAATGCCTTATATACCGCGTCCTCTGCGCTCTGATAGAAAACCAGATTGAAGCAGCCAATCAAATCCGCCGGGACAAGCCCGAGATCAGCCGCCGATGTAATAGGCAGCAGCACCTTCTTTGCTCCGCTGTCAAGGCAGACCTGGAGGGCATTTGCAAGCTCGTCCACCTTGAGCATCGTTCCGGCAATGCTGATCTCGCCCAGCACTGCCAGACTGCTGAGGGTCGGTTTCCCAAGCGCAATCGAGCAGAGTGCAATCAGTGTCGGCAGCGCAAGTTTCTCAGTCATGCCGATGCCCTGCAAATCCTGATAGTTAATCATTAGAAAGGAATCGATAGATCCGCAATCGGAAAACGTGACCTTATCCTCTCTTTTCGTACTTCTCCCTCAGCTCGGCCAGGACTTGCTGATAGCTGGTCTGCCCGCTGACGATTCGGCCAAGATTTCTGCGGGTATATTTGCTGATCGTCATACCCTCGGCAGCAAATGTCCCGCAGATGTTGCGGAGGTTACTCTTATGCTGTCGAGAATCGAATTCATTTTTTCTCTCCATAGTCTTCTTGGAAATCAGTCTTCCCATATCAATAATCCATCCAACAATTTGAACGTCAGATTGTGTGTTAGGTCGCAAGTTACACGCAAGTTAGTTTTAAGTTAGTATCAAGTCGGTTTCAAGTGGCGCACTACCACCCGGAAGCTCTTAAATATTTTTCAAATATTGGTGCGGTGTTTCTCTTTCGCTTTGCTGCGGAGTATTTGTATTTTTCCAGCAGTTCTGCAATATCCTATTTAGCTACATTTAATTATAGCACCGGCAAAATGGATGCTCAATATCATTCTGTAAACTGATTATCTCCATGTTTCTCTTGGAAATATTCGTCTGAAGAGCCTGCATTTTTCAAGCAAGAAATGCTCTCTTTTTTCTCTACAAATATTGCTTGATTTTATATCACTTTGGTGATACTATTTTTACAGTGATACTTAGGAGGATGCGGAGATGAATCAGAAAATTACCCTATATCATGGCTCCGAACAGATCGTAGAATCTCCAACCTTTGGGTTGGGTAAGCAAAACAATGACTTCGGACTGGGCTTCTACTGCACGGAAAGCGAGGAACTCGCCAAAGAATGGGCTGTATCCTCTCTGCGTAACGGCTTCGTCAATCGTTACAGTCTTGATACGGAATACCTGAAAATTCTGAATTTGAACAATCCAGACTATACGATTTTGAACTGGATTGCTGTTCTGGTAGCACATCGTCTGTTTTCTATCAAAAGCCCAGCCGCACAGCGGGCAAAACGATATCTGATCGACAATTTCGGCGTCAACGTCAATGCCTACGACCTGATTATCGGATACCGTGCCGATGACTCCTATTTTGACTTTGCTGCGTCTTTCCTAAATAACGGAATTTCCGTGCAGCAACTCGCAAATGCTATGCGGCTTGGCAAGTTAGGCGAACAGATTGTCATCAAGTCTAATTACGCCTTTACACTGCTACATTACGATGGATTTTCTATTGCGGAAAAGGAAAAATATTATGTTCGCCGCAAGGCTCGAAATGATGAAGCCGACCAACTTTATTCGGATATACTTGAAGAGGAAACAGATGGTCTGTATATCCTTGATATCATAAGAGGAGGCATCCAAAACGATGACCCACGCATACCAAGAAATCTATCTGAGTAACGCGCAGGCATTACTGGGCGATGCTTTTGATTATGCTATCAACGCGTGCGGAGTTGCCGGAGATAGCTTTATAAAGCTGTTTTCCGTCAGTTCCGTCAGTAATCGGATTGAGAATGGTGAACCTTCATACCTTTTGGGGAAAAGCGGGATTGAAACTGCTGTTGATGTTCTCGTTGAGACTACGGGCAAAGCGCCGACCGCCAAGCCTCAAGCGAATTTCAGCCGTTCCAGAGAGTATTGGATCGGCTGGGCAGTCGCCTACTACCAATGGTTTTCCGGAAGAAAGTTCAGTGATATTTTTAAGGTTCTTTCGTTTGAAGATTTGCAGCAGATGTATTCCCCCCTTCATGAAGCGGATGTCACTAAATTCGCTGATATTGTCGATGCTAAAGTGCGCGAATACTTCGCTGATACCAACCTCAAACGTATCCGCACGCTTTATGGCTGCACGCAGGCAGAGCTTGCCAAGCGAAGCAATGTCAGTCTTCGCTCAATTCAAATGTACGAACAGCGCAACAAGGACATCAACAAAGCCAGTGCGGAGACTGTTCTTAGCCTTGCAAAAGTTCTCGGCTGTACGATGGAGGATCTTCTGGAAACGTAAGTCCGCAGCGAAAAGGGTAGTCTTTCCCTTAAAAAACTACATGAATTACGGGAATGTAATAGCTGTTAAGGGAAAAACGTGATTTCATCCAGAAGGGGCAACTGACATGGATAAAGAACGTATGGCAGAGTTGGAGAAAATCGAAGCCCACGGTGCCGAGAACGGCTGGGTTGCACCGATGACAGAGGAAGACAGGGAGTTCTTTGCATATTTTCGCTCGGTGTTTAAGCGCTACAATATTTTCCCCTCAAAGGCAACACGGCTGGAGTATAATTTTGTGACACGAGTCGCAGAGAGTGAGTTTTATCTTCAGAAGGCAAATGCGTGAGTGTATTCTTTGCCTATAGCGATGCAAATTCTGCACCACATAACCCCATAGGAATATCTCGTCTAATCACCAGTCACTTAGCAAAGCAAAATCTTATAGCACCTATGATGCTGGAGGTAATTAGCAATGACAGAAACGCAAAACAAAATTACAGCCTGCTTAAACTCTGCTCTTCAAAGTTTTAATCGGAACGAACAGTATTTGATATCCAGAGATCTAAGTGAACGGTGTATTTGCGCTAAATTTGCTTCATATCTCGAACGTGCTATTGCAAAATCTGAATTTCATGAGTATGTAGTAGATGTAGAATATAACCGCGGAAGCCGTGGGAATGAGTATGCCGCTAAAGTGTTGAATGGTCATAATATTGTTGTAGATTTAATTGTACATAAGCGGGGCTATGACGAACAGCGAGGGTTTGATAATCTTTTTTGTATTGAAATGAAGAAGGCCTACAAACGCTGCGATCTTTCATCAGACAAGGAGCGTTTAAGAATCCTAACAGATGGTTTTCTTGGCTTTGGGTACAAAGCTGGATTTATGATTACAGCTACTGCCGATATAATCCATGATGAATATAAGTTAGTAGTTGAAAGTTATTTCTATAATCGTTCCGAAGAATAGCTTAACGTTTCTCACTTACCTATAGCGACTTAACGTCTACCTTGTCCCTCGCAAATCACTTGCATAACCGCTTGCTTAGAGGTACAATGCGGCAAACCGGAGCGACTAATCATCTGTCCGCGTCATTCCGGCAAACTATGAAAAACCGCTTTCTGTCCCCTGTCACGAGGGTGTTCAGAAAGCGGTTTTTGACCACATGTTTGACTACAGACAGCCGTGGAATGTGCGGAAGCAGTGGAGTCAAGAGTTGCGAAGGGCATCCATAATAAAGCAAAAACGGCTATAAAGCACCGGAAAAAGTAGAAAAATTTTTATTCAAAAGTTTGGGACCAGGAGACCGTGCGTTCGAGCCGCACTACTCGGATCAACGAAAAAAGGGACTCTGAAATCACTGATTTCAGAGTCCCTTTTCCTTGTTCAATATCTACTGCGAGGTTGGATCTAAATCCGTCGAATTCAACGGGGTTAGGCAGTTAGACGGGACAGATCCAGAAACATCATGTGCTGATGCACTCGCCGAGCGAACGACATTGATCTGCACATTGACATTTGCGTTCATGAAAATCCCAATCTTTTCGGCTGCACCTTTCTTCATTTGCTCTGTCACATGCGTGTAAGTGTCCAGCGTGAATGCGGCACTATAGTGGCCGAGCATGCCAGCGACCGTTCTTGCATCTATACCGCTCTGAATTGCTAAGGTCGAAAATGTATGTCTCAAATCATGAAAGCGAACACTTTTACCACTCCAGCAGCGGCGAGCATTTGCTTGTGTAGATGGCGAAGAGAGTCTGGACTCCAGTAGCCATTGATTCTCGGACACCAAAACATGAGGGGACTATCCGGATGCTTGCTGTGCTCCTCCGTGAGCAAAGTAACCGTATTCTCCGGAAGAGCTATTGTCCGAATCGAATTCTCCGTTTTCGGCACAGTAACGATGCAATAAAAGGACACTCATAGAAAGCCACAGGTTGAATGCTCTCAGGTATTCAACCCGTGGCTTTCTTTTTGCGATACAAATAGCCATTATCGAAGGTAGTCCTTTCTATTGGACAGGTTTTATGCTATGATATCATTGCCTTGCAGAAAACGGCTTGACCGAGTTGAAAGGATGATGAACATATGCCTCGCTCCTCATTTCAGAAGCTGAAGATTATCTACATCATGGAGTACCTGCTGAAAAACTCGGACGAAGAGCATGCCGTGACCACCAGCCAAATCATTGCCTACCTGAAGTCCCACGATATTACCGCAGAGCGCAAGACGGTTTACAGTGATATTGATGCGCTGAGGGATTTTGGCCTGGACATTATTCAAGTAAGCGAGGGGAACAATCACGGCTACTACGTGGCAAGCCGTGACTTTGAACTGCCGGAGCTAAAGCTCCTCGTGGATAGCGTCCAATCCTCGAAATTTATTACCCATAAGAAGACGCTGTCCCTGATCAAGAAAATCGAGAAGCTGGCCAGTATCCATAGCGCACAGCTGCTCAACCGACAGGTATTCGTGAAGAACAGGATCAAAACGATGAATGAGTCCATCTACTATAATGTCGATGAGATTCATAACGGCATCTCAAGCAATCGGAAGATCCGGTTCCTGTATTTCGAGTATAATGTCGCCAAGGAGCGCGTGTACCGACATGGTGGAGCTTATTATGTTGTCAGTCCTTTTGCGATGACATGGGACGATGAGGACTACTACATGGTGGCCTTTGATTCTGCTGCAGGGATCATCAAGCACTACCGCGTCGATAAGATGGAAAAGATCACCGTTCTGGATGAAGAACGAGACGGTCAGAAAGCTTATGAGGCGCTCGACATGGCCGTCTATGCCCGTAAGACCTTTGGTATGTTCACCGGTGAGGAGGTCAAGGTCCATCTCCGTTTCGAAAATCACCTCGTGGGCGCTGTACTCGATCGTCTCGGACGGGATGTGATCTTAGTCCCGGATGGAGAAGATCACTTTACAGTATGGACAGATG
>OQVS01001832.1_pt1 | contig 14179 bp, 3 predicted proteins | sample 1691601 | NCBI WGS metagenome assembly OQVS01 (sample SAMN03418268, study PRJEB22391) | human gut metagenome | biome: human-gut; feature: organic feature; material: feces | host: Homo sapiens | place: Tanzania | collected 2013-01
CGTTGCTGTTCGCTGCGTAGCTGTAGTTGCCCGCCCAGCCGGCGTAGTACACACTGCCGAAGTTTGTAGAGCTGGACACCGAAGCATCGCGAAGCCAATACCACCGCGCCCTGACCCATGCGTGTCCGTTCCAGAGATATCCCACGTTACTGTCGGCAGAACAAATCCATACATCCCCCTTTTTGGGGTTCTTGGGCGCGGTGCTAGATACCGTATAGGTCGGGTTCTCGCCCAGTGTGTAGCCAGCAAATTTGATTCGCGTCTGGTCAGACGTGAACCACGGAATCTGCTCGCCGCAGTACACGAACGGCTCCGAGTTGTTGCCGTTCATCTCGCGCACGGAGGGTAGGTAGGCCTTATCTTCGGATTCCAGAATACCAGCAGTACCCGCGCCGTAATCCACGGACGAGATGTGCACGGACACCAGCATCCGGCGCAGCGCCGAAGGCAAACCGGCCAGATAGCGCTTCTGGAGCCAGCTGCGCATCTCGGATGCGGGCCAGCCACCATCGTTGCTGTTGGTCGGGTTCATGCGGTGATAGCCGTTCAGCAAACCCGCGTGAATCAGGTCGATGGAGGTCGTACCGCCGCCGGTCTTGGTTGCGCCGCCAGTGCCAACGACTTCCAGATAGCTTTCCTCACGCGGCCATGCTGCCATCTTCAGGCACTCAGTTTCGCCGAGGTCTTCCCGCCAGAGCTTGCAGCGGTACAGGAATCCGGTCGCAAAGTTCTTGCCGTCATTGTCGCAGCCCAGCATCAGGGTCGCGTCAGATTTGGTGTCGATGGTCTTAATCAGCTCGCGGCTGATAATCTCATCGCCGTTCGGGTTGGAGAAGTAGACGTTCAGGTTCCGGCTGCCCTTGACGTGACGCAGCACGACCAGCTCACGGAACTGGTCTGCGACATACTGTGTGCCGATGCCGGAGATGGTAGACAGGCCAGTGCCGCGAGAGTTGTTCGCGGTGTTCGTACCCCACTGGACAGCCGTGCCGCTGCTGTACTTGACCTTGAAGCCGTGGTAGCCGGTCTTGGTGAAGCAGGCAGCCACACAAGCCTCAGAGGTCGGCTGGTCGAACACACAGTCCACAACCAGCGTCCAGCCTGCGTCAACGTCCATGATCTTCACGCCGGTATCCTTGGAGGTGGAGCCGGTCAGCTCCATGTTCTCGGCCAGCAGCACAGATTCCACGTTGTCGAACTGCGGCTCATAGCCCATGGTGAACGGAATGCGGGTCTTGATTTCTTCCTCGGTGAAGTAGAGCGAGGCGCGGCCAGACTGCCGGATGCCGTACAGCTGCGCCAGATTCAGGTTCGACAGGTCATCGCCGAGGTTGGGCAACGTGCCGCGAATCCAACGCGCATAGACATCCATATTCTCCTTGACATGGGCCGTGCTCTTGTCCCAGCCGTCAAAAAGGTGGTAGACGAAGCTCGATTCCTCGTCCGTGCGCTCCGGGTCAGCGGGCGGTACGGCCTCGGTGTCGTAGTCAACGGTCTTGCTGCCGACTACAACGCCCGCCTGCGCATACCAGCGCACCGTGTACTTCTGCGGGACGCTGGTATAGGTTGCCTTGACGGTCAGGTTGCTCAACACCTGCGTCAGCGGAGAATCCCAGCCGCCATAGGTGAAAACCTCGGCCTGCGTGGAAGCCTTGGTCGGCGTGTCCATCAGACCGGCCCTGATGGGGTCTGCACAGTCCGCGCCGCGGTCCACAAGGAACTCTGCCGGGCTGCCGTCCTTCAGCGTAAGAGCCGTGCCATCATAGTTGCAGAAAGTTACCTTATACTGCTGCACCGTACCGCCGTAGGTAACGGCCAGATCGGGCCATGCTGCTGCATAGCTCTCGACTTCTGCCTGCCGGATGACCGAGGTATAGACCTTACCGGACAGAGCAGACCGCCCGATTTCAATGCCGTTTTCATCGTAGCCGCCCATGGACAGCAGGCGGTTCAGAATTTCCGTTCCGGTGAGCTGCCAGTCGATGCCCGCGAGGCGCACCGTGTACAGCTTGGATGCAGCGTTCACGATGTCATACGCTGCCGGGAACGGCGTGTTTTCATGCCGCAGACCGGTCAGGTTCGCGTAGTTGTCGGCCACATCGAACTTCTTGATGTTCTGCATATTGCGCAGCGTCAGGCTGACCGGGCTTTCCAGATAGCACTCTTCCAGAGCACCGCCTGCGGCGAAGTTGACAGCGGAGACCGGCGTTCCCTTGAAGCTGGCTACCTTCAGTGCCACGCAGCCGGACACATCGACCGGCGCGGTCAGGTTCGGGCAATGGTCGATGCGGAGTTCTTCCAGCACGGCCAGCGCGGAGAAGTCCAGCTTGATGGTGGAAGTCAAATTCACGTTGGAATAGCCGGAATCATCGCTGCCAATAACGATAGACCGCAGCTTGGTGGCTGCCGAGAAGTCAGCCTGATTGGTGTACACGCTGGCGATGCCCTCCACAGCTTCCAGCATGGATGCCGAATAGATGTAAATCTCGGTGTCATTCAGCGCCGTGTCCTTGCTCATGCTCAACGTCACCGGCTCGCCGCGCTTGCAGCGCTGCTGCTTCAAGATGGAGCCGAACAGGATGGACACATAGAGGTCAGAATACGGCGTGATGGTGATCGCAGCAATCTCGCCGGTCGGGCTTGCGAAGCCGCGCAGGGTGATTTTGTCGTTGCGGGCAACAGCCGTGTTCCACCGGGAAGCAAAGTAGATGCTGTTGTATTTGAGGAAGTAGTGGCGCTGGAGCCGCTTGTCACCGTTCATCATGGGAATGAACATGGTAATGGCCGTGCCGCCCTCCTTCAAATCCTCATAAGGCCGGATATACTTGCGCCGTGCATCTGCAACGAGCAGGCGTTCCGGGCGAAGGGACTGATATGCGTCAAACGCCGCATTCAGGCGGTCAGCATCGAACAGCTCCGTCAGGGTCGCAACCATCGTGTTCAGGCGGTCGGTCAGCAGCTCGCGCACGTTGACCCAGAGGACGGAATCCTGCGCATTGAACACATTGCCGCCATTCAGCTGGTCGGTGTCCTCCATGCCATAGTCCAGAGCGAGGTCGCCCTCGTTGTTGTTGCCCATGGCCGTGTCGAAGTCGTAGCCGAAGCAGTAATCCCAGATGGGATGCTCAGCGGTCACATCCTCGCAGTGCGGGAAGGTGTTCTTTGCACGGTTATCCGGCATGGTGAAAAACGAGGTGAACAGGTAGTGGTACAGGGTGGACTTGCTCTCGAAGTGCTGGTCAAACTCGTTCACGAACTTGGCGGCGCGGTATTCTGCCGTGTCGTTGGTGTAGGTCGTGCTGCCGTAGGTCACAGGGCTGCCCAGCGCTTCGCCGGTCGCTGCTGTGCGGTCGGTCGAATAGACCCACTTCACCACATCGCTCCATGCGTTGCGGGCCACGGCCTCATCACAGGTGTCCGCGATGTAGCGGAAGGACAGGGGCGCGTTCGGGTTATCATCACTCTCCCAGCTGGAAGCGTCTGCCGCGCCTTCGTAGCCCTTGAAGCGGTTATAGACGTGCGTGTTGTTGCACAGTTCCACGATGCACTCATTCGGGCGCGTTGCACTGTCAAGGCCCTGCGCCTTTTTGTCCTTCTTGGAGTTGCCGAAGTCGCCCACACCGTAGAAAATCCACTGGCCCTGCGTGAAGCCTTCCTCGGCGCTCTCGTTGTACACGAACACGACACATGGATGGAACTCCATCGTATCGCGTACCTTGGGGTTCGCAGACCGGGCAGCGCGGATATACGGCTGATACTTGTTGAACAGTTCGGCCAGCATGGCATTGTTCATGTTCTCGCTGGACGCAATGTTCAGCTTGATGTTGAAATAGGTTTCGCCCACGCTGTTCTCGGTCATGTCGTAGGTGTCGGCCTCCATGGCCACGCCGTTTTCGGTGTAGACGAACTTGCCCTTGCAGTCGATGTCCATATTGCGGCCCGCCTTGCCGTAGGCATTGGAGGACGTACCCTGCCCACGGTGGACAACGCTCTCGTTCTTCCAGCAGTCCTTTGCGCGAGCGCCATACAGGAGGTGCTCCACGCTGCTGCCGGAAACCTTGTCGTTCTTGTCGGTCGTGAAGCGCGGGACACGCAGCTTGATGACACGCAGACCAGGCCGGGACTTTGCCAGATTGTCGATGTAGGCTTCATCAATGGACGATGCGTTCCAGTCGGTGATGATGTTGCCCGCGCCATCGTCCACAGAATTGCGCTCATACCGGGCAATCATCTCGTCCGGGTCGGGTGCGTCCGCAATGAAGTTGTCCATCATGTCGGCATCGCCGAGGCTGATATCGTAGAACTTGCAGCGGTACAGCCACACATCACAATCCGGGCTGCCGATGGTCAGCGGAACCGGGTTGCGCTGGGTCAGACGGTCACTCTCCGAGTAGGTGGCGAATCGGGACGGAATGCCCTGAAGATTCAGGAACAGCTCACTGTTCTTGCTGCGGCTGGTGATGTTGTAGACCAGCTCCGTGCGTTCGCCCTCGCAGACAAACTGGCTGATGCCGGTCTGTTCCGTGGACAGGGTCACTTCCTTGGCGTTTGCATCCAGACCAACGCCATCCGAAAGGCACTGTGCAACCACAGCGTCAAACTCGCGCACATTCTTGGCCGTGTAGATCATCTTGAAAGACGCGCCATAGGCCTGAAGATTGGTCGAGCCGAACAGGTTGTAGTTGATGGTTGCAGTATGACCGGCGCGGATGACAAAAGCCGTGTTGCCGTCAGCGTCCTGCTGATAGCCGCCGTTCGTCCAGTCGAAGTCCTTGTCCACGGTCAGTGAAACACCGTTGGAAACCCATGTATCGCGGTCTGCTGCGGAGTTGGAGCGGCCCGACGGGTCAAAGTCAAACTTCGCGTCCACGTTGGCCGGATGGATGTCATAGCCCAGCGCGGTGGCCGTGTAGGTCATGGTGACGGACGTTTCGCCGCAGGTCAGCTTCAGGGCGTGTTCGCCCTCGGTGCGCGGCTTGTATGCCCACGACTGCAAGCTGCGGCCCACCGTCAGAGCGGTTTCTACGCCGTCAACGGACTGCTTCACGCTGGCCTGCTCGGTGCTTGGGTCATAGACCATATACTGGATAGCAGCGGTCATATACACGCGGCCGGAGGGCTTTTTGTCCTTGACCGTGATGATAGGCACATTGCTTGCAGCATCCACGACCGCGATACAGAAGTGCACGGTAGGGCTTGTGATGGTGCTACCGCTGGCCGTGGTGGTCGTGTAGATGTCGATGTCGTGAGCGCCGTGCTTGCTGATGGTCAGGTTCTGCACCAGCTGACGACCAGAGTAGGTCGTGGTAGCCTCTGCTACCTGTTTGCCGTCTACAAGGAAGTGCGTGGTCTTGCTCATGCCGGAGCCGACCGGGGTGTAGCTGATGCGGAACGCGGTTCCGACCGTGTACAGCGTGGATTCCGACAGTGTAGCAGACACGGAAACGGTCAGGACGGAAACCGTCCATGTCTTGGAGCCGGTCGCGCCGTTTTCATCCGTGACCACAACGCGGATTTTGTTGTCACCGGCAACCAGCCATTCTGTCGGATTGAAGGTGATTTTCACGCTCTGCACGATGTTGGCCGTTGCCACCTGAACACCGTTGACATAGTAGGCAGCAGCGCCGCCGAAGTCCGGGTCGGTATCGGTGAAGGTGTAGGACAGCTCGGTTGTCTGCCCCTGCGCAATGGCGAAGGACAGTGCCTTTTCGCCGTTGACGTAGGTTTCGTTCGTCAGGGTAACGCCGGAAGAGCCACCGGAGCCGCCGCCACCGCCGCCCGGAATATAGACCGGGTCGATAACGTCCTTCTCGTTCTCATCGTACAGGTGCAGATAGTGGGTTTCCGTGTCGTAGACCATCGAGCTGAACGCCAGCCCGCCAGAAGCCTTGATAGGCAGCGTGATGGTGCCGCCGTTGGTGTAGGTAATCTTCAGGCCATCATCCACGGACTGAACGTCCTGAACAACGCCGTTCTCGATGATTTCCTGAAACTGGGCCAGAGTGTTAGCCGCTGCGGTTGCCTGAAGCTCTGCGGTCTTTGCGGACGCAGCAGACTTCGAGGCTGCCTCGGTTGCGGTCTTGATGTTGGCCGCTGCGTCGGCAGCGTCAGACGTTGCCTGTTCTGCGGCAGTCTTTGCTTCACCGGCAGTTGTTTTCGCCTCGGTCGCCGTGGTGGTTGCAGTGTTTGCTGCTGTGACGGCATCTTTGGAAGATGCTGCCGCATTGGACGCAGCTTCCTTCGCAGCAGATGCGGACGATGCCGCAGCGGTTGCGGAATCGCCCGCCTTGACCGCTGCTGTGCTGGCCTCGGATGCTGCGGTCTGGGCCGTGGACACCATGCTTTCGGTGTTGCTTGCCGACCTTTGGGCTGCCGCTGCATCCTGCACAGCCTGATTTGCAGCAGTGACGGCCGTGGCCGCTTTGCTCTCAGCAGATGCAGCCCGCTGCTCAATGTTGCCAACGGATTTGGCCACCTGCTGCGCGGTGTTTTTGGCCTCCTGTGCTGCGGCCTCTGCGCGGTCGGCATCGCCCTGCACAGCATCCTTCAGGGTTTTGACCTTGATGTTGTAGGTTTTGTCTTTCGATGCGATAAGCAACAAGTCATCGTCCAGAGCGTCAGCCGCTGTGGCGAAGTCCTGAATGCGTTTTTCAGACATTAGATTCCCTCCTTTTAGGTTTCGGTTCCGCTGGTCGGCTCTTTAGGTGTGTCGGACATTGCTTTCAGAATCGTCAAGATATTGTCCAGCGTTCCTTGTGTAGCCGTCAGCTTTTCATCCATCGCGGACAGCGTGGTGGTGTGCTCGTCTACCGCCGTGTGAACTTCGGCCAGCTCTGTGGACTGAGCAGCAGCGGTCTTTTTCAGAGCCGTCACATCGGTCTGCACAGCTGCCAGAGACTTCTTCACATCGGACAGCGTAGTGTCCACCGTGGCCAGCGCTGCGGCGTTCTTGTCCACAGCAGACCGGATGCCCGCTGCCGCCGTCTTGATGTCGGAAAGTGCGGTCTGCACAGCAGCCAGCGTTTCCTTGATATTGGCCGAAGAGGTTTCCAAACCGTCCAGCGTGGTGCGCTGCTCTGTGAGAGATGCCTGCACATCCTTGACGGACTGTAAGAGCTGCGGCAGGGTGACGGCATCTGTGCCCTCTCCACCTTCCATGGATTTCAGTTCATCAGCCAAATTTTTCAGCTCCTTTGCCAGTTCATCAGCCTGTTCTATCAGGACAGCTTTCGTGATGCAGTACTTCTCTTTTTCGTCATCGAAAAAGATGCAGTCCTCCATGCGCCCGGTCTCCGTGTCCCGTGCCCGCATGGCAATGTATTCGTCCGAATACTGTACCTCAGCGCGGGAGACCGGTGTACTGTGAGCCTCCGTCATGGCCTTTGCAGCGCTGCCGGTCTTAGTGACAACCAGACCGGCATCTGCCGACATCGCAACGCCGCCATAGTCGGCGCTCATTTCCAGAAAGACCTTGTCCCGGTTCTTGTCGCGTTGGGTTAAATACGGATACTGCCGAGTCGCCTCGGTGTTGGTCGGTGCACTGATGGTGTTAGCGTAGCCGATATCGAAGGTTGCGTCCATGGAATAGATGGAGCTGTGAACTTGGTCGCCGATTTTGACCTGATCTCCCAGCTCGGTGGCTGGGTCGAAAAGGGCATCTGTCGCCGTAAAAGGCTCATACTCAATGCCGTTCAACATGGAATAGAGGTCGTTGCAGATACCTTGACAGGAATAGGGGCAGTTATCCACCGCAATTTCAAATCCGGTGTCATCGCCCTTGGAAAAAGAATTTCCTTCCTCGTCCGTCATGGTGACCTTGGACACCTTGAGCCGCCTGCCGGTCGCGACTTTGCCGCGCACCATGGGAACATGAACGATGCCTTGCGCAGCTTCAACTGCGCCGGTCTGGTCGTAGACCAGCGTAAAGCCGTCTGCCGTGACGATGCGGTTGAACTCATGGTCAACGACCGGATAGATTTTTTGGGTCAGGGAACCGACACTGCTGCCGGTTTCCGGGGTCTGGGGTTCTCCGTTGCCACTGGACAGCTCCCACGCCAGCGCATAGCCGTCACCGGTAATGATGTCGTTATAGAATTCGTCCACGATGCGATAGGTTTCCGTAGGCGGGGCGGTCAACGTCACCAGCCGCAGCATTCCATCGTCCGTGATGGTCCAGTTGCCGCCGTTGCACGCGCCTATCCATCCTAAGACCTGCTGCATGGTGTAGCCTTTCGGGAAAGGAACCATGTAGTTCAGCCCTCGGTTGATGCGGGTGCGTGGGTCAATCGGCGTACCGATGCGGTACGCGATTTCCTGCACGACAACGGCCATGGACTTTGGCCATCCGCTTTCGCTGTCGTTATCGTCCACCATAGCCTGCGAGGTTTTGAGCATCGCATCATAGCAGGACAGCGAGTAGATGTTCTCCTCCTTGTTGCAGGTGTCCACCATGAACTCGCCGAATTGCAGCGTTTCCGTGTGCTCTGTAACGTCCAAATCGGTGAGCCGGGCGATGATGCGCACGGAAGCTCCGTCTGGTATGCTCTCCCCATCGTCCAGAAGAACGTCCAGCTTCAAAGAGGCCGCATTGCAGTTGCCGATGCTGAACGGCTCGGTCGCCAGACTGTGACTGATCTGCGGTGCGGAAATTTTATAGTATTCTTTTCCAGCTATGACGGCGCGGGAATCCAGATTGAACCGCCCGCGAGCCGCCAGCTCCGTCCACAGCTTTGTTCTCTGTCTCGTAGAATCGCCTCCTTACTGCTCGGTCATGTTGAACGCCATGCCGACATAGTAGGTTTTCTTCGTGGCCTTGTCGTACCGCTGCGCACCGAAGGGCCGGTTCGCGCAGTAGTAGGTCTTGGTCAGATATCGCCCTGCATCCGGGTCCAGCAATGTGGCGCTGAAGAATGTCTGGCTCAGGTCTTTCGACAGCTGGGCAGCGACTTCCTCCGGGATATCCATCAGCGTGACGGACCATTTCATCTTGTGGCCCAGCTTGTTTCTGACCATGACCGCGTCCAGCGTGTTTCTTCCAGACTTGCTGGAATCCACATCGCTGTCCGTGGGGGTCAGGCCGCCCTCTGCTACCCACTGGGTATAGTCATGGTCGCCGATTTTGAGAATCGGTTTCATAGGGTTCTTGCCTCCTTATACTTCCGTGGGAGTCAGCAGCGGAGAGGTGCCGAACATCCGGGTCTTGCGGTTGATGTAGTCCACAGTATGCTGCGACAGGCTATCAGCGTCCACGCTGACCTCAACACCACTGTACTGCTCGACCGCTGCGCAGATGCTGTTCGTGGCGCTGCCAATGGCCTGCACGATGGTGCGGGTCGTTTCCTCGTTGGAGGCGTGGATCTCCTCCACAACGTTCCCGGAGCCGCTGCCAGCGCTGCCGCTGACACCATACGGCGTGACCGTGCCGGTCGCAACCGCAGGGATGGAGAAGTTCGCGCTCTGCGTAATCTCTGTCAGGCGGTCAAGCAGGCTTGTAAAACTGTCTGCCACCTTGTCGGAGAACCGGGTCAGAACATCGTCCAGACCGTCCACAATATCGACCTTGCCCGAAACCTCGGACAGCAGCGGCATACCGTTGCCAGCGATTGCGCTGTCGGCCTCTGCTGCGCCGTCCTTCACAGTGTCCACCAAATCGCCCATCTGGTCCTCTGCGCTGGACAGCAGGGCAGGCATCGCGTTCTTCATGCCCTCGTCAATACCAGCGGGCAGATATTCGCCGATTTCGTCAGCCATTAGCTTAGACGGCGAATGGATACCAAAGAAATTTTTGAAGCCGTTAACGATGTTATTGCCAATGTTTTTGATGCCATTCCAGAGGCCGGTCGCTGCGTTCTTGATGCCAGTTCCGATACCCTGAATGATGTTCTTGCCGGTCTCCACTGCCTTGCTGGTCAAGTTCTTCACGCCATTGAAGATGTTGTTTATCACATCACCGATGGCTTTCAGCGCACCGCAAATCACGTCAATAACCGGCTTCAGAACGCCACAAACGAGGTTGACAATCTTTGCGATGACACCGAAAATCGCTCCCAGCACTTCGCCAATCAGCTTGATTGCCGGGGACAGTGCATCCACGACCGCGCCCACAATTTCAGCCAGCACAGTGATGATGCCGCCCAGTGTTTCAGCAATAACTTGGATAACCGGGGCCAGTGCCTCTACGACTGCCGAAACGATGCTGGCCACCGCGTCAAGGATAGTGCCGAATGCTTGAGCCAGTGCGTCAATCGCCGGGGCTAGTGCATCCACGATGGTTTGCAGCAGATTCCCGATGGTTTCAAAGATTTTCGATACGACTTTCCAGATTGCCTCAAATGCCGGGGACAGTGCATCGCTGAGGGTGTTCCAGATTTTTTGCAGGCATTCCAGAATCGTGGAGATAATCTTGCCAATGCCGTTGATAAGCGGGGTCAGCAGCTTTGCGATATAGCCGATGATGGTTCCCAGCACCGTGATAACATCGCTCAGGAAATTGCCGATGATCGTAATGACCGGCGCAATCCAGTCGATGATTTTTGCAAGGATGCTGCCCACAAGCTCAAACAGCTGCGCAATCAGACCTTGCAACATGGTGAACACATTCTTCACCAGTTCCACGATGGGTGTCAGAGCTTTCTTAATGGCCGCCACGACCTTTTCGACCGCTTTCTTGATGCGGTTTACAGCGTTCAGAACGGAATCCCGGAACTGCTCGCTATACTTCCATGCACCCGCGATAGCCACAGCAATGAGGGCGATAACGCCCACGGCAATGAGCAGCTCCGCGTTGACACCTTGCAGAGCCACCAGAATCCCATCTTTCAGGGCACTGAAAATCTGGCCGCCGTTCGCCACGATGTATTTTATACCCTCAGCCATACCAGAGGCCAGACCGGAGATAATGGTCTTGCCCGCTTTGATAAGGCCGGGCAGACCTTCCTGCTCGTAGGCTTTGTTCAGGTAGTCCAGAGAGGTGTTGATGAAGTCGGAAATGGACAGCCGCACATTCTTGTCCAGACTGTCGAAGAACAGGGTCGTGATGTTCTTGGCCAGCTCCAAAATATCGGAAGTGTCGATGTCCGACCAGTCGATACTGAACAGGTTCTTGATGGTGTTGTAGATTTTGCCCAGACCGGTGTCATCGTCAAAGGCATCTTCTATCTTTTCGAGGTTTTCCTTGATTTTTTCCAGCGTGGTCGGGGCGACCTCTGCAACAGCGTCCGTTGCAGCGTCAACGGCAGCGCCCGCCAGCTGTGCAGCAGCTTTCTTGACATCGTCCGTTGCACCCTCCATGCCGATAATAAGACCGGCAGCGATAAAGCCGCCCTGTTCGGCAAAGACACGCGAGGGAGAGTGAATGCCCAGCAGCGTTTTGAAGGTGTTGATAAGGGCGAGGCCCACATTGCTGATAGAGGTCTTGACTTCCTCGATTTTGGAGGAAATACCGTTGATGATGCCCGCCAGCGCGTTTTTGCCAGCGCTCGTGAACTTTTCCTTCAGGTCAGAGGCAAACGACACGGCTTTCTGAATCACAAGGTCGAGCTTTTCCTTGACCTTCTGCGGCATGGTTGCCAGCTGCGAAGCTGCGTTAGACACAGCGTCAGCAGCACCGCCTTTCAACTTGGAAATAAGGCCGGTCACGAAGGACTTTGCTCTGGCGATAGTGTTGTCGAATTTTTCTTTGGCCTTGCCCGCCAGATTGCCCAGCTGGGAGGCCGCATTCGTCACAGCGTCAGCAGCGCCGGACTTCATCCGGGAGGCGATGTCCTTTGCAAAGTCCTTCACCTTGTCGATGGCCGCGTCCAGTTTCAGTTTTAGCTTAGAGGCCAAATCCTTGAACTCGTCTACCGCCTTGGACACTGCATCCGCAGCAGCATCCTTGACTTTGGACTTCAGGTCGCCGCCCCAACTGACCACCTTATCCAGCGCATCGTCCAGATTGGCTTTCAGCTTAGACGGCAGGTCTTTGATGCCGTCCAACAGACCCGCGATAATGTAGCCGCCAATCTCGGCCATCTTCTTGGATGGCGAGTGAATCTCAAATGCGGCGCAGATGCCGTCCCAAAACGGCTTGAAGATGTTATCGACAATCCATGCACCAACGCCGAAGATAGCGTCCTTGATGCCGAGGAAGAAGCCTGCAACAGCGTCGCCTCCGGCCTCCTGCGTTTTCTCTTTGAAGTAGTTGCCCACATCGGCCAGAGATCCAGCCAAAATCTGAATGACCGCGTCAACGGATTCGCCGATAAGGCGTCCCAGTGCCTCCGTCAGTTCGTCCCAGCTCACGCCGGACACGGCCCGGATAAGCATTTCAACGAGGTCTTTTGCCACCTGATAGAAGTCTATGCCATCCATCAGGTCGGCCAGCGAGTTGATGGCCTCCGTGAAAGCGTCGAAAAAGCTCTTGACTGCGCCCTCCACATTGCCGTTGCGCAGCGCGTCGGACAGCTTGGCGGTGATGATCTCGCCAATCCGATGCCAGTCTTTGCTTTCCAGCCACTCTTGCAGCTCGTTGTAGAAGCCGGAAAAACCGCTGGTGAACGCCTGAAGGGCTTTCGTCCAGTCCAGCTCTTTCAGGAAACCACCGGCCACGTCCAGCGCCACAGTGAACTTCTTTGCCAGCAGCCGCCCGAAGATGTCCCAGTCAACCTCATTGATGATGCTGTTGACCGCCTCGGCCAGATGCTTGCCGATGTTCACCCAGTCCACCGTATCCACGGTGTAGTACAGTGTTTGGATGGCGGCATTCATGCCCTTGCCGATTTTCGTTCCCCAGCCAGACCAATCAACGCTGTCCACCAGCTCGTTGATTTTGTCTCCCAGTAAAGTGCCGAGGCCTTTCCAGTCTGCTTCCTCGAATGCCTTTTTCAGCTTGTCCGCAAAGTCCAGCACCGCGCTGTCGATGGGAACCTGCTCAAACATCTTGGATGGGTCAACGGAGCCGTCATCCTTCGTGCTGTCACTGCTGTTGTCGTCCAGAATGTTCAGCTCGTCAAAGCTGGCCAATGCAGCTTTCGCCTTTTTGGCCGACTTGGACGTTTTATCGAGACTCTTTGCGTAGTCCTCTTGAATGGTCGTTGCTTTGGTGTACGTCTTTGCGCCGGTCAGCGCAGCCGTCAGCATACCAATCTTGGAGACCGCGTTAGAAATCAGGTTAATGAGCGTAACCAGCGCAGGAGCTGCCGCCCTTAGAATGGGGTCAAACGCTGCTGCAAAGCTGTTCTTCAGCCTCGTCAGTGCAGACATGAGGGACGATATCGCGGCGTTTGTCCGGCTGGAATACCGGGCAAGATTTTTATAACCGTCCACCAACGCGCTGCGCAGCTTGCTCATGAGGGCAAACAGGGAGCGAACGCCCAGACCATACCGCAGCAGCGTTCCGATTCCGTTGTTGAAGCTGGAATGCGTTTTCTTTGCCCGCAGGGACAATTTCAGCATGGCTGCCGCGCCCTTACCCAGCATGGAAACCATGCCCTTCAGGCCGCCGACAACGCCCTTGCCGATAATGCTGCCGAACTTTGCAAAAGCAGATGTGCCGCGCTCCACGCGCTGCACCATGCTTTCCAGCTTGCTCTTCACGGCGTCGAGAGCCGTACTCAGCTGGTCATACTCCGCAGAATCTGCGCCAGACGTGTGAGAGGTTCCATTCTCCTCCATCTGCGCCGCCTCGGCCCGGTATTCTTCCAGCTTTCGTTCGGTCTGCTCGATGCTGTATTGCAGCGTTTTCCACTTCTGCGAAGATTTGCTCACGTCCAAATCCTCGTATGCGGCCTCTTTGTTGAGCAGTTTGTCAAGCTCTTTCTCGGCCTTTGCAATCTCCGTCTGGAGCCACGAATAGTCGTCAGTCGGAATGCGCATCTTGCCCAGCTGGCCCATCTTATCTTCCAGAGCTGCAATCGTCTCTTGCAGCGGGCCAACCTTGGTATCAAAAGATTCTAAGGCGCTGGCGCTGCCGCGCATTGCTTTTTTCATGGTCGGCGCGAGGCCGTCAACCTTGGATTGCAGGGAGTTGACTGCTCGCTGCATGTCCTTGCTCCCTTTGTCAAACCCTTCGGTCTGAAGCTCAGTGTCAACGACAATGGAGCCGTCTGCCTGTGCCATATCAGTGCCACCTCCTTACTCCAGTAATTTGTTGAGCCGGTCGATTTCCTCCTGCTCCTCTTTGCTCAGTTTTTCTTTGAGG
>OQVS01001833.1_pt1 | contig 14175 bp, 5 predicted proteins | sample 1691601 | NCBI WGS metagenome assembly OQVS01 (sample SAMN03418268, study PRJEB22391) | human gut metagenome | biome: human-gut; feature: organic feature; material: feces | host: Homo sapiens | place: Tanzania | collected 2013-01
GATATCGCACATGTGGTCATTGTTCGTTGAGCGAATGCACAGACAACAACAAGGATCACAAGTGTGATGTTTGCGGGAAGCAACTGACCGTCCACACGGGCGGCACGGCAACCTGTACGGAAAAGGCGACCTGCTCGATCTGCGGTCAGGAGTACGGCGAACTTGCGGCGCATAACTACAAGACCGAATGGTCGACCGACAGCGCAAAGCATTGGCACGAGTGCTCCGTCTGCGGAGACAGGAAGGACGAAGCGGCGCATACCCCCGGCGCGGAAGCCACCGAAACGACTCCTCAGACCTGTACCGTTTGCGATTATGTGATCCGCGAGGTCCTCAAATCGGTCACCGTTTGCTTCAATGCGAACGGCGGATCGGGAACCATGCTTCCCGTTACCGGGACGATCGGGGAAACCTTTACCGCCCCCGATTGTGGCTTTGTCGCACCCGACGGCTGCCGCTTCAAGGGGTGGGCGCTGGAGGACGGCACCGAAGTCGTATCCTTTACCTTGAATTCGGACGTAACGCTGTTTGCTGTTTGGGAGAGCGAATGGGAAGCCGCCATTCGTTGGTCGCTGGAATCCGGCATGTTTGAGGATGATGGCAGTTTTGATCCGAAAAAGAGTATGACGATAGGTGAATTCTGGTATCGCGCATGGAAGGCGGCAGGTTCACCGGCGGCAACCGGGCGCACGATGTATTTCGTCGACGTTCCCGCTGACGCATACTACTATGAAGCAGTCCTGTGGGCATTGGAGCATAAGTACGTCAATACACCCTATCACAGGAAACTGAAACCCGACAGCGTTATGACACGGCAGATGATCATTATGAGTATGTACGGCATATCCGGCAAGCCTTTTGCGGAAGGCAACGTTCACTTTACGGATACGTACTATCGCGCAAGCTATATCAAGGCTCTTGACTGGGCAGTTGAGACCGGTATTGTGACCGATACCGTAGGCGGCGCATTCAAACCTCATAAGAACGCCTCCGGAGAAGACATTCTGCTGTGGATGTTTCGTATGTGGGGCTGATCGGTTTCACGGTACCGGATAAGGGGCGGTCAAACGCCCCGCACAGACAGGGAGGGCGCAATCGAGCGCCCTCCTTTTTTCGTAAGAGAATCTCACTTAGGAATACGGGGAGGCTTGCATGACGGAATTTGTGCAACAGCCCGCTGCACAATAAAGCAAGGGAGCAACTGTTTGAGAACTACGAAAAAACGCATAATGCCGAGGAGATCGCTCGGACATTTCCGCGCACTGCTCCGGGCACCGAAAAAATGTCGGAAAATGGCAAATAACTACTCTATTTTTGCTGATTTGCAATTTTGTCCGGCGCCGCTTGCAACCTAAAATCCGTGCTCTGATGAAAAAAGCAGCAATGCGATGGCTTTGGGTTGTGATTGTAATGAAGAAAATCGGGCTTTGAGCGACTATTTTTTATATACAACGGATAAAAATAGAATTTTTATAAATATATGCATCCTTTTGAATAAAGGAAAAGAGGAGGGAGACCTATGAAAACACACAAAAGAAAATTGCCCGTATTGATTCTGCTTGCAATTTTCTGCTTCACCCTGCTTCACATGACTGCGTGCAAAGACAAGAAACCGCCGGACAATCCGGATCCGCCTGATGTCATCCAGACGGATTACGGGATTGATAACGTCTATTATGCAAAAGACGACGGCAGAGAATATCTGTTCACGATTTCGGGGAATTCCTTCCTGATTTCGGGATTCAACGGGGAACAGACCGGTAAATTCGTTTATGCGGACGGCAATCTGACACTCACGTTCAAAACGGGGGACGACACACAGGCGTCCGCTGTCCTGGAGAACGGTGTGCTGAAGCTGACCTATAACGGCGGAACTTACCGCATGGTGCCGAGAACCTACTACACCGTCAGCTTTGAGGTGGACGGCGGAAGTGCTGTTGCGGCACAGAAGGTTCTCAACGGCGCCACCGCAACAAAGCCGGCGGATCCGACAAAGGACGGGTATGCGTTCATCGGATGGTATGCCGATCAGGAGTACCAGACCGCATTTGCCTTCGATACCGTCGCCATCAGCGCGGATACAACGGTATATGCCCGCTTTGAGCAGCATGCCGCAGGCAGACCGGAGTACAAGGTTTCCTTCGCCTGCGACGGTGCCGTTTACGATCCGATTCGGACAGTCAACGGAATTGTTTATCAACTCCCCACTCCGGCGAAGGAAGGTGCGGAGTTTGCCGGTTGGTGGGTCAGTGACTATCAGTCCGGCGACAAGCTGACCTATCAGTACACTGGTCAGACTCTGACCGAGGATACGATCCTGTTTGCGGTCTTCCGGTCCGCCGGCGTTCCGAACATTTCCGTGGATGCGGAAACGATCAGCTGGAATGCACTGGGGCCCACGGCAAGCTACCGCGTCACCGTCAAAAAGGGCGACATGGTGCTCGAAGACAAGAACGTCGGTGCCAATGAGTTCCGGTTTGACTTTGCAGGTCAGGCGGCGGGCGAGTACACGGTTACCGTGTCCTGCGACGGGCAGTCTGCCACTGCATACTATAAGAACAAGGCGCTGGATCGCGTATCCAACTTCCGCGTGGTGTCCGGGGGCGTCCTGGTGTTCGATCCCGTGGCGAACGCGCAGAACTACCTGATTACGGTCAAATGCGGCAATGCAAACCATACGCACACCGCGGTAAACAACGGAGCCTCCACCAACTATGTTTTTGCCAACTGCGATATGCCGAAGGACGGCATCGTGTTCGTTGTGATGGCAAAGGCGGAAGGGTATATGGAATCCGTTTCCCCCTATACATACTACCTCGGACTGGATGCCGTAACGGGCGTTACGGTGGACAACGGAAAAATCACATGGTATCCGGTTGAAAACGCGACCGCCTACTATGTGGAGATTTCCAAGGGCGGAAAGGTCCTGAAGAATGCGTATGTGACCAGCGGAACCTCCTACAGCATCGTGGATCTGGATGCCGGTATGATTTCCGTGAAGGTGACCCCGGTCAGCGCCGGTTACTACAGCGCGCCTGCCGAAGCGGTCAGCTATACCAAGACCGTGCTGGCACGTCCCGACGGCGTCACCGCGAGCGGCAGTGTCATCCGCTGGAACAAGGTTGAGGGCGCAACCGGTTACAAGGTGAACGTCAACGGCACGGCATACGACACGACCGATGCAACCTTTACCATCACCGAGGAGATGATCGGTTCCGGAAGCGCTGTTTACACGGTTTCCGTGCAGGCGGTCGCCGACGATGCAGCCAACAGTTCTCCGTACTCCGGGTCTGTCGAGGTGTATTACGCCGGCATGGGCGATGTCGTGTATGAAAACGGCGTTCTCAGCTGGGCTCCGGTCATTACGGCAAACAGCTACAGCGTCAAGATCGGAACAAAGACCTACACGGTGGACGGAAAGAACAACCGTTTCAAGGTTACCTTCCTGGAAGCCGGTACCACGGAGATTTCTGTTTCCTTCATCAATGAAAACGGAGATGAATCCGCGCGGAAGACCATCACGGTGGATGTCTACGGCGTCGAATTTGACGTTCGCGGAGGTGCGGCGGTCAAGACCGTCTATGTGGCATTCGGCGATGAGATCACCCTGCCCGAAACCAGCCGCGACGGCTACGATTTTGCCGGATGGTTTACCTCTCCCGCAGGTCTTACCGGCGGAAAGAGATATGAAAACGTCCGCTTCGAGGGCAGCAGCGACACCGTGCTTTACGCCGGCTGGTCCGCAAAGAGATACAACGTTACCCTGATTCCCGGTGAGGGAGGAGAGGTCGCGTCCAAGACGGCAGAGGTCACTTACGGACTTTACAACAAGCTGCCGATCGCAACCCACAGCGATCCCACCAAGCTTTTCATCGGTTGGTTCTCCGAGCCGAACGGCGTCGGTGTCCGTTACTCGGATGAGAAGGGCGAGGCGTTGATCCGCTGGAATCTGCCTTCCGAGACCACGCTGTATGCATATTTTGCAGAGACTCTGAAGTTCACCCCTATCGATAACGGAACCGCATACGCTGTGTCGCAGGGAGACTACGGTATCGGAACGCTGACCACCATCACCATTCCGACCACGTATAACGAGCTTCCCGTCACCACGGTGGAGGCGTCTGCGTTTGTTTCCTGCAATACCCTGAAGGAAATCCGGATCCCGAATACCATCAAGCTCATTGAGATCGGCTCCGAGGGTATCAACGGCATCGGTTCTGCGTTCCAGGGCTGTAACAACCTCCAGGCGATCACCATCTATCCGGTGGAGGGAGCCAAGGATATCCGGTATCATTCGGTGGACGGTGTCCTTTACTACAACAACGAGTTCACCGGCATGGAGATCAAGGCATACCCGTACGCGAAGACGGGCTCCCTGACGATCGAAGAGGGGACGACAATCATCCCGACAGGCGCGTTCAAGAGTGCGAAGTTCACCGAGGTGATCGTGCCGCACACCGTGACGGAGATTCACGCAAACGCATTCCAGAGCTGCTCCAACCTGACCAAGATCACGTTCCTGGTGGCTCCCGAAGGAGTTGCGGAAGTTCCGCTGACCATCCGGGATAAGGGCATTTATTTGTGCTCCAAGCTGGAATCCGTCACCCTCCCCGCGCGGCTGACTTCCTTCGGTGTCAATACCATTTCCAGCTGCTCCGCACTGTCCTCCATTGACATTGCCGGAAACGGCGGAAACTACACCGCCAAGGGAGACGCGGGTCGCAAGGTGCTTTGCAACGCGGCGGGGGATACCATCGTATTCTGCCCGAAGGGTATGACCGGCGAGTTCACGGTTCCGAACGGCGTGACCACCATTGCCCCGAATGCCTTCCAGGGCTGCAATAAGCTGACCAAGCTGACGGTTCCCGGCTTTGTGACCGAGATTCAGAAGGAAGCGTTCAAGTCCTGCTCCGGTCTGGAGGAAATCGACCTGACCGAAGAGGGCTACGGACTCACCATCCGTGAGAGCGCCTTCTACAGCTGCTCCAGACTGACTACCGTGACACTCCCGAAGCGTCTGGTCAAGATGGAAGCCAATGCGTTCGGTTACACCTCCAAGCTGACGAAGGTTATCGTCAACTCCAAGGGGATTGCCTCGGGCGAGGACGGAAAGTACACCGTTGACTTTGCAGCCAACGCATTCGGAAGCATTCCTTCCTCCTCCACCGCACAGACGCTCTTCTACGTGACGCACGTGGAGCTGGGTGCGGAGGTTCCCGAATTTGAGATCACCGGCGTGTTCGGTCAGAAGATCGAGAGCGTTAAGGTGCATGAGGCGAACCAGAACTATACCGCCATCGACGGCGTGCTGTTCGACAAAGCGGTAACCAAGGTCGTCTACTATCCGACCGACCGCGAAGGCGATTACACACTGCCGGAAACGATTGTCGAAATCGGCGACCGCGTGTTCCAGGGGAAGACCGGCCTGACCGGTATCACCATCGGCAAGAATGTCAAGCGCATCGGCGTCGGCGCATTCCGCAACTGCAGCAAGCTGAAGTTTGTGAAGTTTGCGGACAGCACCGTGGGGCTGACCATTGCGGATGAAGCGTTCTACGGATGCTCCGTCATGGAGGAAATCCAACTTCCGGAACGTCTTACGGAAATTGGGGCGAATGCGTTTGCATCCTGCCGCAAGCTTGCCAGCCTGACCATTCCGGAAGGCGTGACTCACATCGGTTCCGGTGCGTTTGCAACCTGCTCCGTGCTGACCGAGATTTCTCTTCCGAAGTCGCTCACAGCGATGGATCTGAACGAGAAGGGCGAGTTTACGATATTCTCTGCCTGCCCGAAGCTCGAAAAGATTACGGTCGCAAGCGACAGCGCCAATTTTGTTGCCATTGAGAATGTCCTGTATCAGAGAACCGATAAGCCGGTACTGGACGCAGACGGAAACAAGGTGCTTGATGCAGACGGTAAGGAAACAACAGAGAACGTCCTTTCCACTCTGCTCTTCTGCCCGCAGAGGAAGGCGGGAAGCACCACGGTGACGGTTCCCGACACCGTGACGAACGTTGCCGCAAACGCATTCTACTACAACCAGGTGGTGACCGAGATTCGGTTCGGTGTACTGAAAAAAGGCGAGACGCTTACCGTTGGCAGCCAAGCGTTCGGCAGCTGTGCCGTGCTTGCGAAGATCGCCCTGCCGGAAGGCTTGAGTGAGATCCCTGCTTCTATGTTCTACGGTTGTCAGACTGTGGAGGAGATCGTCATTCCGAGCACGGTTGCGTCCATCGGAAACAAAGCGTTCTTCGGATGCTCCAACCTTAAGAGCCTGATCTTTACCGAAACGCCGGAGGGGCAGACCCCTGTGGATCTGGTTATCCTGGATACACCCAACGGCAGCAGCGATAACGGTTATACCAATTCTCCCTTCTACGGCTGCACCAGCCTGAAGAACATCGTCCTTCCCGAGCGGTTGACCGTAATCGGCAGACTTGCCTTTGGCGGACTGGTTTCCGGTCGGTACGGTGAGAAGTATATCCCGCCGTTCGAGAGCATTTCGCTTCCTTCCACGCTGAAGGAGATTCACGAAATGGCGTTCCTGAACGCGAGAAACCTGAAAACCGTAACCTTCGCCTCCGGCACGACCCTGTCGGATGCCTGCGACGGCAAGGCATTCGCTATCGGAAAGCAGGCATTCTACTACTGCACTTCCTTGACGGAAATCGCACTCCCGACCTCGTCGGAAGCAACCTACAGTATCGGAGATACCGCGTTCGCTTATACGGGACTGAAGGAGATTTCCATCCCGAAGGCGGTCGGATGGCTCGGCAGCGGCGTCTTCAACCGTAGCTCGGATCTTGCAAAGGTTGTCTTTGAAGCAGGTGCAAATCCGAAATGCGGCACCAGCCTGTTCGCTTACACTGCCGTTTCCGGCGTGACTCTGCCGGAAGGCGTGGAGGCGATCAGCAACTATATGTTCCAAGGGTGCGTCAATCTGACCTCCGTGACGGTTCCCGCATCGGTCAAGTCCATTGGCATCAGTGCTTTCGAGAGCTGTCAGGCACTTGCAAAGGTTACCTTTGCCACCTACGAAAAGGACGGAAAGAGCTATTCGAACCTGATTTCCATCGACAACTATGCATTCTCCAAGACCGGCATTACAAGCTTTACCTTCCCGACACTGGAGGGCACAAAGACGCTGGATCTCGGCAATTCGCTCTTCCGCTCCTGCATGAAGCTGGAGACGGTCGGACTTTCCGAGTCTGTTGCCGAAATCGGCACCGCGTTTGCGGACTGCTTCAGCATCCGTAGCTTCGTCGTGGACGAGAACAACGAAAACTTCTCCTCTAAGCCCGGCAGCCCGATTCTTTACAACGCAACCGGTACTGCTTATATGTACATCTGCGGACAGCTTCCTGCCGGCGAGTACGTCATTCCCGAAGGAATCGTTTCCATCGGAGACAACGTGTTCAAAGGTCAGGTGGGAATCACCAAGGTGGTGATCCCGCGCTCGATGCAGACCATCGGAAACTATGCGTTCAGCGGTTGTACCCTCTTGGAGACAGTGGTTTTCGAGCACTCCACGGATAAGCCCAGCCAGCTGACGCAGAAGGATTCGTACGGAACCAATATGTTCCGGGAATGTACGTCCCTGAAAGACGTAACGCTTCCGGCGAACATGACGGCAATCCCGGCAAATATGTTCTACGGCTGCAAGGCGTTGGAGTCGATTGTCATTCCTTACGGTGTCACAAGCATCGGTCAGGATGCGTTCGGCTACGCAGGACTCAAGAGCGTGTCAATTCCCGCAACGGTTCAGACGATTGCAAACTATGCGTTTGAAGCCAGAAGAGACGAAGGGACGATTGCTTCCCTGACCTTTGAGAAAGAAGCGGACGGCTCCACGGCTCTCAAGACCATCGGAAATGTCGCGTTCAAGTACCAGTGCTTCCCGACGGTCGAGATTCCGAAGTCTGTGACCTCCATCGGAAACAACTCGTTCTCCTACAACCAGGCGCTCATCTCCTTCACCTTTGAGGAGGGAACGCTGATCAAGACCTTCGGTACGTCCCTGATCGCAAATTGCCCGCTGATTGAAACCTTTACGGTTCCTAAGACCGTTACCACACTCGGCAACAACGATTTTGAAAATTGCATTTCTCTGAAGTCGGTTATCTTTGAGGAAGGCTCCAAGCTGACCAAAGTCGGCTCGTCCACCTTCAAGGCTTCCGGCATTGAGAGTATCGCTTTCCCGGATAGCGTGACCACCTTTACAACGGTGAAATCGCCGAACGTGAATTCTTCCAATGCTTTGTTCCAGAATTGTGTCAATCTGAAGAGCGTGACTCTCGGCTCCAAGACCACTTTCCTGGCAAAGCAGATGTTCAAGGGATGCACTGCGTTGGAGTCCATCAATATTCCGGATACGGTAACAAAGATCGGTATCGAGTGCTTCAGCGACTGCACCAATCTCAAGAGTGTCAGCTTCGGCGAGAAATCGCAGGTGATACAGATCGGTCAGAGCTGCTTCGCCAACAGCGGACTGGAATCCATTGTTCTGCCTGCAAGCTTTACCAAGTTCGGCGGCGGAACCGGCTATTCCTCCACGATAGGCGGCAGCGGCAAGCAGTTCTATAACTGCAAGAGCCTGACGAGCGTAGAGTTCAAGGGCAAACTGGAATTCATCTGTGCCAGCGTCTTTGAAGGCTGCGAGGCACTGGAATCCATCAACATCCCTGCATCGGTAACGACCATCGGTAACTCCAGCTTCCTGGATTGCAAGTCGCTCAGCAAGGTGACCATCAACTCCTCCGGAGACCTCGTCATCGGATCCAACGCATTCAAGAATTCTGCAGTTGAGTCGGTGACCATCCCGAAGGGAACCACCAAGATTGACAGCAACGCGTTCAACGGTTGCGAAAAGCTGACTTCTGTCGACTTTGCAGCCGGAACGGAGGCAATGACGCTGGGAACCGGCGTGTTTGAGGGCTGCAAGGCGCTGACCTCCATCGCTCTTCCGGACCGCGTCACGGAGATTCCGAACTACGCCTTCCGCTATGACAGCGCACTGGAGACTGTCACCTTCAACAAGGTTACCAAGATCGGCAAGGGTGCCTTCAGCGGAACCGAATCGCTCAAATCCGTGACCCTGCCCGCAACGCTCACCGCCATCGCCTCGGATGCGTTCCTCAATTCCGGATTGGAGAGCATCACCATCCCGAAGGGAACCACCTCCATCGACGAAAATGTCTTTGCCGGCTGCAGCAGTCTTGCTACCTTCAAGGTAGAGGACGGCAACACCAAGTACGGCGTTAACATCGGCGCGCTGGTAGAGATTTCCGGCGGCGTTTCCAAGATCATCGCGCTTCCCGGCGGTCTCGAAGGCGTTCTGAACATCCCGGAGGGTGTCATCCTCGGCGGATACGCACTCAACGGTATGAGCGGTATTACGCAGGTCGTTCTTCCGGAGAGCACGACAAAGATTGAACCGCACGCGTTCCACTACTCCAAGGTCAAGTCCGTTATCCTTCCTTCCTCGGTGACAGAGATCGGAGACTACGCGTTCGCTGACTCTTCCATTACTTCCATTGTTATTCCTGCTTCGGTCACGACACTCGGCGACAATGCATTCTCGGACAGCAAGGATCTTGCTTCCATCACCTTTGAGGAAAACTCTCAATTGACGGAGCTTGGCAGATACGTGTTCAAGGGAACTGCAATTCAGTCTATCGTGCTTCCTGCCGGTATCGTAAGACTCGGCAGCACGGATTATATCGCCTCGTACACCTTCAAGGACTGCACGCAGCTCTCCTCCGTCACCTTCCTGGGTAAACTGGTGGCGCTCAACTCCGATGCTTTCTCCGGTTGTACGGCACTGAAGAGCTTTACCATTCCCGAAACGGTAACCATCATCGGTTCCAATGTATTTGAGGAATCCGGTCTGGAAACCATCGAAATTCCGGCAGGGCTGAGATCCCTTTATGTAACCGCGACCTCCATAGACATGAGCGGTGCTACCTTCCGGAACTGCAAGTCGCTGAAAACCGTCATCCTGCACGAGGGGCTGGAGTGCATCAATACCAACTCCTTCAATGGATGCGAGGCGCTGGAGACCATTGTGATTCCTTCAACGGTTAAGGAGATCGGCAACAATGCATTCCAGGATTGTATCAATCTGAAGGCGGTCATCTTTGCGGAAAACAGCCAGCTTGAGGAAATCGGATCTCAGGCGTTCATGGGCTCCGGTCTGGAATCCTTCGTGATGCCTGACACGGTCAAGACGCTTGGCAAGCAGGTATTTGCGGATTGCGCACAGCTCAAGTCCGTCGAGCTTTCCGAATCGCTGACGGAGATCCCGGAAAGGGCATTTCTGAACTGCGTTGCGCTGGAAGGCATTGCATTCCCTGCATCCGTCAGTAAGCTCGGTACGTCCGCATTCCAGAACAGCGGCATCAAATCGCTGACCGTGCCCGCAACGCTGACTTCCTTCAATTCTTCTCCGTTCAAGGATTGTGTGAAACTTGAGAAGGTTGTCTTTGCGGAGGGATGCACGATTCTTCCCGGTTCGATGTTCAGCGGTTGCGTGAACCTCAAGTCCGTGACGCTGGCTTCCACAGTGAACAACATCGGTTCGAGTGCCTTTGCAAACTGCACGTCCATCCGGGAGATCATCATTCCGCTTACGGTAACCACCCTGTACGGAAGCACCTTCGACGGCTGGACAGCAGATCAGACCATTAAGTTCATGTGCACCGAAGCCGATGCGGCTGGCTTTACCATCACCTGGAAAAATGGCTGCGAAGCGACCATTGTCTGGGGATATACCCCGGCAGAGGAGTAATCCGCAGGAAGCCGCCCGCAAAAAACAGTTTTATCATTGACCAACCCCGGAGTCGTAGATAATACGGCTCCGGGAAACTTATTCAGTGCGGTATTCGGGCAGTTTTTCCTCCGTCAGAGCCGCTTGGGAACATCATCGTCTGTTTGACGGAGCGATTTGCCAAAATATTTACACTTTTATGCAAGATTGCTCTTTACAAATCGGACGGAAAATGATATAATTCTTGTATTATTATTCACTCGGCATACAATAAAAGAATACTATTTAAGGAGGATTCTGAAATGCGAAAGAAAGTCAGTCAAAACGAAACACCGCAGGATTTGCTGGAGAATTACCGCTCCCGTATTGCAAAAGAAGGATGGCTCAAAGCCGCACTTTGCGGTGCATCTGTAGGGTTCGGTGCCGATATTCTCTGCGCGTTTGCTTTCTGGGTCTTCGGCATTAAACTGTTTTGGGTTTGCATCCTCGTCTTTGCGGCGGTAACCGCAATTGCAATGCCGCTGTTCTATTTCTGCAGATTCAAGAACTCCCGCAGTCAGGTTGCTTCCCGTATCGATATGCTGGGATTGGAAGAGAGAATCCTGACCATGACGCAGTTTGAAAATGACGACTCCTATATGGCACGCCGCCAAAGAGAGGATGCCATGAATGCACTCAGGAGCGTCAACGCGTCCTTTGTTAAGATTGCAGTTTCCGCTTCCATGGTGGTGACCTGCTGTGTGGCACTTGTGCTGGGAGCGGGCGCAACCGCGGCATCTGCCGTGGCGGATAAATCCCTTCTGGATCTGATCCTCTTCATCGGCTTCAATCTCCACTACTTTCCTCCTGACCTACGGTGTCAAGGATAGCGTCGGCGGAAGAGTAGACGGTGAACTGAAGCAGACCGTGAAGGAGGGAGAAGCCGGAAAGGCCGTACAGGCGGTTGCCGAAGACGGATACGTTTTCGTCGGCTGGACGGACGGCTATGAGGATGCCACCCGTACGGACGCGGACGTGAAAAAGGATGTAACCGTAAACGCCGTGTTCGTGGAGATTGAAGCCGATGAAGAGGACGATATCACGGACGAGGAACAGGGCGAAGGCGGATCCGGCAACGGAAACAGCAACGCTCCGCAGCAGCCCGGCGACCCCGGCAACAGTTCCGGTGACGGGGACGGTGAGGGCGAAGGTGCCGGAGCAGGAGCTGATTCTGCCTCCAACCAGGTGATTGACGGTTCAACCTATTACGGCGACGAATACAGCGGAAGCCTTTCCGATGCGCAGAATTCCGTGAACTCCGACAGCAATCTGTCCGGAGACGATAAGGGCGTCATCGGCGACTACTTCCACAATATCCAGAAATAATTCAGGCAATTCTGTCTGCAAACCGGGAACCTGTTTCCCGGTTTGGCAATTTATCAAGAAATAAAAAATCAAGAAAGAGAAACAAAACAATGGTTACAGAAGAGAGCATCAAGCAGTTCAGCGTACAGTGCAGCCGGATTTTTGAGGAAACCGGCAAGGATATGATCGGTCAGTCCGAGGTTGTTGAAAACACCATCGTTGCGCTCATCGCCGGAGGTAACGTTTTGCTGGAGGGTGTGCCCGGCGTCGGAAAGACCCGCCTTGTGAGAACGCTCAGCCGCGTTTTCAACCTTCCGTTCTCCCGGATTCAGTTCACCCCTGACCTGATGCCCGCCGACGTGACGGGTACCAACATCATCACCAAGGATGAGAAGGGCAATTCCGTTTTCCACTTTGAGCCCGGTCCGATTTTTGCCAACCTGGTTCTGGCGGACGAAATCAACCGTGCAACGCCGAAGACACAGTCCGCGCTGCTGGAAGCCATGCAGGAGCACACGGTAACGGTCATGGGCGTTTCCAGAAAAATGAATGAGCCGTTCTTCGTTCTGGCAACCCAGAACCCGATTGAGCAGGACGGCACCTATCCGTTGCCGGAAGCACAGATGGACCGTTTCATGTTCAAGCTGGTGGTGCATAATCCGTCCCTGAACGAACTGAAGGGGATTGTAACCATGACGCAGAAAACGATGAGCGAGGTTGCAAATGAGGCGTGCAACGCAGCGCAGCTTCTGGAAATGCGGGAGACCGCAAATCAGATTCCCGTAGCGGATGAGGTGCTGGACTTTGCAATGATGCTGATTTCCGCGACGCATCCGGACAGTGAGTGCGCGTCCGAGGCGGCGAAGAAATATGTGCGTCTCGGTTCCTCTCCGCGTGGAGGTCAGGCGTTGATTTCGGCAGCAAAGGTGAAGGCACTGATGAACGGCAGATTCAACGTTTCCTACTCCGATATCGCTTCTTTGGCATATCCGGTGCTTCGCCACCGTATGAAGATGAACTTTGAGGCAATTGCGGAACGGATTTCTCCCGATGAAGTCATCGGTATGATTCTTACCGAAGTGGCAAAGAAGTGCAATGTTCGTCTCGGAAGTGAAGTTCCGAGTGCAAACCGTGCAGGAACAAATAAGAAAAACAAATGAAAGATTCCTACTTAAACGACGAGTTTTTCAGCCGGTTGGAGGCACTTGCGTTTAATCTGCGCAAGGATCTCGGCGGATTCTTCGGCGGCAAGCATCTGGTGAGCACCTACGGACAAACCGTGGAGTTTGCGGATTACCGGGAGTATATGCTGGGCGACGATATCCGCCGGATCGACTGGAATCTGTACAGCCGTTTTGAGAAATACTTTATCAAGCTGTTTACCGATGAGCGGCAGATGCACGTGCAGATTTATCTGGACTGCTCCGGATCGATGGGAAAAGTGAACCCCCGGAAGGGCGCATACGCCGTTGCTGTTGCGGCGGCAATCGGCTACCTTGCCATCCATAACATGGATAAGGTGTCCTATCACCTCGTCAGGGGGGACCGGGCGGAAAATCCGTTCGGTACCATCGTTGGGAAAAACGCTTTTTTCCGTGCGATGAATACGCTGGATCAGACGGAGTTTGCGGATGAGGCGGAGATTTCTCCTGCCATTGTCAGTACGCCGGATATGGGCACCGGGGATGGGATGACCGTAATTATCTCCGATTTCTATTCGGACAGCGACTGGAAAAAAGGCGTGGATTATCTGGTGTATAAGAAAAAGCAGGTGCTCTTGATTCAGGTATACTCCCCGGACGAGCTGGACCCGTCATATACCGACCGGGTTAACCTGATTGATTCGGAGTCCACCGACATGGCGGACGCAAGAAATTTGAAGATCAGGATCAATAAATCCATGCAGCAGGCATTTAAGGAAGCAGTAACGGCTTTCTATGACGACATTCAGGATTTCTGCAGGCGCAGAGATGCGGGATTTATATCTTTGGATTGCGAAGAGCCGATTGAAAAAGCGCTGTTCTCCGAACTGCTGAAAAGAGGTACCGTGTCGTGAACGTGAAATT
>OQVS01001836.1_pt1 | contig 14163 bp, 12 predicted proteins | sample 1691601 | NCBI WGS metagenome assembly OQVS01 (sample SAMN03418268, study PRJEB22391) | human gut metagenome | biome: human-gut; feature: organic feature; material: feces | host: Homo sapiens | place: Tanzania | collected 2013-01
GTCGTATATAGAGCAACAAAGGTTGAAGCATTCAAAGGCTTATGTTCAATGGACGGAAGATGAAGATAAAAAGTTAATAGAACTTCATGCTATAGGAAAAACAATAGAAGAATTATGCAAAATATTTGAACGAAATGAAGGAGCTATTAAATCTCGAATAAAAAAGTTAAGCCAATAATGCTTGATAATGTTTCAGCCGTGCCGTAGGTATCAAGAAGCCATGTGCGCAACTCTCCTTCGCTTAACACTTCCGGATTGGCTATATAATAATGGTATCTGCCATGCTCTTCACAATCAATCAAAATGCCGAACATATCAAGAATACTCCCTTTCCAACGATCAAAGGTCTGATATTCTATCACTCCATATTCCGGATGAACCATAAAAAAGTCTAAAAACGAGGGCGGAAGCTACCATTATGACTATATTTGCATTATCTTTGCCTACGCAATGATTTTATAAATGCTAAAAAAGAAAAATGGAGGAACCGCTATGAATATCAGTACAGGCGTGAAGCAAGCATTGATTTTAGCCGTGGGCATCATCGTGCTTGGAGACAGTGTGAACTCAGGACTGAAAAGTCTGGCAGGCAAAGACCGCAAGGTGGTTGTGAAGGGACTGGCAGAGAAGGAGGTGGAGGCAGACAAAGTCACGTGGCCCATCGTGTCGAAGGAGATAGGCAACGACCTGCCGGAGCTATACAGCAAAATCAACGCCACCACGGGCACCATACGCAAGTTTCTGCTGGACAGCGGACTGAAGGCAGGCGAGATTAGCGTGAACGCCCCGGTAGTGATCGACCTCAACGCCGAACGCTACGGCGAGAACAGAAACCCATACCGCTACAACATCACGTCGATAATCACCGTCACGTCGGGCAACGTGAAACTCGTGCGCAGTATCATCGCGCGCCAGGGAGAACTGCTGAAGAAGGGTGTGGCAATCGTTGACGGCGGCTACGAGAACCCCGTGAAGTACGAGTATGTAGCTTTCCGCAAGATGAAGCCAAAGATGATGCAGGAAGCAATAGAGAACGCAGAACAGACCGCAGCCCAGTTCGCCGAGAACAGCAAGAGCAAGATTGACAAAATCATGAATGCCGACCAGGGACAGTTCTCGATCGAGGACAGGGATTCGAACACGCCCTATATAAAGAAGGTGAGGGTGGTGACCACAGTGACGTATTCGCTGAAAGACTGATGCAGAGATAAAGAAAGACATTCCCGGGGAAGAGCAGTTATCCATTCCCCGGGAACGTCTTTTTTTATGGACCCACACAAAGTGGAAATTACACATATAGAGCAGTCCGTATTGACAGCAGTAATGTGTCTTATTTCTTGTCGTAGGCGTGCTGCGGATAGTCGATGGTATAGTGCAGTCCGCGGCATTCCTTGCGCTCGATTGCCTGGCGCGTGATGAGGTAGCCCACGTTTATCATATTGCGGAGCTCACAAATATCGCGGCTTGCCTTGACACGCTTGAAGAGAGCCTCCGTTTCCTCGTAGAGCAGGTCGAGACGGTCCCAGGCACGCTTCAGACGGAGGTCGCTGCGCACGATGCCCACATAATTGCTCATAATCTGTCCCACTTCTTTCACGCTCTGCGTGATGAGCACCTTTTCCTCGTTGGTCATAGTGCCCTCGTCGTCCCATTCCGGCACGCGGGTGTTGAAGTCGTATTCATCCACATGTGCCACACTGTGCTTGGCGGCAGCATCGGCATATACCACAGCCTCGATGAGCGAGTTGCTAGCAAGACGGTTGCCGCCATGCAGCCCGGTGCACGAGCATTCGCCTATGGCATACAGTCTCCGGATGCTCGACTCGCCGTTCAGGTCTACCTGTATTCCACCGCACATATAGTGTGCCGCCGGGCGCACGGGGATATACTGCTTGGTTATGTCGATGCCTATGCTCAGGCATTTCTTGTAGATGTTCGGGAAGTGCAGCTTTGTCTGCTCCGCATCCTTGTGCGTGACGTCGAGGCATACGTGGTCGATGCCGTGTATCTTCATCTCCTTGTCGATGGCACGCGCCACGATGTCGCGCGGTGCGAGCGAGAGCCGCTTGTCGTATTTCTCCATAAACGAATCCCCGTTAGGCAAGCGCAGTATCGCGCCGTAGCCGCGCATCGCCTCGGTGATGAGGTATGCCGGATGCGTTTCGCCCGGATGATAGAGCGATGTGGGGTGGAACTGCACGAACTCCATGTCCTTCACTGTTCCCTTGGCACGGTATACCATTGCCTCGCCGTCGCCCGTCGCAATAACGGGGTTCGTGGTGGTCTGGTATACGGCACCGCAGCCTCCAGTACACATCAGTGTCACCTTGCTCAGATATGTGTCCACCTTCTGCGTTTCGGGGTTCAGCACGTATGCGCCGTAGCATTCGATGTCGGGCGTGCGCCGTGTGACCACCACTCCAAGGTGGTGCTGCGTGATGATTTCCACGGCAAAGTGGTTCTCCCTGATGTCGATGTCGGGATTGCTGCGCACGGCTTCCATCAGCCCACGCTGAATCTCCGCACCGGTGTCGTCGGCATGGTGCAGGATGCGGAACTCGGAGTGTCCGCCCTCACGGTGCAGGTCGAACGACCCGTCCTCCTTGCGGTCGAAGTTCACGCCCCACTTCACCAGTTCGTCTATCTCAGCCGGGGCATTGCGCACCACCTGCTCCACGGCATCGCGGTCGCTGATGTAGTCGCCGGCAATTATCGTGTCCTCGATATGTTTCTCGAAGTTGTCAAGCTTCAGGTTTGTGACCGATGCCACTCCACCCTGGGCAAAATACGTGTTTGCCTCATCAAGCGTAGTCTTGCAGATGAGACAGATCTTGCCCTTGTGTTCACGGGCAACCTTCAGCGCATAGCTCATTCCTGCCACGCCAGCGCCGATGATAAGAAAATCGTATTTATAAATCATAAAAACGCTTGTTTATTTACAGCTGCAAAAGTAATAAGATTTTCTGAGAATGAGCGAACAAGTGTTGCTTTTTATAGCAAATCACATTCTTTAATAGTAAAAAGACTAAATATTAAAACTAAAATGCGTAATTTTGTCAGCGATTTTCATTTTGCGCCATGATTTCCGTGGGAAATACTGCAAAGCCAAGGCGCAGCAATGAACTTACAACAGCAAAATATCCGGATGAAAAAGATTTACAGACTTTGTAGTGCCATAGCAGCTGCCGCAATGATAACGGCAGCCCCACTCTATGCCACTATAGACAAGACCCGCCACGCCACCGCACGCCACCACACAGCCCTGGCGCACCACACCGGCACAGGCATCAGCAGGAAGGTACAGGCAATATACGTGGACACGCTCGACCTGGATTCGGCGGAAATAGACAACGGCGACAATGCTGCCGACGACGACGATGCCTTCAGCTTCTCCACCATACAAGACACGCTGCCATGGCCGCAGAATATAGTGGAGCGCATCAACGACATATTCAGCAAGACAACGATTTTCAACACATCTGCCGTGGGGATGATGGTGTACGACCTCACTGCCGACTCCGTGCTCTACGAGCGCGACGCGCGGCAGCTGCTGCGACCGGCAAGCACGCTGAAGATGATGGTGGCGGTGGCGGCACTCGACCAGCTGGGCACCGCATACAGGCTGAAGACCACCGTGGGATACACGGGCGAAAGGGACAGCACCGCTCTCAACGGGAACATATACTGCCGGGGAGGATTCGACCCCACCGTGAGCAACGACGACATTGCAGACATAGCCGACAGCATCGCGTCGATGGGCATCGACACCATCAAGGGCGACATCTGCATCGACCTCACGATGAAAGACCGCGACCGGCTGGGCGAGGGATGGTGCTGGGACGACAAGAACCCGGTGCTGTCGCCGCTGCTCGTGGACAGAAAGGAGGAATTCGGCGAAAGGCTGAAGAGAAAACTCAGACAGAAGGGCATCTGCGTTGAAGGCAGATGCCGAGAGGAGGACATGCCGGGCAGCGCACACCTCATATATATAAAGGAGACACCGCTCACCAGCGTGATGCACCGCCAGCTGAAAAGAAGCGACAATCTGTATTCCGAAGCCGTATTCTATCAGATAGCCTCCGACGGCGGCAGGCGCAGCCGCGCTACGGCACGCCACGGGCGGCAGGCAATGAACAGGCTTGTGTCGAGACTCGGATTCAAGCCATCGGCATACTATATCGCCGACGGCAGCGGACTATCGCTATACAACTATGTGTCAGCAGAACTCGAAGTGGCGTTCCTGCGCTATGCCTACAGCAAGAAGAACATCTATGCCGCGTTGCACGAATGCCTGCCGATAGCAGGAGTGGACGGCTCGCTCGACGAACGCATGCGCCGCGGCGCCGCCCACGACAACGTGAGGGCAAAGACGGGCACTCTGACGGGCATCAGCTCGCTCGCCGGTTACTGCACGGCGGCAAACGGGCATGTGCTCTGTTTCTCAATAATCAACTCGGGGATAAGATACACCTCGTCGGGAAGGAATTTCCAGGACAAAGTGTGCCAGGCTCTATGCAGATAAGGAGGAAAGAAAAGAAAAATGAAGCAAGACAACTACACATTCCTCACACACGCACCGGTACACCGCGTGATAATAAGCATGGCGGTACCCACTATCATATCCATGCTCGTGACGAGCATCTACGGTATGGTGGACACCTACTATGTGGGCAAGATCAACACGCAAAGCACAGCAGCCGTGGGAATATCATTCTCGGTGATGACTATCATACAGGCGATAGGATTCTTCTGTGGACACGGGTCGGGCAACTATATATCGCGCTGCCTGGGGCAGAAGGAGACAGGGAAGGCTGAGAGCATGGCATCAACGGGCTTCGTCTACAGTTTCGCGCTCGGACTGATTGTAGCCGTAGTGGGGCTCGCCTTCCTCACCGACATCTGCCTGTTCCTCGGCTCCACCGAAACCATACTGCCATACACGGAACGCTATCTGGGCATCATCCTCATCGGAGCACCGTTCATGACAAGCTCCTTCACGCTGAACAACCAGATGCGTTTCCAAGGGAACGCCAAGTATGCCATGTACGGCATTACGAGCGGAGTGCTGCTCAACGTGGTGCTCGCACCCATCCTCATATTCTATTTCTGCTTAGGGATAACGGGGGCTGCCGTGGCAACGCTCGTCAGCCAGATAACAAGTTTCGTAATCCTGTTCCGAATGACGCGCAAGAGGGAGAACATAGCAGTGGACATCAGCAAGTTCTGCCCGTCAGGAGAACTGGTGAAGGAAATATTCATCGGCGGAACGCCGTCGCTCTCAAGACAGGGACTGGCAAGCGTGGCAACGATAATGCTGAACATCGCCGCCGGCGCTTACGGCGATGCGGCGATAGCCGGAATGTCGATTGTGACGAGAATATCCAACTTCGTATATGCCGGAATAGTGGGACTGGGACAGGGGTTCCAGCCTCTGTGCGGATTCTGCTACGGGGCAAGGCTCTACGACCGCATAAAGGAGGGCTTCGCCTACTGCGTGAAGATAGGCACCGTGTTCTTCATCCTGCTCACCATCGTCGGCTTCGCATTCACACAACCCATCATAAGCGAATTCCGCAACGACCCACAGGTCATTGCCGTGGGCTGCGCCGCCCTGCGCTGGCAGCTCGTCACGTATCCGCTCATAGCTCTGATTATACTGACCAACATGCTGTCGCAGACGGTGCGCAAGCCCGTGCGTGCAAATATCGTGGCAGCGGCGAGGAGCGGACTGTTCTTCATCCCTGCCGTGGCGGTGCTGCCCTTGTTCCTCGGTCTACAGGGAGTGGAAATGAGCCAGGCGGTGTCCGATGCCTGTTCGTTCCTGCTCTCGGCGGCAGTGGCGTGGAGCGTGTTCAGGGAATTGAAGAAGGAACTGGCTTAACGCCCCGGACGGAGCAATGCGAAGAGGCACGGATATGGAACGTAACAGCATTGTAATATGGCTGTAACAAGTATGAACAACAGTTGGAGTAACTTTGCAGAAGAAATAACAGAAACAAGGATTTTGCAAAAAAAAACAACAACGAAAGCAAAGGAGAATGATTATGGAAACAAAGAACAAGATACTGGTGGTGGACGACGAACAGGACCTCTGCGAGATTCTGAAGTTTAACCTCGAAACAGAAGGCTACAGCGCCGACACGGCAAACTCTGCCGAAGAGGCTCTCGAGATTGGAGTGGAGAAATACGACCTGCTGCTGCTCGATGTGATGATGGGCGCCATGTCGGGATTCGCCCTTGCCAAGAAGCTGAAGGAGAATCCGCTGACTGCCCATATCCCCATCATATTCCTCACGGCAAAGGATACGGAGAACGACACCGTGACGGGATTCAACCTCGGTGCCGACGACTATATTTCCAAACCATTCTCCATACGCGAAGTGATGGTGAGGGTGCGTGCCGTATTGCGCCGCACGATGGAAAAGAGACAGCATACGCAAAACAATATCATCAGCTATCAGGGACTGGAACTGAACCTGGACAAGAAGACGGTGAGCATCGACGGCGAAGACGTGCCGTTCACGAAGACCGAATTCGAAATCCTGCACCTGCTGCTCGACGAGAAGGGAAGGGTGTTCTCAAGACAGGAACTCATCGACCGCATCTGGCCGAAGGATGTGCTCGTGCTCGACCGCACAGTGGACGTGAACATAACACGACTGAGAAAGAAAATCGGAAGATTCTCGAAATGCATAGTGACAAGACTGGGATTCGGATATTATTTTGACGCATAGACATGAAAAGATCATCCATCGGAACGAAACTGAACCTTGGTGTAATCTCTGTATTCCTGCTGTTCGCTGCATCGTTCATCGTGTTCCAGCACGACAGGGAGAAGAGATACAGAATCGACATTCTCGACACAAGGCTACAGGACTACAACGAGCACATGGCGGAAATGCTCGACCTGAACAAGAACATGTCGGAAAAGAACATCGACGCATACGTGAAGGCACACTATGAACCTGACCTGCGCGTCACGCTCATCAATATGAGCGGAAAGGTGATATACGACAACAAATACAAGAACTACACCGCTCTCGAAAACCATCTCTCGCGAACGGAGGTAACGAACGCGCTGAAATACGGCACCGGCTACGACATCGACCGCAAAAGCTCCACGCTCGGGCAGTCGTTCTTCTACTCTGCCACGAAATTTCCCAAGCAGAACTTCATCATACGCACGTCGCTGCCATACAACAACAGTCTGGCACGCATGCTGAAGACCGACCAACACTACCTGTGGTTCGCGCTCGTAGCCGTGATACTACTCACGGTACTGCTATACCGCTTCACGCACCGACTGGCAATGAACGTGAACAATCTGCGAACCTTTGCCAACCGCGCCGACCACAACGAGAACCTCGACACAGAAGATCTGATAAAATTCCCGAACGACGAACTGGGAGAGATTGCCGAGAAAATCATCAAGCTCTACAAACGCCTGCAGCACACCAAGCAGGAGCAGAACATCCTGAAACGACAGCTGACGCAGAACATCGCACACGAGCTGAAAACCCCTGTGGCAAGCATACAGGGCTACCTGGAGACAATCATAGACAACCCTGCCACCGACGAGAAAATCAGGGAACAGTTCCTGCAGCGCTGCTACGCACAGTCGCAACGTCTCGCATCGCTGCTGCGCGACATATCAACGCTGAACCGGCTCGACGACGCTTCGGAAATGCTCACCGACTTCGAGGATACCGACATACGGCAGCTCGTGGACGGCATCCAGCGGGAGACGGCACTGCTGTTGGAAGAAAACGACATGAGCTTCAAGAACCTGTTGACAGCCGACATCATCGTGCACGGCAACCAGTCGCTGCTATACAGCGTGTTCCGCAACCTCATCGACAACGCCATTGCCTACGCCGGGAGAGGCACCGCCATCACGCTGAAGGCTGAAGACGGAAAAGACGGAATGTGGCACTTCACATTCAGCGACAACGGCGTGGGAGTGCCGCAACAGCACCTCAGCAGACTCTTCGAGCGATTCTACCGCGTGGACAAAGGCAGAAGCCGGAAGATGGGAGGAACCGGACTCGGACTCGCCATCGTGAAGAATGCAGTGCTGCTGCACGGCGGAAGAATATCCGTGACCACCCCCCCCGGCGGAGGACTGACCTTCACGTTCTCGCTGAAGAAAGGGCTGTAGACACGGTGCCGATATTCACAAGAAATCTAAAAAGAATGAAACCGCTTTGTATATTCCGCTTTATTTGCTAACTTTGCCGATTGAAGAAAAGCATCAACTCAATCGATGGAAATACACAAGGCAAATAAGGAACATGCCGGAATTATAGCCCAGCTCATAATGATGGCGATGACAGACGAATGCTGTCTTTATTACACAGGAGAGGGACAGACCATTGAAGACTTCCGCAAGACGATGACAAGGCTTGTGGAAAGCACCGGCTCGCAATACAGCCACGAGAACACTCTTGTGGTAACCGACAGCGAGGGCAACGTGATGGGCTGCTGCGTGAGCTACGACGGCGCGCTGCTGCACCAGCTACGCGAGGCATTCATCAATGCTGCGAAAAACGACTTCTGCCGCGACTTCAGCAATATGGACGACGAGACACAAGCGGGAGAACTCTATCTCGACAGCCTCGCCGTATTCCCCGAATACCGGGGGAGAGGCATCGCCACAGCACTGCTGAAGGCATCGGTGGAGAAAGCGCGCCGGATGGGACTGCCGGCTGCAGGACTGCTCGTTGACAAAGGCAACCCCAACGCCGAACGCCTCTACCACAGCGTAGGCTTCGAATACGCCAACGACGCCTCATGGGGCGGACACCCCATGCGACACCTCGTATACAGAATCGCAGAACCGAACAAATAAAAAAAGAGAAGCCATGCAAGACAGCAAGTATCTCGTAGCCAACGAACGCGACGCCCTGTGGGGACTCACCGTGAGCACGGTGGGCGTAGACGAGCTGCAGCCCGGCGACCCATATCCCACAAGAGGCCACGCCGACGGATATTATTTCGACACCCAGAAGGGACGCATACTCGATGAATACCAAATGCTGTATCTCATCGAAGGTGAAGGCGTGTTCTCGTCCGACCACGTGGAAGAGCAGCCCATCAAGGCTGGCGACATATTCTTGCTGTTCCCCGGCGAGTGGCACTCCTACCATCCGCTGCCCACATCCAAATGGAAGAGCTACTGGATAGGCTACCGCGGACACAATATGGACGACAGGGTGGAATACGGATTCCTTTCGCCCGAGAAACCCATCTACCACGTGGGCTTCAGCACCGACATCATATATCTATACGAAATGGCAATGCAGGTGGCAAAGAAGGAGGAGGTATACTCGCAGCAGTCGCTTGCAGGAATCGTGAACAATCTCATCGGACTGATGTATGCACGGGAGAGAAACATCATACTGAGCCGCGACCGCACCAAGGTGGACCTCATAAACAAGGCCCGGCTCATCATCCGCGACAATCTGGAAAGCCGACTCACCATACAGGAGATAGCTGAACAGCTGGGAATGGGCTACTCCAACTTCCGCAAGCTGTTCAAGGAGTTTTCCGGCGTATCGCCAGCCCTCTACCAGCAGGAGCTGCGGCTGCAGAAGGCAAAGGAACTGCTCACCACCACCGCCACGAGCATAAAGGAGATTGCCTACCAGCTGAACTTCGACTCGCCCGACTATTTCTCAAGCAAGTTCAAGGCGAAGACGGGATGCAAGCCGAGCGAATACAGAGACAAAATGAGATAAACATCCGCTCCGCCACGGATTATACCGCAAACAAGAGCCTTGGCAACCGCAAAAAAGCAACTTACTGCAGCTTTTAGCCGTCTAATCCGGAATTTATTATTACTTTTGCACCATTGTAAAACAGGATAAGGGCGATTCTGCCGCAAAGTAACCATAAAGAAACGACTTCAGAAAGCGCGTGTCCATGAAAGCATTTCCCCCTTCCGAAAGGGAACGGGAGAAGAGAAAAAGGACAAGCCAGTGTGCAAGCCACAGCAAAAACAAGCCATAAAGCCGTTTCTTGATGATTACACAAAAGCAGAACCGCCCATTTTTATTTTCATACAGCTTTAAAGACAAAAGATGAACAGTAAATTAGATTTCAAACCGCAATTGTTCTCAACACTGAAGAACTACAACAAGAAGAATTTCATGAGCGACCTGATGGCGGGAGTCATCGTGGGCATCGTGGCACTGCCGCTCGCTATCGCCTTCGGCATCGCATCGGGAGTGACACCCGAAAAGGGAATCATCACGGCAATCGTGGCAGGATTCATCATATCGTTGCTCGGCGGCAGCAAGGTGCAGATAGGCGGCCCCACAGGAGCCTTCATCATCATCATCTACGGCATCATACAGCAGTATGGATTCGAGGGACTCACCATTGCCACCCTCATGGCAGGCGCGTTTCTCATCCTCTTCGGCATGCTGCACCTCGGCACCATCATCAAGTTCATCCCCTACCCCATCGTAGTGGGATTCACGAGCGGTATCGCCGTCACAATATTCACCACACAGATCAAAGACCTCTTCGGACTGTCAATCGTCAATGTGCCGAGCGACTTCATCGAGAAATGGTACTGCTACCTGTGCAACTTCGGCACCATCGACTGGTGGTGCACTGCCGTCGGCATACTGAGCGTGGTCATCATAGCCGTCACACCGAGATTCAGCAAGAAGATTCCCGGCTCTCTCGTTGCCATCATCGTCATGACCGTGGCGGCTCTGCTGCTCAAGCAGTTTGCCGGAGTCACGACGATAGAGACCATCGGCGACCGCTTCTCCGTGAGCAACGCCATACCCGAGGCACACATGCCCGAACTGACATGGGACACGATAAAGAGTCTCGTAGCACCGGCTCTCACCATCGCCGTGCTCGGAGCCATCGAGTCGCTGCTATCGGCAACAGTAGCCGACGGTGTAATCGGCGACCACCACAACTCCAACACTGAGCTCATTGCACAGGGAGTGGCAAACCTCGCATCACCGATATTCGGAGGCATACCGGCAACGGGAGCCATAGCGCGCACAATGACGAACATCAACAACGGCGGCAAGACCCCCATAGCCGGAATAATCCATGCCGTGGTGCTGCTGCTCATCTTCCTCTTCTTCATGCCGCTCGCCAAATACATACCAATGGCGTGCCTTGCCGGCGTGCTGGTAATCGTGTCGTACGGCATGTGCGGCTGGCGCTCGTTCCTCACCCTGATGAAGAACCCCAAGAGCGACGTTACCGTACTGCTCATCACCTTCTTCCTCACCATCATCTTCGACCTCACTGTGGCTATCGAGGTGGGCCTCATCATCGCCTGCCTGCTGTTCATGAAGCGCGTGTCGGAGGTTACCGACGTGAAGGTAATCATGAACGAAATCAACGAGGAGAGCGACATCATCAAGGGCAACCTCGAACACCTCACCATCCCCGACGGCGTTGAGGTATACGAGATAAACGGCCCCTACTTCTTCGGAGCCGGCAACCGTTTCGAAGAAATCATGGCAGCCTTCGGCGACCGTCCCAAGGTGCGTATCATCCGTATGCGAAAGGTTCCGTTTGTAGACTCCACCGGAATTCACAACCTCACCAACCTTTGCGAGATGAGCAAGAAGGAGGGCATACAGATTGTGCTCTCAGGTGTTATCCCGAGCGTTCATGAGGCACTTGAAAAGGCAGGCTTCTATGAGTCGGTGGGCGAGAAGAACATCTGCAGCCACATCAACCTCGCTCTTGAAAGAGCAAAGGAAATCGTAGGCGAATAACATATTCAGTAAGTCATAGGCAAATGCACCGTCAGACTGACTCTACGGAGCACGTGAGCCTATGACTTTTTCTTTGATAGAATAATGGCTATCGCTATACTTTTTATTGCTTTATTTTGTATATTTGCACCAACTCCGAACTTGAAAGGCTGCTGCCACACGACAGAGCCTTGAATGACTAAACATATACATATATAAATTACTAACCACATATATATAAAAGGTACTATGCCAAACGACAAGAAACAAAATATGGGAGTGGTATACAAGTCGAAAATTGACGCATTGCTTGTCATCCCCATACTGATTCTCTGCTGCGGCACTCTCTATATGCCGCTTACAGATGATTTCCATATAACGCCGTTTCTGATATGCCTGGCGTCTGTAATATTATGCGTCATGCCATTGTTCAGTACGAAGTACATCATACGGAACGGCCGTCTTATAGTGAAATGCTACTTCATATCATTTGCGGATATCGACATTCACTCCATCAGAATGATTGAACCAACGAGAAGTGCACTCAGCGCCCCTGCCTTGTCGCTCGACCGTATCCGTATAACCTACAACAAATATGACGAGATTGTTGTCTCGCCCAAGAACAAGAAGGCTTTCCTTGACGACCTTACGGCTATCAACAACGGAATAAAGATAATCTCCAACGGTCATTAGGTCGTTTTATGTAGTTTTTTACAACAGCAAGCCCTAATGCCCGATTTGGGATAATAGAAGAGAAGAGATAGCAAGCATTGGCTGTTTTCATTCCGATTTATCGAATTCATCATACACAGTCAACCCTTTGACCGTCAAAAGATATTTCTGTCGAGGGTGACGAGGCGAATTAGGATAAAGCAATCGGACATAACCTTCATTGATAGCAGGATTCAGATAGAGATTGAGAAAGTTCTTCCGCTCCTTAAGTCCCATTGTGCCCAACATTTCTTTTACCGACATTTCATTATTCCCTATAACTTTTATCAGTTCCATCACACAAGTATTACATACATGCAACTTGTCTTTTACTTGTGGGGTACTTGTGGGGTATTCATCATGAACTTGTGGGGTGCTTGTAGGGTTGTCCAACCTGCGCTGTATTTCCCATTCACCCGAAGCATAGATATGCAGGTATCGATTACGCAAGTCCCATTGCTCTCCCAAAAGCAGATTGCGGAAGAAACGCTCCAGATACATTGGTGTATAATCAATTCCCCTGAGAACATTCTTGTAATTTGCACGAACCAAAGCATTACGAAAATACCATGAGTGGCGTGCAAAAAGGCTGTTGTTCACCTTAAAGCCGATTGAGCGGAGATAGAGAATTGTGAATACAGCTGTTGTGCGAGTATTACCCTCACAAAACGCATGAATCTGCCATAATCCAGAAACGAAACGTACAATATGTTCAATTATGGCATCCGTAGATATTCCCCTATAGCTAAAGTCCTTCTCTTGAGCGATATCATATTCTATTGCTCTACCTAAATCCTCCCAGTTCAGATAGTTTACGGTATCACCATCAAGCACCCACTCTCGCTTTGTAATATCATAATCACGCAGTTTCCCTGCATGTTTAAATACACCCTCAAACACTCTACGATGAACCGAGATATAACCTCCCTTACTAAAATCCAATGCCTGCGACGAAAGAATTTTAGCTATGTTTGCAGATACCTTATCCGCCTCCTGCTTGTCATCATCATCAGACTTACGCAGAGTTTTCGACTGATAATAGCTTTTTATCAGTTCACGAACCTCATCAATATCTATTTCGCCTTCAATATGCTTACAGGCCGTAACTTTCAGATAGTCAGAAGTCTGCAAGCCATCCACAGCCTGTAAACCAATTGCTGTCTGCCAAATGGAAGCTTTCTCTTTCTGACTTGGTTCACCTTGACGAAGGTACTCGTCGAAGTCTATATAGTGTTGTTTTTTATTACTCATACATAATGTCTTTTAATGTAACCCACAGATTCGAGCATTCAACACAGCGTATGTTTATAATATCCTTGGATTTCATGTCACGGTTCCCTGGGTTCTGAGATAACTTCTTGCGAGAGCAAGTAGCGTATACCTTTCTTTGCCAATACTTTTATCATTTTTTGTCTACAAAGATAAAAACTATCATTGATAATCACGAAAGTTTACGAAAATAGTTATTTAAATCATTAAGTTTCATACATATTCTTGAACAAGATGCTCTAATACGATGCATCACATTCAAAGATATGCACACACTCTCTTGTTTCCTAATGTACAACCGCTATAGTAACCGATACCAATGCGTCAGGGGAACAAGGTACGCCACATCTCTTGTCAAGATAACAGGGGCGACTAATCCTGGTCCTGCTCCAGAGTCTGCGTCTTTGGCCAGTTGACGAGGAAGAGCTTCTCCGTGGCTCGGGTGAAA
>OQVS01001838.1_pt1 | contig 14160 bp, 9 predicted proteins | sample 1691601 | NCBI WGS metagenome assembly OQVS01 (sample SAMN03418268, study PRJEB22391) | human gut metagenome | biome: human-gut; feature: organic feature; material: feces | host: Homo sapiens | place: Tanzania | collected 2013-01
CCAGCCCATACTTGCCGCTCTGCGCGTCCCCCTGCCACTACTGCGGCTACACCTATACCGTGCCCACAGAGTGCCCCAACTGTGGAGGGCGCGACCTGAGAGGGCAAGGCTATGGCACAGAGAAGATAGAGGACGCCGTGCGCACCGAGTTTCCCGATGCCAGGGTGGCTCGCATGGACCTCGACACCACCCGCACGCGCAACGCCTATGAGCGCCTTATCGCCGACTTCTCTCAGGGCAAGACCAATGTGCTCATCGGTACGCAGATGGTGACCAAGGGACTCGACTTTGACAATGTGGGTGTGGTGGGCATACTCGATGCCGACTCGATGCTCAACTATCCTGACTTCCGCGCCTACGAACACGCCTTCATGATGATGGGCCAGGTGAGCGGAAGGGCTGGCCGCAAGGGCGAACGCGGTCTGGTGATACTTCAGACCAAGGCTCCCGAGCTGCCGGTGATACACCAGATAGTGGGGCATGACTTCAAGGGCTTCTTCGGCGACCTGATGGACGAGCGGCGACTGTTCCGCTATCCGCCGTTTGCCCGTCTGATATACGTTTACATCAAGCACAGGCAGGAGCATGTGGCAGAGAGCGCCGCCCTGCTCATGTCGGGGTGGCTCAGGCAAGGCTTGGGCGAGCGGGTGCTGGGCCCCGACAAACCGTCGATAGCCCGCGTCAAGACGATGAGCATCCGCAAGATTGTGCTCAAGCTCGAGAACAGTCTCGACGGGCGTCAGGTGAGACAATACCTGCGTCAGGTGCAGCAAAAAATAATGCAGGACAAGCAATATGCTACCCTGCAGATATACTATGATGTGGACCCGCTATGACAGCAAGCCCACATCACGCACAGATTATTGATATATTTACTTATAATTAATGTCTCTCTTAGAGAGTGAGGTCTACACCGAGACCGAAGACACGGTTGGTACGTGTGAACGAGTTGGTAACGGTGGCCTGACCGACTGTTTCTTTCTTGTCGTAGTCGCTGTAGATGGTCTGGAAGTAAGCGGCGTTAATCTTTACCTTCTCGCTTACCTGGACACCGACTCCGAAGCCGATAGAGTAGGAGTTGACATTGAAACTGATGTCATTCATACCCGCATCCTTAAATCCGTACTGGGTCTTCTGCGCTCCGGCGCTTACCTGCCAGCATTTGTTGATGTCGTATTCGGCACCGACGAGATACTCATTGGTGTCGCTCAGCATATCCTTGGTGTACTGCTTGGTATCGACATCGAAGTAGTGGTGCCAACCGGCCGAAATGCGGAGCGAGGGCAGCAGCGAGTACTGTGCACCTACGGTGAGCAGTCCGGGAGTGTCTTCTGCCACCTCGTTACCGTCCTTAAACTTGCCGAGCATGGGGATGCCCTCGGCGCTGAGGCTGTTGGCCGACTTGTTCTTCAGACGCATACGGGTCTTGAACTCATACTTGGCGGCGAGGTTCAGGCGTCCTGTCTTGTAGTCGATACCGATGATGGGAGCCACGCCCCATCCTGTCTGGTCGCAGTTGAGCTCGATGTCCTGGGTAGACTGGCTCAGCATGTTGGCTTTGGCCGCTGCTGCCTCCAGAGCCTGTGCTGCCTGCATGTTGCCAGCCTGCTCCATAGCACCGGCATATCGGTTGAGCTGGTCGCCCAACTCGCTGAAGTGGGCGGCGGCACCTACCATAGATGACTGGCCGTTGTCGAGGTGCTCGATGGAAATGTTCTTGACATAACCATAGTAGTTGGCCGAACCGTAGAGCATCTTCAGACCGCCATAGACAGAGAGGTGGTCGTTGATGCGGTAAGCGGTACCAAAGGTGAAACCATAATAATACTGGCGGCCACGCATAAATGAGTCGTAGCTATACTTGGTGCCCATGCCGTGACCTGCCATGCCGGGGATGCCCAACTGGCCGAGAGTCTGGTAAAGCTGGTTGACAGCGGGGGCATAGGTAGTAACGCCGGCAACCACCTGCTCGAAAGAGCCGAGGCCGTTGGGGAATTCACATTTGCCACCGCCGCCGGTAAGGGCAAATCCGAACTGGAAGCTCCAGTTTCCCTTGTTGTAGGCAGCCTGCAGAGAGGGGATAACGGGCGCGTCGGCCTTGCCCTCAAACTCGTGTACGCTGCCACTCATGTTCACGTTGTTGGGGAAGAGTGGGAAGCCCGTCTTGATGGTACGGGTCTGGTGTGCATTCTGCAATCCGATAGACAGGTGCATGCCCTCGCCCAGGAAGACTACACCGGCGGGGTTGCTGTAGACGCCATCGATGGCAATGGCAGCATCGCGCGCGGGATTGCGAAGGAAGTTAATGTTCTGGTTGGTGTTGGTGAGTAATCCACCGGCCTGTGCGGTGGTCGAAAAAATAACGATTGCTAACGCTGTGCAAATCAGTTTTGTCTTATTCATCTTAAAAAAACTAAAAATATTGGATGCAAAGGTATTAATATTGTTCTATATATCCACTATGTTCATCGTTATTTTATCTCTTGTTAACATTTAGAAGCCCAAAAACCGCACAAATCGGGCTTTTTGTGCGGTTTTTGGGCCTTAAATTGGACTTTGTGAGCGCCCAGATTGGTCTCGAAGGCGCCCAGGTTGTTCTCGGTTTCCTATTTCTTCAGTTCCGGATATTGTATACGTGTGTGGTAAATGGCCTTGAGGCGCTCGATGAGCACCAGTTTGGCCTGGGCGATGTCGCGGAAGGTGATGGGACACTCCTTGAAGAAGCCGTCGGCCACCTGCTGGTCGATGAGGCGGTTGACGAGGTCGCAGATGCTGTCTTCGGTATATTCGGGCAGCGAGCGAGAAGCTGCCTCGACGGTATCGGCCATCATGAGGATGGCCTGTTCGCGGGTGAAAGGATTGGGGCCGGGATAGGCAAATTCCTGGATGTCGACATCCTCGTCGGGATGCTCATTCTTATATTTTATATAGAAGTACTTGGTGATGCCCTTGCCGTGGTGGGTGAGGATAAAGTCCTTGATGAAGGCGGGCAGATTGGCGCGCTCGGCCTCTTTGACGCCCTTGGTGACATGGCTGATGATGATGCGCGCGCTCTCGCGGCAGGAAATCTCGCTGTGGGGGTTCACGCCCGACTGGTTCTCGGTGAAGAAGACGGGATCGTCCTTCTTTCCGATGTCATGATAGAGCGCTCCGGTACGCACAAGCAGACTCTTGGCGCCTATCTTGTTGGCTATCTCGGCTGCCAGGTTGGCCACGGTGATGGAGTGCTGGAAGGTGCCGGGAGCCACCTCGCTCAGCTCGCGCAGCAGTCCCTTGTTGGTGTCAGACAGTTCGATGAGCGTCACATCGGAGATGAATCCGAAGGTCTTCTCGATGAGATACATGAGCGGGTAGGCAAGCAGCAGGAATACGCCGTTGACGATGAAGTAGGAGTACATGCTGTGGTCGAGGTCGGTGAAGTCGCTGTCCTGCATGAGTTGCAGGGCGAAGTAGACCACGCAGCTCGACAGCGCCACCAGCAGAGCGGTGCGGAACACCTGGGCACGGCGCGACAGCTCGCGCAGCGAGTAGATGGCCACCATGCCGCCCACTATCTGGACGATGATGAACTCGTACTGGTATTTGACGGCGGCGGCACAGATGATGACCATCGTGACGTGGGTGGCAAAGGCGGTGCGCGAGTCAAGGAAGACGCGCACGAAGATGGGCGCCATCACCAGCGGCAGGATGTAGACGCTGAACACGTTGTGGGTCATCATGAGCGACACCAGCACGGGGAAGAGCGTCACCATCACGTAGAGCATCAGTATGTTGCGGGGCTTGGCAAAGTAGTCCTTGCGGAAGAGCGCCAGGTAGGTCGAGAAGAGCGAGATGAGGATGAGCACAAACAGCAGCTGGCCCATGATGGTCGAGGTAATCTCGGTAGAGTCTGAGCTGCGTCGCTGCATCTCCCGCTCAAACGAAGAGAGCACGCGGTAGTCGTAGTCGTCGACTATCTCGCCACGGTCTATAATCTTCTGACCCGTAAGCACCATGCCGCTGGCTGGCGAGATGCCGCTGAGCAGGTCGTTGAGCTCGGCCTGGCTGCGGTCCTTGTCGTAGATGAGGTTGGGCTCGATGTACTCATTGAGGTTGAGCTTCTGCAGGGTCGACTTCTGGTCGGCCAGACGGTCATCGGCGAGCAGCTGCTCGTAGGCACTCATGGTCGAGTAGACCTGCCCCACCTCCAGAGGCACAGCCTCTTTCTCGTTGACTATGCGTATGGTCGTGGCAGAGTCTCTTGCCATGTCCTGATATTCGGTCATGCCCATGATACCTGTGGCATAGAGGCGGTGCAGGCGCTTTATGACGGCCGCCTCCAGGTCGTGGGAGATAGGGTGGCTATTGGCGGCGAGGTCCTGGCGCAAGTGCTCTATCTGCTGCTGCTCCACCTGGGTGTCGTAGCGGTAGTAGGGCTGAAAGGACTCCATCAGCGAGTCCTGCTCCTGCTTGATGGCTTCGTCGGTCTTGTAGATGGGGAAGTCAAACTTGGCGATGAACGAGCCGTACATCCATGGCTTGCCGATATCGTATCTTATGCGCTGGCTCTCGTTGTGGGGCAGAAACCACACGATGATGGCCGTGCTGGCAATGATAAGTGTCAGACGCGTGAGTGCTCTGTTGATTCGGTTGTTGGTAAACCCTATTTTCATGTTTATTGTATCTGTAATGCTTTTATTTTGCGAAAATACGAAAAATAATGGTCAATACTCAGAAAAATACCGTAATTTTGCAAAAAAATAATAATTTCTATAAAAATAATGACCGAAAGAAGAGTCAGAGTGCGCTTTGCGCCGAGTCCTACAGGACCTTTGCACATCGGTGGTGTACGTACCGCCCTTTTCAATTACCTCTTTGCCCGCCAGCATGGTGGTGATTTCGTGTTCCGTATCGAAGATACAGACTCCCATCGTTTTGTTCCAGGAGCAGAGGAATACATTATAGAGTCATTCAAGTGGCTCGGCATCAAGTTTGACGAGGGCGTCAGCTTCGGTGGCGACCATGGTCCCTACCGCCAGAGTGAGCGTCGCGACATCTACAAGAAGTATGTAGACCAGCTCTTGGCCGACGGCAAGGCTTATTATGCCTTCGACACGCCCGAGGAGCTTGACGCCAAGCGCGCCGAGATACAGAATTTCCAGTATGATGCACGCACCCGCATGCAGATGCGCAACTCGCTGTCTCTCCCCGAGGCAGAGTGGCGCCAGATGATAGCCGACGGCGAGCAGTATGTGGTGCGCTTCCTCATCAACCCCGGTATCGAGGTGCATGTCAACGACATGATACGCGGCGACGTGGTCATCAAGAGCGACATCCTCGACGACAAGGTGCTCTATAAGAGTGCTGACGAGCTGCCCACTTACCATCTTGCCAACATCGTAGACGACCATCTGATGGAGATAAGCCACGTTATCCGTGGCGAGGAGTGGTTGCCATCGGCACCGCTGCACGTGTTGCTCTACCGCGCGTTCGGTTGGGAAGACACCATGCCCCACTTTGCCCACCTGCCATTGCTCCTCAAGCCCGAGGGCAAGGGCAAACTGTCCAAGCGCGATGGCGACCGTCTGGGGTTCCCTGTATTCCCGCTCGAATGGCATGACCCCAAGACCGGCGAAGTGTCAAGCGGATACCGCGAGAGCGGCTATTTCCCCGAGGCAGTGGTCAACTTCCTGGCGCTGCTGGGCTGGAACCCCGGCACCGAGCAGGAACTCTTCAGCCTCGAAGAGCTGGTTGAGGCCTTCGACATCAGCAAATGCTCGAAGAGCGGTGCCAAGTTCGACTACCAGAAGGGCATCTGGTTCAATCATGAGTACATTCTGCGCAAGAGCAACGAAGAGATAGCCGACCTCTTTGCACCCATCGTGGCCAACAATGGCGTGGATGAGTCGATGGAGCGCATCCGCATGGTAGTCAGCCTGATGAAAGACCGCGTCAGCTTTGTACGCGAGCTCTGGGATTTGTGCTCTTTCTTCTTCCTGCCACCCACGGAGTACGACGAGAAGACAGTGCGCAAGCGCTGGAAGGAATATTCAGCCCAGCAGATGACCGAGCTGGCCGAGGTGCTCGAGGGCATCGACGACTTCAGCATCGAGGGCCAGGAGCCCGTGGTCATGAAGTGGGTCGAGGACAAGGGCTACAAGCTGGGCGACATCATGAACGCCTTCCGCCTGGCCCTCGTGGGCATAGGCAAGGGTCCCGGCATGTTCGACATCTCTGCCTTCCTGGGTAAGGAGGAGACTCTGCGCCGTCTGCGCCGTGCCGTTGAGGTTCTGAAATAACTATATATATAATAAGGTGTCGTGCCCACGGGGGCGGCACCCTTTTTTCGTTAGATTATGTACAATGTCATTATCTACCTGATACAGGTGGGCGTAGCCATAGCCAGCCTGTTTTCAGACAAGGTGCGCAAGATGTGGCGCGGAGAGCAGGAGTCGTTCCATATATTGCGTGAGAAGATTAACCCAGCCGACCGCTACATCTGGTTTCATGCTGCGTCGTTGGGCGAGTTTGAACAGGGCCGCCCGCTGATGGAAGAGGTGCGCCGCCAGCACCCCGAGTATAAGATACTGCTTACCTTCTTCTCGCCCTCGGGCTATGAGGTGCGCAAGGACTACAAGGGAGCCGACGTCATCTGCTATCTGCCCATCGACACCATAGGCAATGCGCGCAAGTTCCTGCGTATCGTGCGCCCCGTGATGGCATTCTTCATCAAGTACGAGTTCTGGTACAACTTCCTGCATGTGCTCAAGCACCGCGGCATACCCACCTACAGCGTGTCGAGCATCTTCCGTCCCGAGCAAATCTTCTTCAAGTGGTACGGAAGGCGCTACAGCCGTGTGCTCACCTGCTTCACCCGCTTCTTCGTGCAGAACGAGGAGTCGCAGCGCCTGCTTGCCTCTATCGGCATCACCGATGTCGACGTGGTGGGCGACACCCGCTTCGACCGCGTGCTCCAGATCAAGGAGGCAGCCCGCCGTCTGCCCATCATCGACGCCTTTGTGGGTGGCGATGCCGATGTCAAGGCGCCCGTCTTTGTGGCTGGCTCTTCCTGGCAGCCCGACGAGGAGATTTTCATTCCCTATTTCAACGAGCATAGACAGTGGAAACTCATCATTGCGCCCCACGTGATAGGCGAGGACCATCTGCGCCAGATTACCGACATGCTCCAGTTGAAGACCGTGCGCTACACCCAGACCAACGAGCAGGAAGCCGCAGAGGCCGACTGTCTCATCATCGACTGCTTCGGTCTGCTGTCAAGCGCCTACCACTATGGCGACGTGGCCTATGTCGGTGGCGGCTTCGGCGTGGGCATCCACAATGTGCTCGAGGCAGCCGTGTGGGATATGCCCGTCATCTTCGGCCCCAACAACCAGCGCTTCAGCGAGGCGCAGGGCTTGAAGCGTGCCGAGGGAGGCTTTGAGATACATACCCCGGAAGACTTTGAAGAGCTGATAACCCGCTTTACCGATGACGCCGAATATCGCAAGAACTGCGGCGATAGGGCTGGCGCATTTGTAGCCCAGATGACCGGCGCCACCACCAAGATACTCGGTAAGGTGAAGCTCTGAGCAGCGCTTTCCATCCCGCTGGTCTCGCAGCCCGACCTTTAAGGCTCCACCGTCAGGCGCCATAGGCCGACAACCATGACCATAGTAATAGAAAATCAGTATATTCCCCTGTTTCCCATCATCGTGGAGGCAGGGGAGTTTTGTTTGGCGGCGGGCTGGGGGAGCGTGGGCATGGCTGTGGGGGCAGCGACAGCCGGGCTGATGCTGATAATGAGGCGGTTGGCCACGGATGATGGGGCGGCTGATGGCCTTGGGTGGCTCGTGTCGTAAGTCACGAGCCTACGTATCGTAAGTCACGAGCTTTCGTATCATATGTTACGTGGCCTCGTGCCTTACGATACGAGCCAGCCAGGATGGTCAGCAGCTTCGCAGAGTTGGTCAGCAGCTTCGCAGAGTTGGTCAGCAGCTTCGCAGAGTTGGTCAGCAGAGTTGTGAAGATGGTCACGGTGGCTCGCTCGTGGGTCATGGGGGCTCTAAATATGGATAAAAGTGACGGGATAGGGGGATAAATTGGCAGAAAAAGTATACCTTTGCAGTGGTCTTCGTGGCTATATGTGCAAGCATACGAGGCTATCAATATAATAAGGTGTAAGATGAACAGCGTGACAGAATGGTTGCAGACCGTGGGAGTATGGCTTAGCCGCATCGCCTATTGCAGGGGATTTGGCATCCAGTCGCCGTCGGCTTACCGCTTTGTGCGCTATGTCATCAACGAGCATTACCCCTATTATGCCTACGCCGACCTGCAGAAGCGGGTGCCCGTGGAGAGCCGTGTGGCGCTGCGCCTGCTGCGTCTCTGCCTGCGTGTGGCCAACGAGGTCCAGCCCCACTATATCCTCGACTTCATAGACGGCTTGAGTGCTGAGCGCCAGGAGTATTTCTCTGCCGGCGCGCGCCGTGCCCGCATCCTGAGGGTGGCTGAAGGCGACGAGGTGCCCGCTGTCATCGACGGCGAGCGCGTGGTGATACGCACCGTTGTGCAACATGTGGATGCTCTGCTCAGCCTGTTGCCACGTATAGACAGCGCCAGCGTGGTCATGGTCGACGGCATACACCGCGACGCCCGCTCGCGCGAGACTTGGCAGCGCATCGTGGGCAACAGCCATGCCGCCGTCTGTTATGATTTATACTACACCGGCATCGTGATGCTGGACCAGAGCAAGCACAAGCGTTGTTACACAATCAATTTTTAATCCAATCGTCCCTGTATTTTTGCTTTTTTTTATTATTAATGATTATTTAACAGCAAAAATGGTCGTAAACAGTCGTGTAATTGAATATAAAGTGCTACTTTTGCATCCAATAAAATTAACGACCAAAACTAAACACTATGTATTGGACTCTTGAATTAGCTTCAAAATTGGAAGATGCACCTTGGCCCGCAACCAAGGACGAACTTATAGACTATGCCACCCGTTCGGGTGCTCCTCTCGAGGTGCTCGAGAACTTGCAGGAAATAGAGGATGAAGGTGAAGTGTATGAAAGCATTGAAGACATTTGGCCCGACTATCCCTCCAAGGAAGATTTCCTCTGGAACGATGATGAATACTAATCGCTGACGGGCTGACTCTCTCAGCCGTTGGCGTAGAATATAAGCGGTATAGGAATTCCATAACAGGGCTCCTATACCGCTTTTTTCTGTCTTTTCCCGCCAGTGAGCCAAAATAACCCTCCGAAAACTTGTTCCTTTCCTCTTTATATCGTATATTTGCACACGACAAGTTCGGAAAAATGTCAAAAATGACACAAATCGGAAGTTGTTAGTGTAATTATGAAGATAAAAAGAGACATAGTCAACAAATTCAAGGAGTGGAAAGATGCGGCAAAGCACAAGCCAATCCTATTGAAAGGCGCCCGCCAGATTGGCAAGACGTGGGCCATGGAAGAGTTTGGAAAGGAATGCTTTGCCTACACGGCGAAATTTGACTTTGACCGCCAGAAGGAGTTATTGTCAGCCTTCACGGTGTCAAAGGAACCAGCCCGCATCATAAAGGAGCTGTCTCTTTATAGCCCAGTTCCCCTTGTACCTGGCAAGACGCTGCTCATATTTGATGAGATACAGGAGTGCGAGGAAGCGCTCAACTCGTTAAAGTATTTTTGCGAGGAAGCCCCCGAATGGCACATCATAGCGGCTGGCTCGCTGTTGGGCGTGGCTGTTAAGAGGCGGAGGATGACCGTACCCGTTGGTAAGGTACAGGTTATGCGCATGTATCCTATTACGTTCAAGGAGTATCTGCGGGCCAGCGACATCCAGACATTCAATTATGTTGAGCAGATAGAAGAACCGGAGAAGCTACCGCTTATTATCCTTGACAAGTTGAAGTCGGAGTATCGCAGATATATGGTCTCTGGCGGTATGCCTGAAGCCGCCGTCAGCATGCTTGAAAACCAGGGAATGCAGGCTGTCGACGACATACTGCAAGGCATATTGGACTTGTATGAGCTTGACTTCGCCAAGTATGCAGCCCCTCGCGAGATACCTCGCATACATGCCCTTTGGCGCTCACTTCCGTCCCAGCTTGCCAAGGAAAACAGGAAGTTCATCTATAAGGTTGTAAAAAAGGGCGCAAGGAGCCGTGACTACGAGGATGCTTTGCTCTGGCTGGAAGATGCAGGCATGATATATCGTGTGAACGCCGTCTCGAAACCTGGAATGCCATTGAGCGCTTACGAAGAAGCAGACATATTCAAGGTATATGCCAGCGACTGTGGCCTGTTGAGGCGCTTGGCCGACCTGCCGGGAAGCATAGTCATTGACCCGACAGCCAACTACACCGAATTCAAAGGCGCCATGGCAGAGAATGCGGTGTTGCAAAGTCTGTTGCCATCCTATGGCTCTGTGCCTTACTATTGGTCTTCGGAGGGGAAGGCAGAAATAGAGTTCCTGTTGCAGGGGGAGGACGAGATAATACCTGTAGAGGTAAAGGCAGAGAACTGCGTAAGTGGCAGAAGTATCGTTGTGTACAACGAACGTTACCATCCCAAGAACCGCATACGTTTCTCTTTCCTCAACTTGCAGCGTAACAGTGGCATGCTCGCATGCCCTTCGCCTCTGACGGAATGGGCTATGAAATGGCTGGACAAATAAATGTCCTATAGCGATGGTGTGCCGCGCTCTTTTCGGATAGGGCAAGTAGCAGACAGGCATAGACAAAACAATTATTAACCATACAACATGACAATGAAACAAAAACATCTAATTTGGGGAGCTGCGGCCGCGTTGACCTTCCTTTTCAGTGCATCGGCTCTGGCTCACCCCCGTCCCGCTAAGAAGAAAAAGGTGGTGGAGACGAAGGCCGACGTATGCCCCTTTATGGACAAATGGGTAGAAGACGAGACCAAGTTTGAGGACCGCAAGGAGAAGGCCCACGCCACGTTTGTGCCCTATGTCTCTACAGCCTCGATGCAGCAGGACGACTGCTACAAGTATCCATGGCTCACACCTAAGCGTGCCAACTACCTGCTGCTCAACGGCAAATGGAAGTTCCACTACACCGCCGACTGGAAGCAGGGCAAGCCCGAGAAAGACGATTTCTGGGCCGATAATGCCGATGTCTCTTCTTGGAAAGAGCTCCAGGTCCCCCTCAACTGGGAGATGGCCGGATATGATGTGCCCGTATATAATAATGTGGGCTATCCCTTCGAGAACAAGCCCCCTTTCATCACGGCGTTCAACGACAATTTCGACAAGAACCCCGTAGGTTCCTATCGCCGCAATTTCAATCTGCCTGACGGTTGGGACCAGGACAAGCGCGTCTTTCTCCACTTCGACGGAGCCTGCAGCGCCATTGTGGTGTGGGTAAACGGCAAGTATGCTGGCTATTCGCAGGGTGCCAATACCGACGCCGAATTTGATGTGACCCACCTTGTGCGCAAGGGCGACAATAACGTGTCGGTGCGCGTCTACCGCTGGTGCGACGGTTCTTACCTTGAGGGTCAGGACATGTGGCACCTCGGAGGCATCCACCGCGATGTCTATCTCGTGGCTACTCCCAAGACCTTCGTGGCCGACCATTACATCACATCGGCCCTCAATGACGACTATGCTTCGGGTAACCTCAATGTAGACCTCACCCTCGACAACGCCGCCAAGGAGCGCTCGGAGAAGACGCTCGAAATAGAGCTCCTCGACCCCCAGGGCAAGCCGGTTGGCAAGCAGGAGGCGCAGGTGGCCATGACCGCCAACGACGCGCAGAAGCGCATTCGCCTCACTCTCGACAACCTCACCGGCCTGAAGGCCTGGTCGGCCGAGCAGCCCAATCTCTATACCGTCATCGTGCGCCAGAAGGTAGGTGGTAAGGAAGAGATGGTGTTCTCCACCAAATACGGTTTCAGAGATGTGGCCATCAAGGGCCACCTGGTGTATGTAAACGGCAAGCGCGTGTTCTTCAAGGGTGTCAACACACAGGATATCCACCCGCTCTATGGCCACGCCATCGATGTGGAGACCATGCTCCGCGACGTGGTGCTGATGAAGCAGGCCAATGTAAACACCGTACGCACCAGCCACTATCCCCGTCAGGCCAAGATGTATGCCATGTTCGACTATTACGGACTCTACTGCATGAACGAGGCCGATGTGGAGTGCCACAACAACCATTCGCTCTCCAACAACCCCACCTGGCGCGACGCCTACGTAGACCGCACCGAGCGCATGGTGCTGAGAGACCGCAACCATCCCAGCGTGGTGTTCTGGTCGCTCGGCAACGAGTCGGGCGGTGGCGACAACTTCCAGGCCACCTACGACAAGGTGAAGGAACTGCTCCCCGGCCGCGACGCATGGGTGCACTATGAGGGCTATAAGAACGGCGCCAAATACTCCGACTTTGGCTCCGACATGTACCCTAAAGTCGAGGTGATGAAGACGCATATGGACGGTCTCAACAACAAGCCATACTTCATCTGCGAGTATGCTCACGCCATGGGTCAGGCTGTGGGAAATCTGCAAGAATACTGGAATCTCATCGAGACAAGCACTGGCATCATTGGCGGCTGCATCTGGGACTGGGTGGACCAGGGCATCTACGACACTCGCCGCATACGCGAGGGTCTTCCGCTGAAGGATGCCAAGACTGGGCTCCACTATTACACATCGGGTTACGACTACACCAAGATGAACCGTGGCGACAGAGGTTTCCAGGGCGACTTCATGAGCAATGGCATCATCACCCCGGGTCGTGAGTGGACCGCCAAGCTCACCGAGGTGAAGTATGTTTATAGAGACGCCGACTTCGAGTCGTTCGCCAACCACGTGCTTACCCTGAAGAACAAGCGCGCGTTCACCGATCTGGCCGACAGCTACGACCTCAGCTATGAGGTGCTCCGCAATGGCGTTTCGGTGGAGAAGAACCAGGTGCCCGTCCCATCGGTGCAGCCCGGTAACACCTGCCAAATCAACATTCCTTACACCACCGTAGTGGACGCCAAGGCCGAGTATGTCATTACCTTCAACCTCGTACTGAAGAAAGCCACCTCTTGGGGTAAGCAGGGCTACGCCATGGCCCAGCAGCAGTTTAAGCTCTCCGCCGACAACGCTGCTGGCGTATCGGTTGCCGACCCCACCTTCGTGCAGCAAAGCCACGGCCAGCTGCCCGCCATCCAGGAGAAGGGTAAGCTCAAGGTGAAGGGCAACACCGTCACCGGCAACAATTTCAGTATTGCTTTCGCAGAGGATGGAACCATCGCCCAGTGGACCTATGGCAACACGCAGCTCGTGCAGCCCAACGCCGGTCCTGACTTCAACGGCTTCCGCCGCATAGCCAACGACAACATCAACCTCGGCGCCCCAGGTGGCGTGGCCGAGAACGATAACAAGGAGGAAGGTGCCCTCTCTGGCAAGAAGACAATGGTGAGTGCGCCCAAGAAGCAGGGTAAGAACGTGATGGTGGAAACTGCCGTAACCAATGGTACCGACACCCACCAGATAGTTTACACCATCTATCCCAACGGAACCTTGGACATGAAGGTCATCACCAACAACTCGTCGGCAGAAACCCGACGCATCGGCATCACCATGCAGTTTGCGCCCGGCTTCGAGAACGTAGAGTATTATGCCAAGGGCCCGTGGAGCAACTACATCGACCGCCAGCGCGGTTCGCTCCTCGGCCGCTACACCACCACCGTGGATGGCATGTTTGAAGAGCAGAGCGCGCCACAAACTATGGGCGACCGCCAGGGCCTGCGCCAGCTCACGCTCGACAACGACGCCACCCAGTTGCAAATCACCACTGAGGGCATGGTGGCCTTCTCGCTGTCGCATTTCGACGACGCCCAGTTCAACTACGACGTGTTCTATGGTGGCAAGCACCCCTATGACCTGGTGCGCTCCCCCCATATTTTCGCCCACTTCGACTTCTGGCAGCGAGGCATCGGAAACCATAGTTGCGGAGGCGACTCGTGTCTGCCACAATACATGGCGCCAACGGGAAGCCATGAGTTTACTTTGCGCTTCACGCCAATGGCCAAATAAAGATGGTATAACCCTATAACCGAAGGGTGGATATTACGCACGCTTGTCGTAATATCCACCCTTTTCCTTGTATGCTCGGCACGAGCATTGTCTAACGGGTGCAAGTCCCGAGTAAACCCTAAT
>OQVS01001839.1_pt1 | contig 14140 bp, 19 predicted proteins | sample 1691601 | NCBI WGS metagenome assembly OQVS01 (sample SAMN03418268, study PRJEB22391) | human gut metagenome | biome: human-gut; feature: organic feature; material: feces | host: Homo sapiens | place: Tanzania | collected 2013-01
TGCTTGCAAATCGCTGCTCATCACGCAATCGACGGCAGAACTCCACAGCCACGACATTTTCACGGCTTCTTCTGCGGTAACGGTGGGAATTCTGGGGGTGCAATCAGAGTGCTGCATAGTGTACCTCGCTTTCATAATTCAATTAAAGTGCCGGAAATTTTCTCGGCTGATTGGGTAAAGATAGGGCTTGGAAAGCCCGCTGCCAGCCCGGCGGGGGCTTTACAGTACCTTGGGCGTGTTCGGCATGGATTCGGCTCTCTGGGGCTGCTGCGCTGCATCGTGCAGTGCATGGAGATAGGTCAACAGGAGTTCTGTGTCGGCGGCTGACAGGCTGCGGACACGGCAGAGGACGTCTTGCCACTGGGCTGCGGTCATACTGCTACACTCCCTTCCAGCAGCTTGGCCACGCTCTTGCCGGCCTTTGTTGCGGCTGCATCCAGTGCGGCCAGCTTCCACAGAAAGCCGGTGTCAACCTTGGCGGTCAGGCTCTCGCCCTTGTGGATCGCTGCCACGGTGTAGCCCTGCTGGGCGTACTGCTGCCGGATCCAGCTCTGCGGGGTCTGGTTCAGGCGGTCGAGCGTGTTCATCCGGCCACCATCCAGCACGATGCTTTCTCGGTGCAGGGTGTGGGGCTTTGCTTCCCGCTTGTCGATGTACTCCACCTCGAAGGCGTGCAAGCTGATTTTCTTCTCCAACTTCATGGTCATATCCTCCCATCATGCCCGGCGGGCTTCCATCTTCCCGCCGGGGATCCTCTGATTGTGTTACTGGGCTTCCAGCGGCTTCACCTGCGATGCACCGAAGAACGATGCCCGGTAGGTCTGGCCGTCTCCCTTGCTGCTGTGGATCAGCACCGCCTGAAACAAGGCCTTTGCGCCATGCTCCACCATGTACCCGGCGGCTTTCCAGCCCGCCCAAGTGTTCACCGGCTCGACCACCCCGGCGGCCTGCTGGGCTTCCTCGATGCGCTGGGCGTTGACCGGGGCAGCCTTTGCGCTGTTCCATGCCCGGTGCAGGGCTTCGGCAAAGCTGCCCACGCCCTTGCGGTACAGCTTCCACGCCTTGTGCATGATCTCGGAAAGATTGTATTTCATTTTAAGACCTCCGCTTTACTTTGCGGGTCAGCCTTGTTATAATGGGCTTGACCCTGTTGTGGGTTTGGCGTGGTGTGTAGTTGGTAGCTGGCACCGCGCCATTTTTTTATACAGCTTATCAGGAAGTGGGTTACTGACTTAGCATGCGTTCACGGCTTACAGCGCTCCCGGTTCTTACTTCGCCCCTTGCCTTCCGGTCGTGCTTCCCTTGCTGTGTCTTTATTATATACGTTAATACATATTTTGTCTATCGGCATTCTTTACAAACATTAACGTATAGTTTTTGATGCCTTGTATATGTTGACGTATATGCTAGAATATGATATAATCATCATAAAGAGGTGAGATTATGCCAACAAGTGAAGCTCAAAAGCGCGCCAATGCGGCTTATAACCGCCGTCAGGATAATATCATGCTGCGGCCCTCTAAAGAGGACGGCGCACGCATTCGCAAGGCTGCTGCCGATGCCGGGAAGAGTGTCCAGCGGTTTTGTCTTGATCTCGTATTGCCCCATTGCCCGGAAGCGGCAGACGTGCCCACAGAGGACACCGCAGGGGAAGTAGAAAAGAGTGAGGTGTAATCATGGCAAATACCTGTCCTGTATGCGGCGGCAAGCTGGGCCTGCTGAACCGTGAGAAAAGCGCGGACGGTCTGATCTGCGCCAACTGCAGCAATTTTTTCTATTCCAAGCTGGGTTTCCGGGCAGCAAAGCAGCCGACAACTGCCCTTGCGGCCTACTGGGCTACACTAGAACAGCGTCGGAAGGCGTTCAAAGAAACCGATTCCATCTATGATGGTGACGCGCTCTTTGTGTCCATTGACAAAACCAACCGGCTGTTTTGTTTTGGGCACCGCGGCGGTGATAAAGGCCCTCGCATGATCTACAGCTTTGATGAAGTCGCCGGTTACGAATCGGACGCGCCAGACGATCTGACGGTGACAGAGACCAAAGGCGGCATTGGCCGGGCCGTGATCGGTGCAGCTGTTGCCGGTCCTGTGGGTGCAATCGTGGGCGCTGCCACTGCCAAAACGGAGACCCGCAAGGGCGGCCGCAGCAAAGAGAACGTGTCCATTCGGTTTGCGCTTTCTCTGGGCGAAAGCAGTCTGCCGACAACGGTTTATCCCGGTGGAATGACCTCTTTCCTCAAGAGCTGCAAAGTCAGTCAGGAGAAGCCGCAGGCTGCCGCTCCGGCCGCACCTAGCGCCGCGGATGAGCTTTTGAAGTTTAAGCAACTGCTGGATATGGGGGCTATTACGGAGGCGGAGTACAACGCCAAGAAAGCCCAACTGCTGGGTTTGTGATGCCGGGGAGGAATGAGCATGGAAGAACTGTATAAGCAGCTGGCAGCACTCGCCCGCCAGCACGGAGCCCGGCGGCTTGTGCTGTTTGGTTCTCGTGCCAGAGGGGACAACCGCTATAACAGTGACGTGGATCTGGCCGTGTATGGGATGCCGGAGGGCAACCGGGCAAACTTCTGGATGGACTGCGAGGACTTGCCCACGCTGCTGAAATTTGACATCGTGCATATCACGGACGGTATGAATCCGGTATTTATCGAAAATATCAAGAAGGACGGTGTAACCCTTTATGCTGCAGAAGATTGAACACTACATCAGTGCGCTGGCACAGCTGGAACAGGCTGTAGCTATCTACCAGAAAAGCCAGCAGGATGCCCTTTACCGTGACGGCCTGATCCAGCGTTTTGAATTTACGGTGGAACTGGCATGGAAGTCCATCAAGGAATATCTGGAAGATCAGGGCAGCACAACGCCCATTGCCACCCCGCGCGCCGTGCTGAAAGAAGCCTTTGCTGCCGGAGTGATTCAGGACGCGGACGCATGGAACAAGATCATCACGGCCCGCAACATCACCTCCCACGTCTACGATGAAAAGACCGCCGAAGATGTAGCTGCACAGATCTGCAACGATTTTCTGCCGCTGCTCAAAGCACTGGGCGAGTTCTACCGGGAATAATAAGCCCCGGCGGGCTGTGCCACCGGAAAGGATGTTTTTTTCATGAAATGCATACGCTGCAGGCTAGAGATCCCGGAAGGCGCAAAGTTTTGCCCGTCATGCGGAAAGAAACAACCCAACCAGAACACAGACCCGGATGCACCGCTGGTATGGGATGGAGAGCGCACAACGTGCCACAGATGCCGCCGGGAAACCCCTGCCGACACGGATTCTGTTTTCTGCGCATGGTGCCGCATGAGGCTTCCTGTAAAACAGGCTCCTGCCGTGCCTATCCCTGTCAAGCTGTCTGGCCGGATAAAGGCGTGTATCCGACCTTGTTGCAGTAAGGCCATCCCGGAAGAGGCCTTGTTCTGCCCGTGGTGCGGGAAGCAGCAGGCAAGACCAAAGCCCCCACGAAAGCGCCGCCAGAAGGGCACAGGAACGGTCTACAAGTTGCAGGGAAAGCGTGCAAAGCCGTATGTCGCAAAGAACGTTGCCGGAGATATACTCGGCTACTATGCAGACAGAGAAGAGGCCTTGAAAGCATTGGATTCCTACAACGCCGGGCCAGAAAGCGCCGGAAGCCCCGCAGAGACCGTGCAGAGCGCTTCCAGCAGTTCAAACGGCAAGAGTATCGAATAAAGCAAGATGCGCTTACAAGGGTATTTCTGCCGTTCTGGGCGCACAAAGCAAAAACAAGCCCTCAGACGTGAGCTGTCACGGTCTGGGGGCTTTGTGCTGTCTGTGATTTTGTTGACGTTACCATTTTCGTGGTGTCACGAAGATGTATGCGAGTGAAAAACATGCCGGTAACGCTGCCGGGATGCTCTGGGTCTCCACAAAAATGTGGACACCCCGGCGGATATGCAGCGGCTTGTGACCCAGCGCTTGAACCGCACCGCCCCTTCCAGTTTGCTGCCAAAAATCAGGCTGTACAGACCGCTCTCGTTGATAAACGTGGTTTTGCTCTCGCCAGATGGCGCGTTCCCATTTTGGGAATCTGCCCCAAAACTTACCATCACAGAGCGTTTGTCACCATCTTCGACATGAACCATCACAGCCTTGCTTGCATTGCTGTACCCTGAAACGTGGTATACCGGTACTCTGCGTTTTACGGAGTACCAGCAGCGTATCACCGGCCCCGGCGATTTGCCGACCTTGAGGTGTGTACCGTTTCGTTACGCACCGTTGGAAAGCAGCAAGATATAACCGGCGGCTTAAAATTCAGCCGTCAAAAGGGTGTCGTGCAAAACGACTCCCTTTAAGCGATGGGGTCGGTCAGCACGACCTCACCCGAACTTAGGTCGTGCCAGCTGAGAGCAAGCACCAGCTTACTGCCCCACCTCGTAAAATGCGAGGAGTGGGTGTGTCGTGAAACGCGATGTACCGGTATGCCAATTTTTAGGCATACCCACTTGTGGGCACGGAGATCAAAAACGTGCATCGTGAGTGCTGCCAGATGGGGTAACATTTTGCTACCCCATCCCGGCAGACCCCCTCGTGTTTCACGACCCCGGCACAGAAAAAGCCGCTGCCACACAGAGTGACAACGGCCTTATGTACCCGCCGGGCTGGAATTTATGGACACGATACGCGCGCGTGATCGTGTTTACAAATTCTTGTCAGGCTCTTATTTTGCTCCTTCCTGCAGTTTTACACACCCCTCGCTTTCCGTGTCACGGTCACGCCGATGCGGGCATCCACATTTGTGGCCATGCGGGGCGACAGCACGCCCACCAGTTCACCGGAATCCATGACCACCTGACCTTTGCCGATGTCGGGCAAGTGCTCGTCCAGCATCCCTTCAATGCGTTCCAGAATGCTGGTCTGCCGGTCAACAATGGACTGCTGGCCGGTGACGCGGTACTGCAGGGCCGCGCGGGTGGAGAAGGTGCCCAGACTGTCGTACACACCGGTCTTGTCAAAGGGGCTCTGGTAGTGGCTGACCGGTGCAGGCTCCTTTTGGCTGTTTGCCCACAGCGCCAGACCAATGCCGCCAGCCACTGCGCCCACGCCCAGGATCAGGGCAAGGACGGGGTTTGCTGCCACAAAGGACACGATGTTGCCCAGCGCAGAGGTGATGCCGCCTGCCATGCCGGAAAAGTCCTGCACGATGCTGCCCAGAGCGCCGCCCACGCCGCCGGAACCTGCAAGGCCGTTGACGATCTCACCAAAAGCCTTGACCGAATTGGTCACACCGTCGATATCGGATTTTACCCCGCCGTCAGCAAACAGCTTCTGGAAGATATCAAATGCCTTGCCGATGCCGCCGCCCGAGTAGCCCTCATTGATAGCACCCAGCGCGTCCGCAAGCCACTTAGAGATCACGTCGCGCTGCTCCTGCGACACTTCGCCCCAGATCAGATTGACAAAATCCAGCCCAAGACTTGCCCAGTCACCGTTTTTGGCGTCTTTGAAGGTGTTCTTTACCAGCCCGAAAATGCCCTTATCCAGCTGGCCGGAAGCCTCGCTCAGCTGCTGGTCAATGCGGTTCTGGGTGCCCTTCACGCTCTTGTCGATCTCGTTGGAGGTCTCCGTCACCTTGTCTTGGATGCCGTCAATATAGGTGATGATCTTTTCGTAGGTCTCCGCGCCGTTCTCGCCGATGCGCTGCCCGGTTTCTGTGACGGTCTTCTTGATATGCTCGCTGCCGTCCGCGTACTTTTCGGTCACACGCTGGATCGCCGTCGTGATGCCGTTAAAGGTGGTTTCCGAGATGTTGGTAAAGGTGCCCAGCAGCGTTTTTGACATGTCGTCATAGGTCTTTGTGACCTTTGTGACGGTGCCGTTGACTTTGGTCTCTACCTGCTTAAAGGTCGTAGCCACGCCGTTCACCATTTCCTTGCCGGTCGTGGTGGTGGTCTCGGTGATGCGGTCTTTGATGTTGCCCGCGCTGTCCTTGACCTTTTCGGTAAGGGTCTGGATACTGGTGGTCACAGTGCCCAGCGCATTTTGTGCGGTGGTCGTGGCCGTGCTGGAGATGGACGAAATGACCGTTTCGATTTTGGAGCCAGTCTTTGCAGTTTTAGTGGCATCTCCTCCGGACGTTGTGTCCGTTCCGTCGCTTCCAGTATCAAGCCCTGTTTCATTCAGGCCGTATTGCCGGGCAAGCCTGTCTCCGTATCGCTTCCAATAAGCAACATCTTTCGGGCTACCCTGCTGGTATCTGGTCTCGGACGTTTTACCGTTGGCAGCGGCCCATGCCTCAAATGTGTTTTCTTCATAGCCATTTTTACCTAGAGCATGGTTCAGCTTGTACGACAGCCGATCAAGCGGGCCGGACATTGTTGAAACTCCATTAAGGATGCCTTGACCGATAGACGAAACAATATCTTTGCCGATCTGCACCCAATCCGTCGTAAAAATCTTTGTGACAATCGCCGCAGTGATGTTCCCGATTGCTTCAATTACATTGCCGGTCAAACTTAAAAAGCCCTCAACCAGTTTACCCAGCAAATCCGCACCAGCTGTAAAAATTTTGTCCGCATTGTTCCAAAGCTCCACAGCAAGCGAAGAAACTGTCTGTACAGCAGCATTCGCAACTATGGGGGCCGTGCTCAGGATCCCGTTTGCCAAACTGGTCAGCAGTTGTCCGCCCGTATCCACGATCTGGCCTGTGTTGTCCTGCAGATACAGGGCAAAATTCTGCACAGCTCCTGCTGCCTGTGTGGCAAGAGAGGGAATACCGTCGGAAATTCCGGTTGCAATGTCGTCCACAATATGACCACCCGCCTGCATCAGACCGTTTGCACCGGACGTCTCAAAGGCCTCCTGTAGCCGTTGCACCCACCCAGAAGCAGCTGTTACGAGTTTTCCTTCCGTCTCCGTCAGGCCTTCTGTAAGCGTTCCAAGCAGCTGCGACCAATTGTCTTTCAGGGTTTCAATGCGGCCGCTCATGGTCTGGCTCTGGGTTTCCATTGCGTTATAATAACGCCCTCCCTCTTCAGATGCCTTTTGCAGGGCCGCCGTCAAGAGGTCGTATGTAACGGTCATGTTCTGCACTTCGGCGGTGCTTTTTCCCGTGTAGTCGGCCAGAATGCCATAAATATCAATGCCAGCCATTGCGAATTGCTTGATGTCCACAGCGCTAGCCTTGCCCACGTTTTTGATCTGCTGCAGGTTCGCAGCCATACGGGACAAAGCATCATTGCCTCCACTTGTAGCCGATACTGCATCGCCCAGCGCCAGAATCGTGCTGCGGGCCTTGCCCGCGTCTACGCCTGCGCTGATAAGCAGCTGGTTTGCCTGAACCAGCGAATCAACGTTCAGAGGTGTGTGTGCTGCATCCTGCTTGATCTGGTTCAAAACGGCCTGCGCCTGTTCTGCGGATCCAAGCATGTTGGTATACGCAACGCGGTATTTTTCCATTGCCTGGTTGAAATCCGTGCCTTGCTTCACCGCGCCTTCTCCAAAAGATGCAAATTTTCCTGCAAGGCTGGTGATTGCCGTTGCGATCAGTTGTGATTTTGTAAAAGCACCTGTCAGTGTCTTACTCAACCCGGAAAAAGGCACGGAAAGGCTCTCTGTTTTAGCGGAGGCACGTTCCATTTTCCGGCCAACATCTTCCACTGAAACGCCTACAGCTTCCAGCGATTTCCGACATTCGTCCAGTTTCTGCCTCTGTTCGGCTATCTTTGCGCTGTATTTCTGCGCGCTTTGGGACGATGTGCCGTATTGTGCAGCAACCTTGTTAAAAGCACTCTGATAGCCGCCCAGTGAAGCTGCCAACGATTTGTATTGCGACTTCATTTCAGTAACTGAGGCTGCCGTCTTGGTTTTTGCTTGTGAAATGCCACGCTCAAATTCCGAGGTATCCATTCCAAGCTCAACCGAAAGAGCAAAAAGATTCAAAAGCAAAATCTCCTTTCTAAAATTTTATATTGTAAATTTATCAAAATCAGACAACTTTACAGCTCCATTATACCATATTTCTGCCATTTCTCCAACGAAAAAGCGCTATTCCGCCGGGCAAAACTCAACGATATTTCATGTGAAAAACGCCCCCTCCCGGCGGCGTGTCGAGAGGGGGCGCAGTTACGGATTATTTCGGGCAGCAATGCTGCTCTTGGGGTTTCGCGGATCGTCCAATGGTGCCCAGACCTTTGGCAATGTTTCCACATCACGTGGATCCAGTGCCGCCAGCAATCCACCCGCCTTGCTGATTGCGGTGCAAACAGTCACATTGTAATCTTTCAATGCTGCTTCCACCTCTGCCTGATCTTCCGGCGGCAACTTTGCAATGATGTGCCCGATGCGCAGATCCAGAGCGACAACAGCATTGCGGGCAGTGCACATTTCGACCTCGATTCTGTGATAGACTTCCTCCACGTAGGCCGGGGTGCGGGGTTTAGACTTCATATGTTTCGATAAGTTCAGTTTCACGGTAAGTACCTCATACGTTGGGGATGCCTTTGCATCCGTTTTCTAAAAAATTAGATTTCTCCCGGCGTTTCATGCTGCGTCTGACCATCGCACTGCTTCAAAACAGCGTCAGCAGCGCGCACTTTTTCATTGATTGCCCGCGCCCGTGCTGCTTCACGTTCACGAAAACGCTTGATTTCTGCGCGGCCCTTCTCGCCAGAATCCGGGCGAAAATAGCCGCCGGGCGGCTCTGAAGTGTACAGCACCAGCAGGCCCTGCGCCAGTTCCCGGGAAGCCTGTGCGCGGCGTTCTCGCGGTGTGATTCCAAGCAGTTTGTCAATCTCACTGCCAGATAGCGCATTTTCTTCGCCCTGCGGTAAAACATCGTAAATTTTCATAGTTCATTCCCCCATTCAGGTTTCAAATATGCTATAATGGAGGCGGGAAGACATTAAAAATGCAATGCGTCGACCCGCTCTTGCCGCCTTGTGTGTTCGCAGCACACAAGGCGGTTTTCCATTTTTGCGGTTCATTTTTTCAAGTCCCCATTCGGCCCATACGGCAGCAACAAACGGTAAACCATCTGCAACACTTTCACCGGAATGCTTTGGCCGCGCTGCAGGATGGACAGAATGCTGGCGATGTATGTTTCGCCCTCCGCGGTGTAGTGGTACGGTTCCCGGCGGCGCGGACGGTTTGGATCGTGTTTCATGTGTTTCATCTCCCTTCAAGCTCACTCGTAACAGTCAGAAAGCGCTGGCGGGGTTTGTCGAACGTGATAGCAATATCGCCGACAGGGCCTTCCTTATTCTTTTCCAGCGCACAATGATAGTGCGGCTCTGGGTGCCCTTTCGATGTCACATCTGCTGCAAGCAGTAAAATTGCGTCCGCGTCTTGTTCAATCTGTCCGCTTTCTCGCAGGTCGGCCACGCTGGGCAGGCCCTGTGCGGCGTTTCGGCTCAGCTGGGCAAGCGCTATCACAAGGATTCCTGTGGTTTGCGCCAGCTCGTGCAGGGCGATGGAAATACCAGTAATTTGCTGATACCGGTCTTTTGCTTTGCCGTCCGCCAGCAGTTGCAGGTAGTCGATAAAAATGACTTGTGCTTTCATCCGCTTGGCTTGTCCCTTTATCCATCCAACACTCTTGCTGGATGCCGACCTGATAAACAGCGGCCACTTGTGCAGCTCTGCCAGAAAATCCAGCTCGTCCACCGGCACGGCCTTTGCCTTTACATCGGCCAGAGATGCGCCCAGACGGTTTGCCACAATGCGGTTTGTCAAAGTATCGGGGTCAGTTTCCAAACTGAAATAGCACACCCTGTAACCTTTCCGGGCTTGCTCACACGCCATTTGCAAGGACAGGGCCGTTTTACCTGCAGACGGTCTGCCGCCAATGATAAACAGGTTGCCGGGGGACAGGTGCAAATTCTTGTCCAGCACCGGGATGCCAGTTGGAATATACACGGCCTTTTCGTCAATGCGGCGAATGTAGTTATCTATCAATTCCCCAATGGGCTTAAAATCCTGTTCTTCCCGGTCAAGCGTCAGGACTTCGCCCATCTGGTCGTAAAGCTCGGGAAGGTCTGCAAAGGTCGTGGATTCCTCCACAGACCGGAATGCAAGCTCCCGAAAGCGTACAAGCGCGGCCTGCTCCCGGATGATCTGCGTCCAATTCTCCACGTTGGAGCGGGTCGGACGGATGCACTCGGCAGCATATTCATCCGCACATTCCATGACTGCGGCTTTCAGACGCGGATACTGCGCGCAGATCTGCACAACGTCCAGTGTGCCAGTCGTTTCCCAGAATCCGGCCACAGCTGCAAACACGGGCTGCACATCCTGTGCAAAGTGCTTTACATCCAGTTCCGGCAGGGAATACGGTGCAAGCTCTGGCTGTGCCAGCAGCGCACCAAGCAATACTTTCTGTGTATTCATCTAAGCATCGTTCTCTCTTTCTGTTCAGGCTTTTTCCTAGCCTCCCGGCGGGCTGCCACGTCGCCCAGCGTCCGCACACCATCAGCCTGCCAGCCGGACAAGATGCCGTCTATGTACTTCCACGACCGATGCCCGGCCTCTGCGGCTTCATCAAAGGCAGCACAGAGCACATCCGCCGGGAATGTTTTGCGCCACTTCTGCAGCTTGTCCAATGCCGAACGTGGGAAGTCCCCGATAGTCTGCTGGTAGTGCTGGACGATTTTTGCGAGTTCCACATCGGTTCGAGAATCGGCGGCAGTTGGTGGTGTATCTGTAGCTGTAATTGTAGATGTACTTGTATATGTAGGGTGCAAATGCATACATGCAGATGCACTTGCATCCGTCTGCATTTCAAGCAATGCGTCTGCATCCGTGCACACAACGTCTGAGCTTTCCTTCTGCATTTGCTTTTCCCACCGCGCTTTGGCTGCATCGGAATTTTTCTTTGACTTCTCCCGATACTTTGAAAAGTCTTTGTCCACTCCGTCTTTCATCGACCGCCAAAGCCCACGCATTCCACGATCTGGATACTGTGATGGTTCAATTCCTCTGTCGGCATAGCTGTACAGATCTCGGACAATCAACCCGATCTCTTCATTTGTGTAATCCTGCGTCAGGCTTTCCAGCCAAACAAAGCGTAAGACAATGCTTTCGGGACTTTTTTCCCTCAAGTCCATCACCTCGCCACTTGCCGGACACCCTGCACGGTCTGGCTCTGTGCCGCCGGGGGAGGATCACCCGTTGCAAAATATTTCGCCAGCGAATCCAAATTGATAAGCCAGCGATGCCCAGCCACTACAAAACGGATTTTTCCAGCGCGTGCCAAATTCCTGATGTAGTACGGTGACACGTCATAAAGCCTTGCAGCTTCTTTCACGCCTGCCATACGCGGGTACTGGATCACATTCTCCATTTTACGCCTCCCGGCTTTCAGCCAAATGCTGCCGCTGCGCCTTCATGCACTCGACAGCTCGAAGAACGGCCTCTTTTTCATCAGCAGACATCTCCCGGCGGAGCTTTTTGGAAAAAGTGCTGTCAGTAATGCCAAGCGTTTCTGCAACCTGCCAGAGATAAAAGCCAGCGTCTGAAATCGCAAGTCGAACGTCACGGTTTGTCTGAAACATGTTATTTCACCTTGCCTTTCTGTTTTCTTTGGTGTATACTGAACGTGGACAACAAGTTGTTTTTGTTCGCGTTGGTTTTATTGTATTGCTTTTGCAGACATAAATCAAGTATTGTCCGCAATGATATAACATCAGGAGGCATTTCCAGTGGACAGCAAGCAAAAAGATAACAATTCAACGGCTGAATTTTCCAGCCGCTTAAAAGAACTCATAAACGAAAAAGGGCTATCCTTGCGAGATTTAGCCGCCGACATGGGTGTTACCTTTACCGCTTTATCTGACTGGCAACGCGGAAACAAAACGCCCCGTGCAGACAGCATTGTGATTTTGGCGCGATATTTTGGCGTATCTTCCGACTACCTTCTCGGATTAACAGATGTGCGGACAAGCGAAACCGATGCACGTGCCGTTGCTGAATATACTGGTTTGTCAGAGTATGCTGTAAAAGAGCTTCATCACCCATATTATAGGGATGATCCTCTTCTCCATAATGCAGGACATAACGTTTTCATTATGGATGAAGATAGCCCTCGTATTGATGGCCATGAAATGTGGATGATCTCACAGCTTATTGAAATGGGTTATCTTTATACCATCGCCTCATTTTTGGGTGAAATCTGGGATTCTACAATAGAAAAAACGAATCATTTTATTCGCATAAAGAAAAAACTAGAGTCAAAACAGCTCGATGATTCATTTTATGAGGATTTATTTTATTACTATAATCCCTCTATTACGTATGAAGAGCTTTCAAAGAATCCTTCTGCTTTGGAAAAATTCAAAAAGCATATTGATGATCTTCCTCTTGATGAGTTAGCGCGTATTTGTTTAAGTCTTGATTACCCCGATGATATAAACGGAACCGACCTAAGCCAATTTCGCATTCAAAAGCTCATGCAAGAATTTATAGATGAACAAATCCGAATGGCCGAAGGTTATGTTATAACAAGAGGGGAGGAACAAGATGCCTCAAATCACGAAACGGACTAAAAAAGACGGCTCCACCTCTTATCTGATCCGCGTTTCCTCCGGGTATTCCACTGCCGGGAAGCACGTCACCCGCTGCATGACCTATATACCCCCGGCGGAACTGAGCGGGCGCAAGCTCGAAAAAGACGTGCAGCGCAAAGCAGCTGAATTTGAAGAAGCCATAAAGAAGGGTCTGCTTGCTGATTCCAGCGTGAAATTTGATGATTTTCTTGATCGCTGGTTTTCCGAATTCGCTGAAAAGCAGCTGAAACCGAAAACTGTTTCCGACTATCGCAGAATGCGCCCGCGTGTATCGGCAGCACTGGGGCACATGCGCCTTGATGAAATCCGGCCTGCACATCTGATGGATTTTTATAAAAATCTCGATGAAACCGGCGTGCGGCAAGATTCAACCTTTGTGGTTACACCCGCGCTGCTAAAAAAGCTGCCGCGCGGTCAGCGCGCCTCCGTCAGGAAAGCCGCCGGGGTGGGCGAAGAAACAATGAGGAGCTTGTGCAACGGAAAGTCTGTCAGCCGCCAGACTGCCGAGAAAGTAGCTGATGCCGCCGGGATGATCTTCTCCAAAGCGTTTACTGAACACGTCCGGGCGGGTGGAAAGCTCAGCGGATCCACACAGCAGCACTATCACCGGATGCTGTCCTCTGTGTTTGCCCGTGCTGTAAAATGGCAATTGTTGACAGAAAACCCCTGCCAGCATGTAGAGGCTCCCAAAGCAACAGAGGCAGACGTGGATGTGCTGGAAGAAGAGGACGTTGCAAAGCTGCTGGAGGCCCTGCAGGACGCGCCCATACAGTTTTCTGTTATCACGCAGCTTGCTTTATTCACCGGCGCACGGCGCGGCGAGATCTGCGCTCTGCGCTGGTCAGATATCAACCTCGCCACCGGTGTAATCTCTATCGGACGCACAGTCCAGTACATCACCGGGCAAGGCCTTGTGTTCACCGCTCCCAAAACAAAGCGCTCTAAACGGTGCATCCGTGTAGGTACTGCTTGTATCGCCCTGCTGCGCGAATACCGCTTAACCCAAAAGGCTGAACGGCTCAAGGTCGGTTCCGCATGGGCGCGCACCGTACAGATCGAGGGTGGAAAGGTCGTGCCGAATGATCTTCTGTTTACAAAATGGAACGGCATGCCTCTGGATCCAAACCGTATCACGTCATGGTTCCCGCACTTTCTGGCCGCTCATGACCTCCCAGCGGTACACTTCCACAGCCTGCGGCACTCAAACGCCAGCCTGCTGATCGCCGCTCATGTCCCGATCACTGCCGTGTCTGGCCGCTTGGGGCACGCACAGACCAGCACCACACTGAACATTTACGCAAGTATGATTCAGAGCGCGGATGCAGCGGCAGCGGACGCGCTGGAAGGTGTGTTTGACCGAATCCAAGAAAAGAACCACGCATAAAGCAAAGCAGCTCACAAGGGGCGATTCCGCCGGGCTTGTGGGCTGCTCTTTTTTATGTCGCACAAACTCGCACAACGTTGGACAGGGAAGGTAACACGGCAGCCGTTGCCAGACCTTGCCCCGGCTGGATTCTGGCAAAAGAAAAAGGCCTGCTCAAAAATGAGCAGACCCAGCTTCAAAATCACAGTTTTTTGAAAAATAGCGCGCAAATAGCGCGCAAAACGGCCTTTCAAAAGGC
>OQVS01001843.1_pt1 | contig 14120 bp, 12 predicted proteins | sample 1691601 | NCBI WGS metagenome assembly OQVS01 (sample SAMN03418268, study PRJEB22391) | human gut metagenome | biome: human-gut; feature: organic feature; material: feces | host: Homo sapiens | place: Tanzania | collected 2013-01
ATGCGCTCGTAGAAATCGATTCTGTCAAGATCGACAACCCTGTCGGCGAAATGCACTTTCTCTGGGATAACAGGCGCATATGCCACGGCGTTGCCCTGCGCCAGCATTGGCATAAACGGCATTGTCACCGCAAACACCACAATTGCAATCTTATTCTGTAGTTTCATTCCTGTCGGTTCTTGTACTCCTCAATATGTTTATATCTCCCTTCTTTTTATACTCTTTTCCATCGGCGCCTTTCGCCTCTATCACATAATAGTAGACACCAGGCTTGACGTACTTGCCTTTGTATTTACCGTCCCATCCTTTTGACGGATCGTCAAACTCAATCATTTTATTGCCATAGCGGTCGAAAATCCAACATTTGAACTCAACGATAGACTTATACGACACTTTCCACTCATCGTTGTATCCAGGACTTGCGTCAGGAGAAAAAGCATTAGGACAATCAAGCAAAGACTCCCCTATCGACACTGTATAGACATCGCTTTCGTTCGTGCACGAAGCATCGCTGTTTGAGCCGATAAATTTAACATAATACGAACCCTGTTCGTTGAATGTATAATCGATTGTCTCCTCGTTAAACCGATAGTCGACTGTCGAGAAGTCCTGACTTTTAGAAATTTGCCACTCTTTATGCTCCACGGCATCGGTGCATATTGCGGAAAACGTTATCGTTGCCGGCGCAGATCCGCCAAGTGCATCTTCCGCCGCCCCTTGTTCATTGCCATTCTCACGTCGCTGTTGGGTCGCGGTTGTTCTTCCGGCTCATCTGACACCGCTTCTGCTCTTATATCAACGGACAAGATGCAGCTGATTGATTCCCAAACCGTGTATCCCAATCCGCAAGATACCGCAAGCAAAGAGGATCGTGTCTATTACACCGTTGAAGTGTATCAGGACAAAGACAACACCATCCTTGTGCAAGCGGATTCCAACTTCAAATTATTTGAGAAAACACAGTATACCGTTGATTTCGATCAGGCACTGACAAAAGCCGATGTATCCATTCGGTGGACAACACTCATGGGCAGCACGGAAGCTACCCAAGACGATGAACTGGCAATCGCAGATATTTCCCTCTCACACGACGGCACGGTATTCAGCGAAAAGAAAATAAATTTCGTCACCAAAGCCATTGACATTGTTGTTGACGGCATAGAAAAGAATTCATAACAGACAGAGGGCACATCAAGTATGATGTGCCCTCTGTCTGTTATGCCAATAAATCATTTTCTTCTAATGTATGAATAAACGATGCAATGTCCGCCCGAGCGGTCTGCGCGTCAACATCAAACTGCGCCGTCACAGCCGCTACAAGAGCCTCCACCGTTCGTTCCTCTTTTAATTGTTCGCAAATAAGCGCCCCGACTTCATTCACAGTGATCAGTCCATTTACTCGAACCGCATCTTCTCCAACCGGAACGAGAATTGTTTCTCCCGCAATTTTTCGTAAAATTATCGTTGATTTCAGTTTCATATTTTCCCCCTAGTTTCTTATTGTCTGATAAATTGCTGTGCCAGCCGCAAATATGCAATTGTCTTTTGACAATTATACGTCGGTACAGTTTCAAAATTCTGATTTTCCGCATAGCAGGTAGCCGGACAAAATTCACAGGCATTTTTCATCGCGCATTCTGTGCAGGCTGCCGGAAGCAGAATTTTTTCTCTGGCATCACGAATTTTTTCCCAAGCGCCGGAAAATCCATATTCCGAAACAGAAAAGGATGGCACTTGCATCATGCCGCACGGACGCATCTGTCCATGATACGTTACCCAGAAAGCAGATGCACCTGCGCGGCAGCGAATGCGCTCGGTCGGCAATTCCTGACATTCCGTCATCGGGTCATCTACGATACCGCCCTTGAGCAATTCTTTACATCTTTTCATCATCACGTCTTTGGAAAAACGGAAGCAGTCATACGCAAAGCTCGCCTGCGCAGCTTGTTGTGCAGACAGCCGTTCATTGGAACAGCAGCCATGCTCACAAGCACGTATCGGTGGGAACATATATGTCGCAGGCTGAATCGGCAAATGCTGTTCCTCGGCGAATTGACAAACCTCCAGCAAATCATCGCGGTTATACGGCGTTACACTGTAATTTAATTTCACGGGAATTCCAGTTTTCTGCAAGCCCAAAACAGCCTGATATGCTCTCTCATATGCCGATGCATCTCCGCATAATCTTTCATATGTTTCCGGACTTGCGCCGTATAACGTAATATTGATACGCGCCGGTGCGTTTCGCTTCAATCGTTCAATGATGTCCGGTGTGATGCACGTTCCATTCGTATTGATGGATACCGACAGTCCCAATGCCGTGCAGGCATCGTAAATATCAAAGAAATCGCGGCGGACAAACGGTTCGCCGCCGGTCAGCAACAACAGCAGCATTCCCTGCTCCTGTGCTGCTTTCGCAAGCGCAATCCACTGCTCTGTTGTCAGTTCCTCCCGCTTTGCGGCAGGGTCATTTGCTCGTTTATGGATATAGCACATTTTGCAGTCCAAATTACAGCGTGCCGTCAGCTCGAATGTGCCGGAGAGCGGCGTGCCGGTCTGGATTGCTTTATACGTCAAATAATCCACAAATCGCGAATAAGATGTCGACATACTAGTTATTCCCCCAAAGCGTTTTCCAAAACTTGTACTGCGCGGATATCCGGTGTGCAGGCAAGATGATACACAGGTACAGTTTCCAGCAGTGCAGCAATTTGTTTCAGCATCATACCAGCCACCTCCTGCACCGCCTGATGTCCCATACAATTGCGCAGAACGCGAATCACCGCTTCTATGCCCTGTAATCGTGTCGTTTCATTTTGCCGCGCCTGTTCCAGCAGTACAATCGCCCGCAGGGGCAGCTGATACGGCTGGCAAATACCGCTCGTGCCGCAAAACGGCAAGCCATACGCCATTGCCGTTTTCTGCTCGATTCCCACGGCGTTTTTATCTCCATTGAGAATTTCTGCCCGTCGATGCGTGTGCCACAGCTTTGCCTGTGTGGACTTTCCCACACCGGAGGGCGCCGCGAACAAAATCACGCCCTGTTCCGTGCGCACAGACGCGCTGTGCATGACGACACGGCGATGCAGCAGCAACTGATGATTGATATCCATTCCCGCCCATAGATGCACGGAGCGCGCGATATACGGCATATCTGCCTGCGGCAGATACAACGACACCTCACCCTGTTTCACCGCGTCATACACGGATACAGTCAGCGGATGCCCGTCCAGCGGGCTGAGCAGCTGCTGATACAGCGTATCTCCGCTGCGAAACAGCCGCAGCTCGTTGGTCTGCATAAGCTGTGTGCCGTGCACCTGCGGCAGCTGCTGAACGCAGGCAATCCGGCAGGTACTATTGATTTTTTCTCCCGTTTGCCGAAACGCAACCGTATTTTCGTCCTCCACCGGCGGGACATCCGAAAGCATTCGGACGCCCAGTCCGGCGAAACAGTAATCTTTTTGATACATGGCAGCTCCTATTGGAAATGCGCCTGCATCTTGCGACGCAGGCGCATCTCTTTGTTCCTAAGCGATTGACTATTCAGTTAGGAATTGAACAGCAAATTGCTAGAAGTAAAGTAGCAATATCCTTTCAGAGGGCTAGTGCAGCCACTATCTTCCGCAAAATTGATGCCTTTGCTCAAAAGGCTCTGACCATACTCCGTCGGTTCGCATGTACCTTGCGTATGGTTATACACCTTGTCGCTGCAGTTTGCCGCAATCGCCTCGTGGAGGGAATACTGAACCACTTCCAGCCTTGGAGCTTCGTATGCTTGTTTCATGCTTCTCCTCCTTTCTTACGTAATATTTACTGTCACGGTCACTGTATCGCTCTTATCTCCCTGATCATTTACAGCATAGAATTTGTAGGTATGCGTCGTTCCCTTACCAAGTTTCTTGCTCTTAATCGCAGTGCTAAATGAATACAGATTTGCTTTTTTGTTTTCAACAGCCTTCTTGTTTGTTGCTTCCAGTTTCGTTTCCTCTCCATTATCTACAGAGACATAAACATTTGCAACATCAAGAGAAGTCTTGATGACAGCAGTAGCAACCTTCCCATACTTCAGATTTTCCGGTGCAGAAACCTTGAATGTTTCTGGCGTAAATGCAGCATTCTCATTGAGCTTCTTCAAAACGGTTTCCTTCAAATCTGCACCTTCTGCATGCTGAATATTCTTAGAAATTTTCAGATTGCTAAGAGCTAAAACAGCATCAGAAGCTTCTGCATTGTCGATCATTACATAATACGAATCATCGCCGCTTTTTTGTGGTTTAACAGTATAGTACATTTCAGAAGCTGTGGCAATACCATTCAATGCCTCACTCACAACGCCGTCGCTGTCCGCATTTTTATTGATCGCCTTTGCCGAAACTTGAACAGTATCACCATCTTTATAACCGTCCAATGCAAATGCAATCGCAGATCCCGGTGTCAGATATACTTCGTTTTCCGGACCCTGCTGCTTGTAATCTGCAATGTCCCAAATTTCCTGATCGCCATCATACTCAACGTATACAGTCGGCTTCGTTGGTACATCTTCATTGACATCCAAGCTATTCTTCACGTAATCGTAAACCGATTCGTACTTGACGTTCTGTTCGGATCCCGTGTATTTATTTGCGCCATGGTTCTCACTCAGCGTATTGTATACGCGAACGCCGTCAATGTAAACGTTTGCGCTCGGTGTTGCTGCAGCTGCGCGAGCACTTCTGCTCTTTGCCGCCGTCTCTTCTACACCGGTGCCGCCCAGCAGAACGCTATTGTCATCCATGCAGGTTGCTTCTACTTCGGAAGCCTTTACATTCTTGACGCTCATATCGTCCAGAACCTCGGCAACAGTTTCTTCGCTGACTTCGCCTTCTGCGGTTGTTGCTTCTGCTGACTTCGCCGCATTCTTTACAGCACCTGAACCATTAGTCAGATAGCCATAAACGTCTACTGTGTAAGTAGCCTGAGTCAATCCCATGCAGCGAACAACCGGAACCTGATAATCCAGAATGCCCTCGCCGGAAATAATGCTTTCTTTATCACTGGTGCCTTCATCGCCGGTAAAGTAGGTATCTACCAGATAGGACTTGACAGGAGTTCCATTTGCATCCTTTACAACAGCCAGAAGCATACCGGTATTCTTGCCGCACTCGGAGATCAGATCAAAGCCTGTGCCGGTAAAGGTGAAGGTTGTCTTATCGGTCTCCTTAAAATCTTTTCCGCTCGGTATTTTCAGCGTTGCCTGATACGCAGAGCTGTTGCTGAACTTGGAATCCGTGTCGTAGGATTCATCGTAGCCGTGGATGCCTTCCTCGCCGAGTTTTTCCGTTGCCTGCTTGCTTGTGCCAGCTGTTCCGGTTGTCTCCCAGTCAGAGGTGTCTCCCAGCTTTACGAAGCTTTCTTCGTACATGACGTTGGAAGCAGGGATGAAGGCAATCTTCGGAGAAACCTGAGAACCATCCTCAAACTTAATCTTCGCAGTTACGATAACCGGCATTTTCATAATGCTGGTAGGCGTAAAGGTAATTGAGTTATCCTGTCCGCGTGTAACTGTTGCCTCGCCATACTCAGTTGCAAAATCCATATGAGCAATGGTCTTTGCAGCAGCTTCACCGGTGAGAATATCGCCAATCGGCACGTTGACCGGCTTGCCAAAGTCAACAACATATTTCGCTTGAACCTTGCTGTTGTCAACTGCGTAATGCAGGGTCAGTGTCTTACCATCCTGAGAAATATCCGCCTTTTGATACTCATACAGACCGGTTTGATACTTGGTATCTACGTTCGGCAGCAGCGTAATATCCTTGTTGAAGGTCTGATTGATACCAGAACTATTGGTGACATATGCGTCATCCGGCAGATAATCCGAACTGGACTTATCGTTGCTATTCCATTCCTTCTTATCGCCAATAACTACACCACTGCTGTTCTTCAAGGAATTCGTGTATGTTGCATTTTCACCCGACATAACAACCTGAATATCGCTCTTGTTAATCTGGGCGTTAATGCTGTCATCCCAGTACACAACGTGCAGGTTGGTTTCCTTCTGAACCGGCTTCAGATAAATCAGAACCAGCTTTGCCGTGTTTTTCGCAGACCATTTAATATTGCTTGTTTTGCCGTTTACCATCGGCGTTGTTCCGGCATTCGTGGTTTCGTCCCAAACGGTGGTTTCATTATACCACTCAGAACCTGCGTCATTGGTCGTCTTATTCCATGTGATGGAGTCACTCGTCTGCCATATAGCTGTGTTGCTGCCACTGCGTTTACCATCTGTCACAGTGATTTTTGAAATATCATAGTCACTGTTATTGATCGGTGCGACAATACCGATGTCTCGATTATCCCAATAGTTAAACATGGTTGTGGACTTCGAATACATGTCGCTCTCTGCCGGAGAAACCGTGCCGTCAGGATAAACAACGGCGACGGTTAAGGCTACCTGACTCGTGTTGTTGTCTCCGATTCCCGGTTCATAGCCCCAGTCCTTGGCATAGGTAGTAATTTCCTTGGTAACATTTGTCTTTTGCAGATAGTACGCTACCAGCTGGTCATCACTCTTGCGGGAATACCACTTGCCGTCCGAGGTCTGATACTGCCAAGCGTTGTTCCAATAGCGAATATGCGTCAGCGTTGTGCCATTTGCTGTCCGATCTACACCTTCTCCTGTCGTTTGTTTATGGTTAGAGTCCAGACGCATGGTCTGCCAGTAGTATACATTATTCCAACTACCACCAAAGTTGGAATACGCCTGATTCGGAGCAAGTTTAGAAACATCTACGCCTGTTTCGGTAGTTACACCATCTGTTCTTGTCGTGATTTCTCGGTAGTAGGAATTTGCGTTATTGCTATTCTCATAAACTTGACGGTTCGTAATCCAGTATTCCAGATAGATGGTGCTCGCAGCCGGTGCGTTGCTCGGTGCATCTCCCACAACATTTACAGTATACGTTGCATCGCCGACCTGAGCGGTGGTTGTGCCAGCCGCTACACCGGTGAAGGTGAGCGTGGTCTGTTCGGATGCTTCCTGTGTCACAGTGCCGCTGGCTGCCATACGGGTAAAGTTGTTGGATGCATCGACATTGCCCCACTCGATTTCAGCCAACTTCCACCAAGTGTTCTTTGCCGTTGTCAGTTCAACTCGAATGTAGCGCACCGTATCCACAGTATTCGTAAAGATCTGCGATTTTCCTGCTTCTCCAGTGTAAGAACCGATGGTTTCCCAAGTGTTTCCATCTGCGGAAACCTTTACATCGGCGTTCGTGCAAACATCGTCTCCTGCGCCAGAAGGTGTGGTCAAGCGAACTGCACCAAACGGAATTGCCGCGCCAAGATCAACCTGCATGTATTTGCCTGCAGTTTGAGCATCAGGATACCAGCAAAATGTATTGGCATTGTTATCAATGATATTTTTTGATGGATATTTGTCATTACCAGCTGTATATCCATCTGTATATTCTTGTCCTTTCGATACGCTTGCACTTGCGTTATACGAGATGCTAGGTGCATCAGTCTTTGTGTACTCAGCCGTTACCGTTGCAATGCTATCGTCCGCAGTTTTTACGTTCGAATAATCGCCGCTTACGGTTTCGGTTGCTGTTCCGCCAACCGAAAGGTTGATTTCCTTATTGGCAGGAGCAGTCGGAGCCTTGTTCGGCGTAGTGGTGCCGGAGTTGGAAACCGTAAACACTTCCGGATTGTTGGTGGCAAATGTCTTCATCAAATCCGCAATGTTTGCTTCTTCCGTGGAATTGTACGATGCACTCGGCGAATCGCACCAAACACAAAGCATGGAACCAATCACTTGTTCTGTTGCCGGATCAGCATCACTTGAATAACGCTTTGGAACCTTATTATATTTGGTGTTCTGTACGCCGTTTTTTGCAGTTGCAATGGTATATCCACTTTTATTCCCAGCCTGACGACCAAGCACATAATACCAAGCGTCATTGGTGTTCAGAATCTTAAAGCCCTTCTCGTTTGCCAGAAACGATGCGCTTGCTACATCATAGCCACTCCAGCCAGACGACCAATAAGAAACCAGAATATTTGTATCAAATGTTCCTGCATTGTCTGTATAGTTGTAGTAAATGCCATCATTGAATGCCATTGGTGTCATACCAGTGCCTTCAATGATTTTAGCCATGTCATTTACATAGGTAACAAAATTTCCATAGCCTTTTTTCTCAATTAAACCTGCAAACCAGCCGCCCGCATCTTGAGTAACATCATTCGCATACTCGTCTGCGCCCATGTTGAAGTACTTGCAGCCCTTGCCTACAAAGTAGTTAACATACTTCTGAATCAGCGCCTGCGTGAATGCAACAGCCTTTGTATTCGTCAAGTCAATGGTTCTCGCCGAATTTTTATAAGCAACTCCACTAAGTCCCAGCGATTCCATGCAATCAATGATGGCATCCATATGACCCGGGGAGTTGATGAGCGGAATAATCGAGATGCCCTTTTTATCAGCATAAGAGATAATCTCATCCATCTCGCTCTGCGTCAGCTCGTCGGTATCGAAATTGTAGTATGCTTCATTGCCTGCGTGAATCGCCTGAGAAACCGCCTCACTGCTGTATGTCTTGTCCTTTGCTGTCACAGACATGTCATCGAGCAGGAAGCGCAGTCCGTCATTGCCCACGCCCAATTCCAGATAGTTATATCCATCTGCGGAAGCGTTGTTAATGATCTTCTTGATACTGTCAACGCTGAAATACTTTCTGCCGGCATCAAGATGGACGACCTTCATGAAGTCCGTCTGCCCCTCGCTCGTTGTGTCCGCCGCAAAGCCTGTGACCGTCATGGTGCACAGCATGCAGAACACAAGGACAAGCGATAAGGCACGCTTGATCTTTTTCATTCGTCTACCTCCTTAATAGGTGTTTTATATTCAATAAACCGGAAACAACCGTTTGATAGCTGTATGCCGGGAATTTTTCAACACATCTCCCTTTTTCGCGCTATTTCATTTCAAAATCACAAAATTTATCGTTTTTTCCTGAAACACACGCGCGATTCCATCTATAAACACATTATCATTATAGAAATGCAGACGGAAAATGTCAATAGTCATATGCACACACGTCTGCCCTTTCTCTCGCGCCATATCGGCATATTCTGCTTAAAAAATGAAAATATCTTCATTTTTTGCCTATAAAGTTATTTTTTGTCTCAGCAATCCCCGCAGAGAAATTTTACCGCCATTTTATAAATTATCTTTAGCTAACTTATCGCGAAAAGAAAACCTCTTGCACGTCATTTCATACAAGAGGTCATTTGGTCCGAGTGACAGGAGTCGAACCTGCGGCATCCTGCTCCCAAAGCAGGCGCGCTACCATCTGCGCTACACCCGGATATTCAAGTTGTCCCGCCAATACAATGTCTTGACATTTAATTAGTATACGCTATAATAAGAGCATAGTCAAGATTTTTTTGACTAAATTTTTTGTGTGCATAAGCCATATGCGCCTATAAGAGGAGTAGAAATTATGAACAACACCGAAAAGACAATGGACAAGATCGTTGCCCTGTGCAAGGGCCGCGGCTTCGTTTACAGCGGCTCCGAAATCTACGGCGGTCTTGCTAACACCTGGGATTACGGTCCGCTTGGTGTCGAATTCAAGAATAACGTCAAGAACGCTTGGAGAAAGAAGTTCGTACAGGAGTCCCCGTACAATGTCGGTCTGGATTCCGCTATCCTGATGAACCCGATGACTTGGGTTGCTTCCGGCCATGTCGGCGGCTTCTCTGACCCGCTGATGGACTGCAAGGACTGTCACACCCGCCATCGCGCTGACCAGCTGATCGAGGACGCTACCGGCGAAAATCCGGCTGGCTGGAGCAATCAGCAGATGCGCGACTACATCGACGAAAAGCAGATCGCCTGCCCGAACTGCGGTGGTCATAACTTTACCGATATTCGTCAGTTCAACCTGATGTTCAAGACCTTCCAGGGTGTTACCGAGAACGCAAAGAACGAGCTGTATCTGCGTCCGGAGACCGCACAGGGTATCTTCGTAAACTTCCAGAATGTACAGCGCACCACCCGCCGCAAGATTCCGTTTGGCGTGGCACAGGTTGGCAAGTCCTTCCGTAACGAGATTACCCCGGGCAACTTCACCTTCCGTACCCGTGAGTTTGAGCAGATGGAGCTGGAATTCTTCTGCAAGCCGGGCACTGATCTGGAATGGTTCAAGTACTGGAAGGACACCTGCAAGAACTTCCTGCTCAGCCTCGGCATCAAGGAAGAGAACATGCGTCTGCGCGACCATGAGCAGGAAGAGCTGTCCCATTACTCCAATGCTACCACGGACATTGAGTTCCTGTTCCCGTTTGGCTGGGGCGAGCTGTGGGGCATTGCTGACCGTACCGACTTCGACCTGACCCAGCATCAGAACACCTCCGGTGTTTCTATGGAATACTTCGATCAGGAAGCCGGCGAGAAGTACATCCCGTATGTTATCGAGCCGTCTCTGGGTGCTGACCGTGTTGCTCTGGCATTCCTGTGCGACGCATACGACGAAGAAGTTGTCGGTCAGGACAAGAAGGGCAAGGATGATGTCCGCGTGGTTCTGCGTCTGCATCCGGCTCTGGCTCCGTACAAGGCTGCTGTTCTGCCGCTGTCCAAGAAGCTGCATGATCAGGCTATGCCGGTATACGAAGAGCTGTCCAAGCACTTCATGATTGATTACGATGAAGCTGGTTCCATCGGCAAGCGCTATCGCCGTGAGGATGAGATTGGCACGCCACTGTGCATCACCGTTGACTTCGAGACCGAAACCGACGGCTGTGTAACCATCCGTGACCGCGACACCATGGAGCAGATTCGTCTGCCGATCGCTGAGGTCAAGGATTACATCGCAAAGAAGTGCGAATTCTAATCAAATTCTGATATGCTTGAAAAGCTGTCCTGTTCGCAGGACGGCTTTTCTTTTGCATGTCATGTAAAATATACTTGACATTTTATCGTGTATAACATATAGTTTAGATATGGAACGACAGGAGGAAAGCTGCACATGAAAAATCTGCGGTTGAAGGCGGCGCGCGCCGGAAAAGATCTGTCCCAGCAGGCGCTGGCAGAGCTGGTCGGCGTTTCCCGCCAGACAATCAACGCCATTGAAAAAGGCGACTACAATCCAACCATTCGTTTGTGCATTGCCATTTGCAAAGCACTGGACAAAACATTAGACGAGTTATTTTGGGAGGTATGACCTATGAAAAGAAAAAATATCCGTTTACTCCCCCCGATTGCTCTTGACGAGCGTCAGAAGCAGCAGATGTACCAGATTGAACACCATGGTTTTTGGCTTGCCTATTTCGGCATTTTAGCCTTGCTGCTGTTGGAGATTCTCACCAATGCCTCCGGTATATTGATCGGCTGTACCACGGTTCTGCTGCTTGCCCTCAGCATATACATGGAATTTTGCTGTATTCGCCGCGGCTTGTGGGATTGGCGTCTCAAGCCCAGCCCGAAAAGCAATGCCCTGATGAGCATGGTCGGCGCTGTTTGCATCTTTGTCTTTACGCTGCTCGTTTACGCAAAACAGGGATATTTTGTCCATTCTCCTGCGCTGATGTGCTTGTGCGCCCTGATTGCTGCTTTTTTTACGTTTATTCTGACCTTTGCCCTGTTGTCTGTCACCGCAAGAGCATGCACCAAACGCAACGAACAATTAGATGAAGCGTGCGAAGAGGATGAGGACGAATAATCTCATATTTTTCTGTTAAATTTCCGGCAACCATGCTATACTAAAGTTGTTTGAAAGTAAATTTCTCACAGGAGGCTAAAACGCGATGGAAAAGAAAATTCCTGTCCGCAGTGAAGCGGACCCGAAATATACTTGGGCATTGGAAGATGTCTATGCAAACAACGATTTATGGAAAACTGACTTGGAAAAAGCCCGTGCTCTGCCGGCACAGCTCGCCGCCTACAAAGGCCATCTGGGTGACAGCGCACAGAAATTGCTGGAGTTTTTACAGCTCGGCGATGGCATCAGCGTGTTGTTTGATTCGCTGTATGGCTATGCACAGCGCAGAAGCGATGAGGACACCGCAAATTCTCTGTATCAGGGCATGACTTCGCAGGCAATGAGTGCCATGGTCGCTGTCGATGCGGCAAGCTCCTTTGAAACACCGGAACTGCTTGCCATTCCGGATGACAAGCTGGAGCAGTTTTATCAAGAAGAACCGGCACTGGAAACCTACCGTCTGGCTCTGACCCGCATCCGCAACAAGCGCGCGCATATCCTGTCCGATGCAGAGGAAAAGCTGCTCGCTGCCGCCGGAGAGATGTCACAGGCACCGGACAGTGTTTATTCTGTTTTCGCCGATGCCGACTTGAAATTCCCGTCAGCAACCGACAAAGACGGCAATTCTCATCCGGTCACGCATGGCACCTATATTCCGCTCATGCACAGTGCTGACCGTGTGCTGCGCAAGTCTGCGTTTGAATCTCTGTACAGCGTGTATGGTCAGTTCCGCAACACAGCCGCTGCGCTGCTCTCCGCACAGGTCAAGCAATTAAAGTTCTATGCCGATGCCCGCAAATATGATTCTACGCTGCAGGCATCGTTGGACGGAAACTATGTACCGACCGAAGTATACACCAATCTGATTTCTGCCGTACACGAAAACATGGCGCCGATGTATCGCTATGTCGATTTGCGCCGCAAGCTGCTCGGTGTCGATGAACTGCACATGTATGATCTGTACACACCGATTGTCAGCGATGTGGATGTGGATATTCCTTATGAAGAAGCCAAGCAGACTGTATATGATGCTCTCGCTTGTATGGGTGATGACTATCGCGCGATTCTCAAGGAAGGCTTTGACAACCGCTGGATTGATGTCTATGAAAACGTCGGCAAGTGCTCCGGTGCATATTCTGCCGGTCTGCGCAAGCATCCGTATGTTCTGCTCAATTATTCAGGCACACTGGACAGCATGTTTACACTGGCACATGAGATGGGTCATGCGATTCATTCGTATCTGTCCAACAAGCATCAGCCGGTTGCCTATTCCAATTACAGCATCTTTGTCGCTGAAGTTGCCTCGACCTGCAACGAAGCTCTGCTCATGCAGCACTTACTCAAGACAACCAAGGACAAAAAGCGCCGTGCGTATCTCATCAACTACTTCTTGGAGCAGTTCCGCACAACGCTGTATCGTCAGACCATGTTTGCAGAATTCGAACTGGAAATCAACCGCCGCAACGAGCGCGGCGAGAGCCTGACAGCGGAATCCCTCAATGCCCTGTATCATGAGCTGAATCATCAGTACTTTGGAGATGATATTGTCATCGACAAGGAAATTGATCTGGAATGGGCACGCATTCCGCATTTCTATTACGATTACTATGTATATCAGTATGCGACCGGTTACTCTGCTGCTATTGCTTTGTCCCGCCGCATCCTGAAAGAAGGTGCTCCGGCAGTCAAGGACTATATTCATTTTCTGTCCGGCGGCTGCTCGACCGATCCGATTTCTCTGCTGCGCGGCGCCGGTGTTGATATGGCATCGACTGCGCCGATTCACGAAGCCCTGCAGCTGTTTGATGAGCTGATTACCGAAATGGAACAGCTGATGGAGGAGTAAAATTCTCTGATAAAGCAGAATCTCCCGCACACTGGAAATCCAGTGCGTGGGAGATTTTTATATGTATAAAAATATTTTATCTCTAGCCTTCACTGCGCGCCAAGAACGCCCAATCTTTTTAGTCTGCTCCGCACAGCAGATGTGCTCCGCTTTAGTGCCATAGCGATTTCACTCATTGGCAGTGACTTTTCATACAGAGCAATCAAACAATCATCTTGTTCTTTTGTCCACGGAGCTCCCCGCATTTCTGCCCGCTCATGTTTGACAGCCAGAATGGCGTCCAGATTGTCTATCATAAAATGTTGTGCCGCTGTATTGTAAACAACTACATGATAGATGCCGGCATTACCCGTTCGTTCTTCTATGGAAATTCCATTTTTTATGCCGTTTTCTGTCGGTCGTCTTGTGCGCTCTCCGTCCGGCGCAGACGTAAATTCCAGCATTCCAATTTCAGTGAGCCACGCAGAAATATCATCGTATGTAAGCTTTTGCACCAGGGAAATCCAGCTCATTAGTCTTGTAATCAATAATAA
>OQVS01001845.1_pt1 | contig 14108 bp, 18 predicted proteins | sample 1691601 | NCBI WGS metagenome assembly OQVS01 (sample SAMN03418268, study PRJEB22391) | human gut metagenome | biome: human-gut; feature: organic feature; material: feces | host: Homo sapiens | place: Tanzania | collected 2013-01
CAAGGAAACGGGATTGTTGATGAATTTTATCGATGACTTGGAGAAGAAGTATTCAAGCGAGGTTCAAACACTTTCGCTTGGTGCATTCGTTACTGCTCTGAAAGCAGCCAACGAAAAAGTACGCACATTGACAGCAACACGCACAGACGAGCGTATGGCAAAGGCTGTTGGTGCATTAAAAGCATCACGCAAGGCAAGCAATGAGGCTTACCGCCAGTTGGTGAAGTTTGTGAATGCTTATGCTTTGATAGAGGGCGACAGCAAGTATCTTAGCTTCATTGACTATGTGAATACAGAGATTGTTCACTACAAACGCGAAGTTATAGGTCAGAAGTCTGGCTCTGCTCAGACAAGTGGTACTACTGGAGGAACAACAAGTGGAGGTTCTACTGGAGGCTCAACAGGAGGTGCGACAGGTGGCACTACTAGTGGCGGCACAACTCCACCGAGTGTTGAAATTGAAGGCTAAACAAACTTTGTTAAATTTTTCCAATCCCATTAAGTGTATATTATTGTGATAGCACTTAATGGGATTTTTTATGGCTTGGCAAGAGGCTTCTCCTATGATGAACTTTCAGAGGAAGAGAAATGAGGACGCAAGCATAAGAACAAGGTGGTACTTGAAGCAGAATCTCAATAAGCAGATAGAGGAGAACAAGTCGCTTCGTGCCGAGAATGATGCGCTAAAGACTGAAAACAACAAAGTCAAACAACGCATCTCTCAACTTGACGAGAAGGCTGTGGAGCGAGTGACTACTCAACTTGTCTATGCGAAGGAAGAACTCGCCAGTGCCAAAAGTTATAATACTACACTTATGGAAATGTACAATGATTTGAAGGCTCGTTGGAATGCCATTTGGCAAGAGCCTGAAATGACAGACGCATGGAGACGAGTGGAAGCACGTAAGGAGAAAGAAACAAAAGAAAAGGCTCGGCAAGAAGCCGAAGCCAAACGTGAAAGCATGGCTCGGCAAAATAGATACATAGGAGTGCTTGACAAGTTCATCCATGAGGGGCATGAAGCTTTATCATCCTTTGCAAAAACAGACAGAGTCAACTTCAACGAGAAAGAATCGGCTTCCATATACTATGGCATTATGGCATCTGCTGTAAAGCATAATATTGGATTGGACTCTAAAGCCAGTATAGAATCGGCAGCAAAAAGTTTCTTATCTGGTATGTCGTGGAAAGGTTTTACAGACTTCAAGCAAGAATGTGTCACCAGTTGGACAAAACTCTTCGCCACGAATGAAGTTCAATTCACAGACAACGCCATTGACAACTTTCTCGCTTTTGTTGACCACATGTCATGTAGCGCAGACACATACGTTTCACTTGGCGGTTCTAATGGGTGCGCTGACCAACTTACGAATTGGGACGGAACACAAAAAGTTGGATTGGGGGCAATTCAAAGAAAAAAGCCAAGAGGCTTCTCACTTATGAACGAATGATGGTGAACGCATTTAAGATAGTACGGATGTTGTTCATATTCTCCGCAACTTTTCACAGCCATATTATTCTTCCATATTTTTGAAATATCAAATTTAGGGAAATAAAAGAGTGAGCAAGTTACATATCTGATACTAACAAGTAGTGAGAGTGTTAAAAGTGGAGCTGATAGAGATAAAAACCGAATTTTGTATCGCTATTTGGAAACAAATCGTTATCTTTGTACCATAATTCAAAACAAAATGGGCATCAACAAGCTAAAAGTGGTGTTGACAGAAGAAGCACAAGCCTTTTTGGATGCGCAGCCATTCAAAGCTCAGCAGAAGATATACTACAACATCTTCAAGGTTGAGGAAGGAGTGATGAAAGTTGACATCTTCAAGAAACTGGAGAATACCGAGATATGGGAGTTTCGCACTCTCTACAATGGTATATGCTACAGGCTTTTCTCCTTTTGGGATACAGAGGAAGATACTTTGGTTATTGCCACACATGGCATAGTCAAGAAAACTCAGAAAACACCCTTAAAGGAGATCGCCAAAGCAGAAGAGATAAGAAAAGAGTATTTTAACAATAAAAAGAAATAGCATTATGGCACAGATGAAATTGATACCAGCAGACAATATGAAAGATAAACTTTGGGGTAAAAGAGGTACACCAGAGCGCGAAGCCATGGAAGCCAAGCTCAAAGAAGATGTGAACGCCTATATTGTAGGCGAAGCCATACGCAAGGCTCGATTGGCACAAAACCTCACGCAAGAACAGCTTGGTGAGCGTATCGGGGTGCAGCGTGCTCAGATTTCAAAGTTGGAGAAAGGTACAAGTGTTATCACATTACCAACCATGAGCCGTGTGTTTCAAGCATTGGGTATTGCAACGGCAACCCTTGATTTGGGTATTGCAGGAAAGATTGCATTGTGGTAAAATGGAAAAGATAAAGAAACTTCGGTTATGTAACCTTTTGCTTATGCCAATTGCCTTGTTGGTATTGCTGTCAAGTATACAAATGGAAGCGTGTGGAGGTAAAGGTCTGTTTGGATTGCCATTCGCAACATGGATGTATTTGCATTGCATTCTTGGTATATTGATGTTCATCTTGGTTATAGAACATCTGTATTTGCATTTTGGCAAGAGAAATTGGCTAACAAAAGTAAAAGGCTTAAAGATGCAGACAAAATGGCTGTGTACTATATTCGCCATTCTGCTTGCCATTAGTGTCGTGGCTTTTGTACATATAATTGTATTAACGGCACATTCTCCCATAGGAGCAGTGCATGGTAAAATCGGTTTCTTGTTCATTTTGTTCTGTATTGGACATACCGCCAAACGTTGGAAATGGGTGAAAAAACAGATGTTTAAATCAAAGAAGTAATGTTTGAGAGGGTGCATTCGTATGTGAAGCGCACCCTTTTTCCATTTGTTTGAATTGGCAATTTAGGGAAGATAAGCCATGTGCAATCTTGGTAGGATTGTATAAGAGTGATGTTATTGCATTGATACCCAATACTTGTTGTTTGGTGGTCACTTGAAATGTTCCCAAAATGAGAATGTAAGTATAACATTGCCTAAAAATAACCTGTATATTTAGATTTATTAACTAAATTTTGTGCAGTCATCAAGCCTTTGGCGTATCTATATCAAGATAGATAGTACGAAACAATTCGCTCATGGCTTCAAATATAACAACATTAGTAGAAAAAGCAAAACAAGGTGACGCTGACGCTTTCAGCACATTATACCAAATGTATTATCCTAAGATGAAAGGGATATGCATCAATATTCTTAGAGAGGACAAGGCTGTCGTTGACGACCTTGTCCAAGATGCTTTTATACTTGCGTTTGTTTCATTGAAAGACTTGAAGAATACTCATAGGTTTAGTCAATGGCTTACAAGTATCACCACTAACCTTGTATTGAAATATCAGGAGAAAGGTAAGAGATACGATTTCATTTCTTTGTCTGATGTTGAGGAAGAATTTAGTGCCGTATTGGAAGATGGCAACACTTCCAAGCAATCAATTCCGTATGAGGAAATTATGTCAGCAATAAACAGTTTGCCTGAAGGGTATAAGAAAATATTCAACATGTCTGTTTTGGATGGCTTGTCTCATCAAGAAATCAGCGAATTACTTGATATTGCTCCACATAGTTCTTCCTCACAATTGTCAAGGGCAAAGGCAATGTTGCGAAACATATTGTCTCCAAGAGCTATGCTTATCATCGTATTGGCGTTGATAGTCATCCCTGTATATAGGTATTTTACAGCAAAGGAAATAGTGGTTTTGCTCTCCATATTGGCGGAAAAAGCGTGTGGAGATTTGTGTGGAAGTGTCAATGAAATGTGTTGGTTTTGGCAGAAAACATCTGCAAAGATTACTGAAATCGCAATAAAGTGGAATTGCCAGAGGCATGTGGATTGGCATAAAAGTGGAAGATAAATTTGAACGCATACTTATATATAAATAGGTGTTATTGGTTTATTATGATATCCTGCCTATTCTGATAGGCTCAAAATATCTCTCTGCCGGGAGAAATATTTTTTCCTGCCGAGGGAGTAAAAATATGTATAGGTAAACCTAAAAGTAACTCTTTTTGTTCGAAATAAGTACAAAGTGTATAAATATATGGAATTCTGTGTTTTTTTGCTTTGTGTATAATGAAAAATTCGTTATATTTGCAAACGACAGCAATAATAACTAATAACAAAAGAAGGCTTATGAAAAAATGTTTACTCAAAAGATTTGTGGTTGCAGCAATTGTAGCATTTGCAAGCAGTTTGTCGGCAATGGCTGGTGTTATACCAACAGCTAAAGATTTTCAAAACACATGGTCTACCACCCATACGGTATTTGACATAGAAAATCCTAAGGGCGTATGTTATCTGTTGGATTATAATAATCCTGACGGTTTCGCTCATGATGAGGATGGCAATTATGTTTATACTTCAGTAAAAGAATATTGTGAGCAGTTTGCTAAAGATTGGAATGCTAATCCAGCAAACGAGAAAATTACTGCAGAGGAAGCGGCAGACCGTACGGTAACAGGAATATATTTTATCCGTTTTGCTATCACAGAAGACAATTTCTTAATGACTTACGGTTATGGTGATTTTTCTGTGACCTTGGTGGACGGTAGTTATACTTATGATGCAGAGAAAGGCATTATTACAGTAGATGATAATGTGGAAAGTACAAAGAAGAACTTTACTCTTACTTATGACGAGGAAACAAAAGAGCTTGTGCTTTTAAACTTCACGGAATGGTTTCCTCTTGATATAATGTCATACGACCAGGAAAAGAGCTATTATATCATAGCTCCCACTTACTACTATTGCAATGCAGAAGGTGGAGAAACGTCAATCAAACAAAACAATTTGGAAAAGAAAGAAATAGCACGTTATTCTGCTACTGGAACTAAACTTAATGCCCCACAGAAGGGCGTGAATCTTATAAAGATGAGTGATGGTAGCATAAGAAAGGTTATTGTAAGATAAAATTTTTGTATTATACCAAATAAGTCCGATGAAACCATTTCGTTTTGGTTCGTCGGACTTATTATTTTTTCTCTTGTATAAATGTTCTTTAATAATATTGTGACATTAAAAAGCCACACGACTATGCTCCTTGATGGATTCTTCAGACAGTATTGTCACGGATGTCCACAGGGCGAGGTCGCTTAGTGTGGCGGGATAAGGGGTTTGGCCTGTAAGGTCTGACTCTATTGCACGAAGCATTATATAGTCCATGCCTTTGTGGTGGCTGTCGTTGTTGAGAGCCTCTTCGCCCCAAAGCTGCCAGTAGGTGCTTTCGTATTTTTTGATGTATTCAGCATCGTCCTCCCATTGTTCATGGTTGTTCATGCCCTCGATATAGATACGTCGGTTCACTCCGTCCCAAATGCCACGTGAGCCTTGCACCTCAAAGTCGAGACTGCGAGGTCGCGGTAGTGTGGTGTCGTGTGTAAGAGATATGAGTGTTCCGCCTTTTGTCTCTATTTGTGTGGACACGATGTCGCCGAGAGTTATTGTTGTTGCGTCGTGTTCAGACATTCGTTGGCGCAGTCCCACAGCCTTTGTGGCAAATGAAGTGAGCCATGCAAGCTGGTCGTTCTTGCCTATGCCGAGAATCATGCAGAGCGGTCCAAGGGCATGAGTGGGGTAGATGTCTCCATTGTTGTGTGTGTAGAAACGGCTTCGCCACACGCTTTCTGTGCCTTTGCGTCCACCGAGTATGCCTTTGTCGTCGAGCAAAATGTCGCGCAAGTCGTGGCGGTAGCCGCCTCGCATGTATACTATCTCGCCCAGCACGCCTTCGTCTGCCATACGTTTTATGGCAAGTATCTCGCGCATGAAAAGAGTGTTTTCCAATGGAAAAACCCTTAATCCTTCCGTGTTGGCAATCTCGGCCAATGGGGCATATTCATCATGGCATAGACCTCCCTTTATTTCGAGAGCCACATGGCAATGATGGCGCATACACTCCACAGCTTGCGGCACATGCAGATGCCACGGTGTGGTGATGAATACGAGTTCGGGGTGTTGCTCCTCAAGCATTGTCTTGAACGCCTCTTCGCCTTGATAGAAAGGTGCGCCAAGAGAGTTCTTCTCCTGGCAGTCGTTCTTGTCGGCAATGCCAACAATGTCGAAGAAATCAATGGTGCGCAACAGGCGCAGCATTTGTTTTCCACGATAACCGAATCCTATAAATGCTGTCTTAATATGTCTCATCAGTTTAAAGCTGTTGTCTCCTTTCTATTTTTTCAGCTGTTCTATGTCTTTTATCTCCAGTCCGGTAACTTTGGCAATATCTTCCAATGGCATTCCTATGCTCAACAGATTTCTTGCCACATCTGCACGGCCCTCTTTTAGTCCCTCTTTGCGTCCTTCTTCTATTCCCTTTTTGCGTCCTTCTTTTAGCCCTTCTTCCCTACCTTCTTTTCTTCCTTCTTCTCTGCCTTCCTCCATGCTTCTCCTGTTGGAATCAACCAACAGCAGACGTTCGGCACCAAGCTTGTCCCAAAAGTCATCGTAGGCAAGCAGCTCGTCTTTCGACATGGCAGATTCCTCTACTGTTTTCAGGGCCTTCGAGGTTTCCGGATTGTCCAAGAGTTCTTGTGGCACTACCTTTGTCTGCTCGTCAATCTCGGTAAGGAATCTAAGCCACAGCACAGCCATTTTCTTTTCTTTGATGGAATGGGCCTTGAACTTAGGAAGCTCAACGAATGTGAAATGCAGTCCGTCGATAATCTCGTTGCTGTGCAGCTCATGTACAACATTATAGTTGTGGATAAATTCATCGGGATATTCCTTTATGAAGGTCTCGTTGACAAGGTTGAGCGAGTAGACCGGTTGCAGCAACTCATACTTGCGCTTCTTGTCGAGCTGGCGCACGAAGGCCTTGGAAGCGTTGAACAGCACTCGTTGCTTGAAAGCTTCTGTCCACAGCATCTGCATCTCAACAATAAACTGACGGTTCTTCACGTCGCGGCATCTCACATCCACAATACTGTTTTTGCCTACATAAGTGTCGGGCACAAGTTCTGGCGATAGATACTCCACGCTCTCTATCTGCTCATCGTCGGCCAATGGCAACAGAGCATTGAGAAGACTAATGAGCAGGTCCTTATGCTCGCCGAATATCTTCTTGAAGGTAAGGTCGGCTTTGGGGTCAAGATATTTCATAATTAATCAGTTGTTTTATGCTTCCACGATTTTCCATTCTCCGATTGTTCGTTTAAGGCTGTCGTAGTTTACGCCCACCTTTATCAGTCGCTTTCCTTCTGCCGTATATGGAATAAGATAACCCTTGTCGTCAATCTGCTGCAAGGCATCATCGGCAGAACCATCATATTTCAGTTCCATCACATATACAGCGTCAGGCATGTGCAGCACGGCGTCTGCCCTGCCTATTGCGCTGCATTCCTCCACCTTTATGTATGCTCCCATAAGGTTGAAGATGAGATAGAACACGGTTTGGAAGTCGCGCTCGTTCTTGTTGGACAGTTGGTTGGAAATACTGGCAAGATAAGCCTGCATTTTCAACAATGCGCCATCCATGTTGTTGTTGAACAGATTCTCAAGGAATTCAAATACAAAGCCATTATTGTCAAGCTGTATGGGCGACAGATAATTTGGGGCAAGTGATTTGACCATACCTATGCGCACTTCCTTGTTAGGGTAATCCAATCGGTATTTCTGTAGAATAGAATTGTAACTCTTTATTGTAAGATAGCCGCTCTGATAGAGTAGGGGCAAGGCTGATGTCATCTGTTCTGGCGACACATCAAAATCATCAACCGATACGCTCTTCTTCTCAATGTCCATCACACCCACATGATATTTCTGCAAAGTCTTTATCAGATAGCTCGGTGTGCCAGAACTGAACCAGTAGGCTGCAACCTTCTTGTTTCGCAAAGCCTTGACAAGGCTAAACGGATTGAAAACATCCTCCGCATGTTCGCTGAAATGATAACCATCATAAAAATCGGTAAGCTCAGCCACCATCTTGTCGAATGTTACGCCGTTGGCTTTGGCAAGCAATTCAATGTCTGGCTTCATCTGTGTCAGCAGTTCAGTCTTGCTTATGCCGCAGATGGCAGAGTAATGGTCGTACATGCTTATATTGTCGAGGTTGTTAAGCTCGCTGAATATGCTAAGCTGCGAGAATTTGGTAATGCCGGTAATGAATACAAACTTAAGGTATGGGTCGAGCGACTTAATCGGACTATAGAAATTCTGCATTATACGGCGCAATGCCTGCAAGTTGTCTTTCTCGTGCACCACGTCAAGCAGCGGAGCGTCGTACTCGTCGATAAGAAGCACCACCTTATGTCCTGTTTGTTCGCAAGCGCGCTTTACAAGATATTGCAGACGTTGGTTGGGATTCTCAGCTCCATCCTCGCGTCCGTATATCTTCTCATATTCCTGAAGTTTAAGATTCAACTCGCTCAGCAGTCCTTTCTCATCCATGTGCTTTGCCGTGCTCAAGTCGAAATGCAGCACAGGATGCTTAACCCACTCCTTTTCATAGTCGGCTATAGCAAGCCCGTCAAATAGTTCCTTGCGGCCCTCGAAATATGCCTTAAGGGTAGAGACAAAAAGAGACTTGCCGAATCGCCGTGGGCGACTCAGAAACAAATACTTGGAACCATTTCTTAAAAAAGAAACTATGTATTTTGTCTTGTCTACATATATATATTTATCGTTTATGACATCCGCGAAGGTCTGCATTCCTACTGGATATTTTCTTATCTCTTCCATCTCCATAGCCTTGTGGTTTTGATATTTCGATGTGAAGTTACAAATAAATAGCCGAACTTGCAACTTAATTTTCAAATTTTATTAGTTTTGCGTAGCGAAATAATAACTCTTGTGTTATTATTGATGTAAACAAATAGAAGAAATGACGTGGAAATACAAGAGTTTGTGAATGGTGCGGAGAGGCTGCGCGATGGTTTGCTCAAGCAGGCTATGCACTATCTTGGGAATGGCTCTGACGCTGAGGATGCTGTTCAGGAGACTCTATTAAGATTGTGGATTGCACGTGAGCGGATAGATGATGATACGAAGATGCTGCATATGGCTTCGGTTGTGTGTAGGAATGTGTCGCTCAACATGCTTAGGGATGCAAGGCAGAATGTGAGGGTAGAGACTTTGGACAACATGGCTAATGCGGACAGTCCGCAAAGGCAACTGGAGATTCATGAGAATCAGCTTATTGTAAAACAGAGCATAAGATTGCTCAGCGATAAGTATCGCGCCATAATCAGAATGCGCAATGTGGAGAATATGCCGTATGCGGACATTGCCCGGATACTTGGCACGACGGAAAGCTCTGTGCGCGGAATGATAAGCAAGGCACGAATGGAACTTTTAAAGAACATAAAAAAGGCAAAACAATGAAATACTCAAGAGAATATATAGAACGACTGTTGGGCAGGTTTGTTGAAGGTCTTACGACGGAAACGGAGGAACTGACGCTTGCCGAATATTTTGAAACTGCCGAGGATATTCCTGCCGAATGGATGGACTATAAGGAGATGTTCAGCAGCTTCAAGACTGATGATTATGATTTCAGCGAAGAGGAACTGGACGCAATGCTTACAAAAGATATTGCTATAGAGCCAACTCCAGGGCTGAATGCCGAACATGTCCCGGCTAATCATGCTTCACGGTTGTGGCGTTGGGTTGTTGTGGCAGCATGTGCTTCGGTATTGGCGATTGTGGCCATACGGTCATGGACAACATCGGATGGCGACAATACGGTTGTTGGAAAGATAGTTGCTGAAGAACAACAGAGAGTCGTAGATGATGTCGAGCAGGAGATGAATGTCGGTAAAACACAAGAGGCTGAAGTAAATGATTTGTCTGCGGAGGAGGAGTCTGGCAGGGAAGGCGGTACTATTGAAGGAGATGTTGTTTCTGAGCATACTGTTAAATCTGGTCTTGTCAGAAAAACAAGTACTGTCAGAAAGTCAAATGTTGTCAGGAAAGTCGATAATATCATGGCTTCTGTCACTTTCCCCGATGAACAGGTGGAAAGCTATGAAATAAGAAAGGTGGGTGAGGCAAACATTGTGACCAAATGTTATGATGATGGAACGTCTGCCTCCTTCATTGTCGCATGTTCCGACGATGGGTCAAGCAGTCAGCTTATAGCTCTCAATTAAAGTTCATGGCTCTCAATAGAGATAATAAACAACTTAAAATATTATGCGTATGAAAAAGTTTTTTGTTCTTACATTTATCGCGCTCTTTGCGACTGTTGTTTCGTATGCGCAGGAGAACGTATTTATCATTAACGGCAAGAAGATAGAGAATTTCGACGGCTCGCAACTCACGGGAAAGAAAATCCTGTCGTTCAATGTAATTAAAAACGACAAAGGGGATGTTTACAATATTCATACTGATGAAATATTGCCTGATAGTCTGAGAAACCGACCGTACAAAGTTTCTACCGAATTGCATTACATCACAAAGGATACTTTGGCAAATGGAAATAATATCAATAAGTCGGAAAAGACAGGTAAGATGGAAGTGGAAGTGACAAACTTTGACATGCTTAATTCCAAGCCTTTGATTGTTTTGGATGGTAAGGAATACACTGGGTCTTTCAACTATATCAAGCCTGGCGACATCAATTCTATTAATGTGTACAAGCCAGGGTCGGACGTAGCCAACGCCTACGGAGAGAAAGGGAAGAATGGTGTGCTGAAAATCTTCACCAAGGCAAGCAAGGATAATGTCCTGTATGTTGTAGATGGAAAACCTGCAACGTCTCAGGAAGTGAAAGACATTGCTCCGTCAAAAATCTCAAATATCGTTGTGCTGAAGCGTGGCTCAAAGGCTGCTATGGACTATGGGGAAGTGGGCAAGACGCATGATGTATGTATAATCAAGACGAAGTGATGCTTGCAATATTGAAAACCAAAATAAAAAACGTGGACAACAAATGAAAAAGTTATTGTTTTTGTTGGGCTTGTTGTTGTGTGTCATGCCTAAGATTGTGGCACAAGACAAGATTGTTCCAAGTTATAGAATTGGAGGACATTATTTCTCGAAGGAATTGTCGATGGATGAGGCCTTTAAGATAAGCAGTTCGATAATGGCTCTTGCAGATAATGAAGGGAATAGAGTTATCAATCTTCTGGTGGACGATGGCTTCAAGGTGCCGGAGTCAATAAAGAAGTATGAGGAACACTGCCGCTTGTGGCTTTAGAAAGCTGTTTCTTTGCTTATAAATAACTGATAATCAATGATTAAAAAGAAGATTTCAGCAAATTGGTAGTATCGCCAATTTCCTAAATAATCGTAAAAATATGCCGTTGGTGGCTGTTTTTATGGTATATTTTGGTATATTTGGGCGCATTTTTCAGCAAATAATAAGCAAAGACAAAGCAAAACAATATGGCAAAATCAAATATTAGACTTGACACACGTAGGGCATTAAAAGATGGTACGTACCCGGTGCAAATCTGTGTCGGCTATGGTACAAACATCTATATAGCAACAGGCATATTTTTGAAGTCAGACGAATGGGATGCCACTACAAAACAATGTATAGGCAAAGGCGCACGTAAAATTAATAGTGTGCTGCAAATGCTATTAACGCAAGTAAGTAACCGTATATTGGAGTTACGAGAAAAGGGGCTTTGGCAAAAACTTACGCCTCCCCAACTTCGCCAAATGCTTGCTAATATGGATTTGGATGCCCCAACGGTAGGCGTTCCAACTTTAGGCGCAATGTTTAGAAAGGTGATCGACACAAAAACAGGTGGTACAAAAATGTTATTTGAACAAACTTTGAAAAAAGTAAATTTGTATTGTGGGGATGCCGATTTAGTCCATTTCAACGAGATTAACAAAACATGGATAATCGGCTTTCAAAATTCGATGCCACGGCTTTGCGTCAATAGTCGTGCTATGCACTTACGTAACTTACGCAATGTGATAAACTTTGCAATAGATGATGGCATTACCCAAAACTATGCTTTTCGTAACTTCCACATACCAACAGAAGAAACAGCAATGAGGGTTGTGCCAATTGACAAACTGCGCCTAATGATGGGTTTGCAGCTTAACAAAACAGATAGCGAGTATCGAGATATGTTTTTACTTATTATTTATTTGGTGGGTATTAACATGAAAGATTTAGCTAACTTAACACCTGCAAACTACATTGATGGTCGTATAGAATACCGTAGGGCAAAAACAGGTAAACTTTATAGTATTAAGGTTGAGCCAGAAGCGGCGGAAATAATTGAGCGATATAAGGGCAAAAAGCATCTTCTTTCACCGTTTGACCGCTACAAATCACATACCAATTATCTGATACATCTAAATGAGGGTTTAAGACGTATAGGCCCCATTGAGGTAGATGCCAACGGCAAACCAAAGTACACAAAAAACCATTTGCCAATAATGAAACCAATAGAAAAAGAAATTACATCATATTGGGGTCGCTATTCCTGGGCAACGTATGCCGCTGATTTAGATATACCAAAGGACACTATAAGTGAAGCCCTCGGACACGTTCACGGCTCTAAGATTACAGGTGTTTATATAAAGTTTAGCCGTGATAAAATAGACGAAGCAAACCGCAAAGTGATTGACTACGTATTTGGTAAATAGTAAATCGCCCGGCACTAACCTCACGGCTTATGTCGGGCTTGCACTATTAAGAAAACAGATTTTATTTTTTTCTCCGTAGATATAAGAATATAGCGTAAATAATCGCCGCTACGCAACATAAAAAGCCAATATGGTAAATTGTACGCTGATACCATTTTAAGGCTTTCACGCCTTGTTTCTGTGGCTCTCTGTTGGCTTGTTGGTTGTTTCGGCTCTGCACTCCATTTGCTTGCAGCTTATGGGTGTCGGTGCTGTCCTTGCTCTGGGTGATATTCTCGGCTTTCTTCTGGGTGGCTTTCTTGCCGTGTTGGTATGACTTAACGCCATCGGCTTTCAGGTTGCCCAAAGTGTCGATCGTGAGCGTACCGCCGTTATTGACAAACTCGATATACCCCCAATCGCTAAAATACGTTAGCGTAGTCCGGTTGTCGGTTTTGATAGTACCTACGTGGATGCTATCGGTTGCAAACTTGGTGGTGTCGGTTTCCTCTCTCGTAGTTGTGGATGATTCCGATACCGCCTTTTTTGTTGTCTTGCAGCCTATCAGCCCAAACAGGGCTAACAGGCACATACAGATAGTTATAAACTTCTTCATTGGCTTATTACTTAATGTCTTTGTACTCTTTTGTAGCGTCGAACGATGGGCACGCCTTGGCTGCAAAGTCTCGGTGTCCGTGGATCGTGGCATTAGGGTAACGGTGCTTTAACTCTGTAAGCAACTTTACCAAAGCCGCCTTTTGCTGTGGTGTTCGGGTGTCCTTTGGTGTTTTACCATCGGATGCCAAACCGCCCACATACACTACACCAATACTATTTGTGTTGTGCTTCAGGCAATGTGCTCCCACCTCGCTTTCTGGTCGGCCAGGTTCTACCGTACCGTCCAAATCTACTACATGATGGTAGCCAATTCCATTCCAACCTTTAGCCTTATGCCATCGGTCGATGTCTGCCGCCCTAAAGTCCTTACCTTCGGCGGTTGCCGTACAATGTACGATGATCTCATTAATCTTTCTCATATTAATAACCATTTTGTGGGTCACGCTTAACGCAACCCTTAATTACACACTTATAGCGTTGTAGGTCTAATTCTAACTGCGCCTTTTCCTTGTTGAGCTGCAAAATATCTAAATTCTGCTTTCTCACTAAATCGGTCTGCTCTGCAAATCGTTGCTCTTTATCTTTGAGTTGAGTTTGCAAAAAGTCCATAGCCTCACGCAAAACGTTAAATTCTACGTTGTCGGCTTCGGCTTCCTCCTTTCGGCGGTTGGTCTTTCGATTCATCACATATTTAATCATTTCCCAACCGCCCAAAGCGGTAATAACCGATACTACTATTTCAATTATCTGCATGATGCTCGATGCTGTAAAGTTCATAAATCACTTTGCCGTCTCGCTGCTCTGTTACTACTATATACCTTGTAAGTAGCAATCTAAATAAATCCATATCCAACCTATCGGATGATAGGGTAATGGGGTCTTTATCAGTAGTCGCCATTTCTAATTCTCTGCATTGTTTGATACCTCAATTTAT
>OQVS01001849.1_pt1 | contig 14079 bp, 10 predicted proteins | sample 1691601 | NCBI WGS metagenome assembly OQVS01 (sample SAMN03418268, study PRJEB22391) | human gut metagenome | biome: human-gut; feature: organic feature; material: feces | host: Homo sapiens | place: Tanzania | collected 2013-01
TTATCCCGAATCCACCGCTCGGTTATACGAACCAAGGACGCCGGCAAGGCGACGCTCACGGCCCCGCTCGGCCCGATCGCCTAACCAGAACGGACGTCAATCGTCCATGAAAATCCGGGGCGCGCTCTCCACCAGGGGAACGCGACCCGGTTTTCCCTCTGAAAAGAAGTCCGAAGAAAACTTAACGCCGCGCGAGCGGCGACTTGGCCATTTAAAGCCGCAAAACGGCGATTTAATGTTTTTCCCCCTTGACGGGAACGGGGAAGAATGGGTATACTTGTGTTGTTCTTTCCCCATGCTGGGGGTGATCCGGTTTCGACGGAGTGCGTTGAGGCTTGATCGCGCGTCGAGGATTCTCGTTGGCCTCGTTAAAAAACGGGAAAAACAGTAATTGCGAACAACGATTACGCTCTCGCGGCCTAACTGATAGCCCGCATGTCGCCCGGCCGACGCCTGCTGAGCCGATGCGACATCATCCAGCAGGACTTGCCCCGGAGCGCGCCGCTCGCGCGCCGGAGGTTCGTATAACCGAGCGGTGGATTCGGGATAAGCCCGCCTGTCGGCATACCCGTTTCGAGATCAAAGGCAAGCTACACGCGTAGAAGTCAGGTTGATTCCATTTCGGACAGGGGTTCGACTCCCCTCACCTCCACCATCAAAATAGGGACTCTTGAGCCGTCCAAAACGGCCATGTTTTCCGCCCTCTGATAAAGCCACGTGTTTGGGTCTTTTTGCTATGCCGCCCTGACGATGGAGGGGCTCGCTCCTTGTTCTCGTTTGAGGATGTGCTTCGCTGTGGCGTGAACGGTCCTGTTCTCGACCCCTGATGCCGTCTCTCGCCGCTTCGAGGAGCGGGCGGTCGACAACAATCCAGAGCGTAAGCCCAACAAGGCGATGCTGGCAAGGATAGGGAAGCTGGCAAATCATCTGAAGGATGTCGCGATGGCGTTCATGCGGGCATTGAGAAATGGGAACGAGGATTCTTACGCCCAAGTCGCCGCCGACATGAAGAAAATGGCCATGCCGTCGCTCGTTAAGTTTTTCAACTCGGACGAGGCTTCTTGCAAGATTTCAAAGAGTGTATTGCACGAATACCTGCTCGGCGCAAAATACGACAAAAAGTCCTACGCTATGCCTGCACGATTCTGGTTTAAGGTTTGCACAAAGGCGGCAAGTCTGGATGCGGACAGGTTATTCGTGGAAATATTCAAACTTCTGCCGCCCGATAAGAGGTGATGTAGCATGACTGCATCAGAGAACTACAATGCTGCATTCGCACGGCTGGCGAAGTCGAAGTTCCGTAGCCGATTTCACCTTGCAGAATCTGACCGCGCCTACATTGAGAGTAAAGGCATGGAGACGATACGGCGGCATTGCGAGGATTTCATTCGCGCGTCTGGCACCTGCCAATCCTCCCAATGACGGGAAACAGACTCCGATGCGTGGGCATCCAGTTTTCGTTGCACAACATGCTTGCGCCTGTTGCTGTCGGAACTGTCTCGCGAAGTGGTGGAAGGTGCCGCGCGGGGTTTCAATCAGTCACGACAGGCAGAAGGCGATAGTTGATTTTCTGATGACTTGGATTGGGCGAGAAATCGATTAATAGAATGAAAATTATTACCTTTTGGGAACATCTGTTGTCTACTATAGAGAATAAATAATTCATATTGTTGTTGATTTTCGGCATACGGAAATGATATAATATACCCCCGTAAGGAGCAATAGTACTTGTCATGGCAACAAATTACAATAGTCTATGGAAAAAGTTGATAGACAAAGGGATGTCCAAGACAGACCTGCGCATTGCGACAGGTATGTCTTCTGGTACGCTTGCTCGTCTATCAAAATGCGAACCCGTCGAAACAACTACCCTAGAAAAAATCTGTCGTGTGTTACAATGCAACATAGGGGACATAGTGGATTTTGTGCCAGATGAAGAAGTCAAGGCGCAACAGAATTAAGAGAAAGAACCTCTATGAACAAGAATGTTCCAGTTGAAGACCTCGCACCAACCATTTTAGTAGGCACATTCAGAGAAGCCAATGCTAAATGGATTGAAGAGAAGAAACTCTATAATCTCCCCTTGCCGAAAGGCTACCACTATGAGCAGTACAATCGCTTTACGCACATTGTTCTCTGGGGTAGGAAAGGCGAGCCAATTGCATATACGGTCAAAATTGCTGGTGTGCATGACAGGAAATGGCTACGCGAGAATGGATACGCTACGACCAGTTCTCCACACGGTGACGAATATGTTGTTTTCTCTCTCGGACGGAAAGTACACCACGAGAGGATTCTTTCTGACCCAACTGCGGATGTGTTCGTATGCTCGTCGCGGTACACTGGGCGGATAGACAAGGACTTCTATTCGCGACCTTTGCCTCAGTGCGGTGGGCGATCAATACCCAATATATTTGAGAAGTTACGTCCATTTGTCACAAAGTGGCACGATGCTTTTTCATTCGACCCAGTTCAGATGGATTTTCTACAGGCGATTCTTCCTGCAAGAGAGTTTCCGGCTGTCGCTGGGGTTGAGTATGTCGATGGAGCGATTCATGTACACCCTGGAGATGAGAGAGCAGTACCGCCTACGTTCAATGCTGCCCCATTCAGACTAGGAGAATTCTTCTGTGGACCTGGTGGACTCGCCTGTGGAGCGATGAGCGCTCGAATTGAGAATCCTGATTTCAAGATTGTTCATGCCTGGTCGAATGACTACGATCAAGACACTTGCAACACTTATGCGGCGAACATCTGCAATTCCAACCCGGAAACTGTGGTTTGTCATGATGTCCGTAAGTTTCGACTCGATGACCCCCGACTGACGCCAATCGATGGCTTCGCATTTGGATTCCCCTGCAATGACTTCTCCGTGGTTGGAGAGCATAAGGGTATAGATGGCAATTACGGCCCGTTATACCAGTACGGCGTTGCCGTGCTTCGTAGATTCCGTCCTATGTGGTTCGTCGCTGAGAATGTTGGTGGACTCGCCAGCGCCAACGAGGGTGCGGCGTTCAAGAAGATTCTTGCAAGCATGAAGGACGCTGGCTATAGGATTTACCCGCATCTGTACAAGTTTGAGGATTACGGAGTTCCTCAGACTCGTCACAGGATTATCATTGTTGGAATCCGCGACGATCAACCATATGTGTTTTACCCGCCAAGCCCGGCGGCACTTACACAGCGTGACAATTCCTCTCGTGCGGCATTGGAGGAGCCTCCTATTCCACAGGATGCCCCTAACAATGAATTGACAGCACAGAATCCGCGAGTGGTCGAGCGACTTCATTACATCCGTCCTGGACAAAATGCATTCACTGCCAACTTGCCGCCGCACCTCCAACTAAATGTTCGCGGTGCAAAGATTAGCCAGATTTACAAGCGGCTTGATCCTAACAAGCCTGCTTATACAGTAACAGGCTCTGGCGGAGGCGGTACACACATATATCATTACCACGAACCCCGTGCATTAACTAATAGAGAGCGTGCCCGCCTACAGACTTTTCCTGACGCATTTCTATTTACTGGTAGCAAGGAGAGCGTCAGGAAGCAGATTGGGATGGCGGTACCGCCGCGCGGCGCACGTATCATATTCGAGGCCCTGTTGCGAACACTGGCCGGCATCGAGTATGAGCATGTCCCATGCAATATATCTGACGACGGAGAACTGAAATGAGGTGATACGATGAACGATTTGCTCAGTAGCGCTTTGTACCAGAAAATCCTTATTGAACCAATGAAGGCAAGGCGTAGCCTTGATGAATTTCTTGTTGTGTCTGGCTATGCGGCAGCTGGTATGGGCTTACGACATATTACTGATATGAGAGGTATCCGTGGTACAAAAATCCCTACGGTAAAGCTCGTGTGTGGTATGGCCAGAGAGAGCAAGATTGGAAACGTTGTCCATAATGGCTTTTTAGATCTTTGTCGTAGGAATGAATGCGGATTTTCTTGCCGTTATCTCGTAAAGGGAGAACCGGTTCATGCAAAAGTTTACATTTGGTGTGAGGCTGGACGTCCTATCGTGGCATTCGCCGGATCTGCCAATTATTCACAAAACGCCTTTCGTGAAACAAATACTCGTCGTGAAGTGTTGACGCGATGCTCGGAACGGATGGCTTTTGATTTCTATAACTCTTTGTTGCCGGATACAGTTGATTGTACAGATGGTAGGAGGGTTAGGGGGGTTGTGGGTAAAGCAAATGCCATCCCGTCTCCTGCTACCAGCGACATTGGCATCGTTAGCGAGGTTAAAGATCCCGATTCCCCCTGGAACGGTTTGCTGACAGTTAAGACATCACTTCTTCAAACCAGAGGGAAAAACAAAGGGAAAATACACAATCGGGGTGGCTTAAATTGGGGTCAACGTAAAGGTCGCGAACCTAATCAGGCATACATTCCCGTCAATGGTGTTAAACATTTCTTTCCAGAGAAGGGAGATTATTTCACCATAAGGACAGATGACGGCGCGACATTACAGTGCGTACGTGCTCAAGATAGGGCCAAGGCAATTGAAACATACGGCGATAATTCATTGCTGGGGAAATATTTCAGAAAAAGGCTTGGCGTGAAGCCGGGAGCCTTTGTTGAGCTTAAAGACCTGATTAATTACGGACGCAAAGATGTTACTTTTTATAAAATCGATGATGAGAACTTCTTCATGGATTTCTCGGTGAAATCGTAATACTGGGGATAGATTATGATGGTTGTTAGAGTGTCTGAGAGTTTAACGTTATGGCGAGCGGCCAGTCGGACAGCCGCTCGTCGCAAAGAGGTGGCGCCATGATCAATCATTGGTGGGTTACTCGTCCCAAGCGCATTCTTTCGCCAGTGCCGGAGATCCTCGGCCTGGTGACGTGCGATTTCCTCGATAAGCAATGGAAAGGTATTCACGGTTCGCATCTCAGCTTCGAGGACGAACTGGAGCAGAAAGGACTGAAGCGCAAGGGAGACCGCTGGGATCAGGGCGGTGGCGGCGGGCGAACCTATTTGGCATGGCTACAGAGTCTCGGCCTTGTGTTTTATTACGGGGCTGAGCGAGTCTTAAAGCCAACATTGGCTGGCGAGGCCTTGCTCAATGGGAAGTCGCCCACCGACGTTTTGACGCGCCAGGTGCTCAAGTACCAGTTCCCGTCGCCATTCTCAATTAGTAGAAACGTCGAGGTTTCTCCGAGATTTAAGATTCGCCCATTTCGGTTTCTGCTCAAGTTGCTTCTCGATTCACGGATTGAGATGCTGACGGAAGAGGAAATTGCAAAGATTGTTGTTGTAGAGGCCGAGAACGAGTCTGCCGGTTGTTATGAGCATGTCGTTGCGCGTATTCTTGAGTTCCGCGAAAAAGGCGACGCCTGTTTGCCTGCGGACTTTGAGACTCGTTATGCAAGCAACCGCAAGTCGAACAGCGTGGTGACAAAATTGAAGGACGTCGCCAACACGATGGCGAACTGGCTTGCATATACACAGTTCATCTATCGGACTTCTGGCTCAATGATGATTCCCCCGGACCGCGTAGACGCGGTTAACGAGGCGCTTGCAGATGACGTGGGTCTGATTAAGGGACCAGAGAACCACGAGAAATTCCAACGGCAGTTCGGCCTTGATCCCTGGCATCAGAAGGACACGAGGAACTTGGCTGGCTCAACAAATGTGACAGCCTATCAGATTGGTGTGCTCAAGGTTCAGCAGGAATTGTTGAAGGTTGCAGCAATTGAGCCCATTCAGTTCATCACGCCGGCCATTGTCGATACCGTGTCCCAGGCCACTGGCTATGCGAAGACTTTCGTGGAGGACGTGCTTTACAAGATCTATCCGGCTGGAGCACTTGATGCGTTCTATTCGGCATATTCTCAGATGGCAACAAACGGACAGGAGGACTGCCTGGCCTTTGAGAAAGCGACTTGTAAGTTGTTTGACACAGTCTTCGGATTCAAGACCGAACATGTCGGGAAGATTGGAAAGTCCCCCGACGTACTCCTCATTTCAGACGAGAGTGGCTATCAGGCCATTATAGACAACAAGGCCTATCAGCAGTACGGAATCACGAACGATCACAAGAACCGGATGTGTGTGAACTATCTTGGAGATTTGGCACATTACAGCAAATCCGAATACCAGCTGGCGTTCTTCTCTTATATCGCTGGCGGTTTTGTCCCCAAAATCTCTGATCAGATAGCCGACATTGTTGAAGAAAGTGGTGTACACGGGTCTGCTATTACGGCGAACTCTCTAATCACGCTTTGCAAGATGCAACCTGCGAAACAATTCAGCCACGGAGATATCCGCAAGCTGTTCTCGGTTGATCGTAGGATAAATGTCACAGACTTCGAGGAGCTTTTCAAATGAAAGTCCTTCAGCAACCGCCGCAAGCACATTCGCTCATATCGGCAACTCGCCACATAGGCTATTCGCTCGAAGCTGCGGTGGCAGACCTCGTTGACAACTCGATTGCCGCCGATGCGAAGACCGTGGATGTTGACTTCGAGGATTCCCTCAATTCCTACATCGCAATTATCGACGATGGCGAGGGGATGACGGCTGACGAGTTGACAAGTGCCATGCAATATGGCTCCGCCGACCCAGCGCAGGCACGTTCGGAAAAGGATCTCGGTCGGTACGGACTTGGGTTGAAGACTGCGTCCATGTCACAGTGTCGTGTCATGACTGTCATCTCAAAGAAGAATGGAGAAATAGCAGCGCGTAGGTGGGATCTCGATTACATTGCGAAGCATAAGGACGTTGTATGGCCGCTCCTCATCCTCGAAAAGGATGAATGGAAGGATCTGCCGGGTGTAGAGGTACTAAAGAACAGAAAAAGTGGAACCGTAGTCCTGTGGCAGTCAATCGACTTTGGCGGGTCATACGATGAAATGACCTTTGATGACGAGATGTGCAAGATGAGCGAGTATCTTGCGCTCGTCTTTCACCGGTACATATACGGGGAGGAGGGCATCCATAAGATAAAGATCCGTATTAACGGAAACGCCCTCAAACCGAAGGATCCGTTCCTTCAGTATGTGGAGAATGGCAAGCAAGGCCACCAGTGCAAAGCAACCCAGCCGCTTGGCTTTGGAAAGAGCAGAATCACCCTGCAGGCTTTCACTCTCCCCCATGACAAGGAACTGACGCCGGAGATGCGCGATGTACTTGGCACTGGCAAAGCGCTTCGTAGAACGCAGGGATTCTACATCTATCGCAACAAGCGTTTGATCACATACGGGCATTGGTTCGGCCTCAAGGCTCAGGGAGAGTTCTTTAAGCTTGCACGCGTTAAGGTGGACATCCCCAATTCCGTCGACATGAAGTGGTCACTTGATGTCAAGAAGTCCATTGCGATTCCGCCCAAGCAGATAGTTGCGCATTTACGCGCATACGTTGATTCGGTGGTGAAGCAGAGCAGGAATGCCATCCGTGTTGAAGTGTTCGGGAAAAAGGCGAAGGCAGGTTCGGAAGACCCACAGGTTTGGGAGTCCACCGTGAAAGACGGAGTCGTTACTGCGGTGAACCTGAATCGGAAACATCCAGTCATCAGGGCCGCGCTGGAATCACAGGGAGTGTCCGAGAAACTTCTGCGCCTCTTCGAGCGCACGATTCCCGTCGATGTGATCTATTACAGCAGAAGTAGTGAGCAGAAGATGGAAAATGAGGTGCCTCTCTCGATAGACGAGATGGTTGACATGCTTTCCGGTCTCGTCAATATGATACCGGCGGGCAATGCCCGAAAGAACGCATTTCACTCTATGCTTCAAAGCGAACCTTTTGTGTTGTGCGCGGCAAAACTTCGTGAGAAAGAGGAGGAGATTCTCAATGGTACTGTCTAAACAGGGACGAATGATTCTAGATTGGTTGTGCGTCGTCTATAGCAACGACGAGTCGACCGAGAATCTAACGGAGCAGCAGATCGAGGAGACCGTAGCAAAGGAGGCATCTCGATTCGGAGGCCTTTCTGCCGACGAGATTGCTTTGATTGTTCGCAAGCTTATCGCACTTGTCGGTGTGTACAAGCCAGAGGACGAGTGCATTGTGGATGGCGCGGAGTATGATGCGCAAGCAAAGGACTGGTTTACAAAAATCAAAGCTGATCATGATGAGTGGTTTACCGCTTACTTGGCGAAGCTTCGCCAAAAGCAATGGAGCCCGAATGTCATTCGTGAACTTGACAAGAGTTCCGATGCGATTATGAACCACCTGGGGAACCCCAGGAGCCCCAAGTTCAATATTCGCGGGCTGGTAATGGGTGATATCCAGTCTGGCAAGACGGCGAACTTCATCGCATTGTGCAACAAGGCCGCAGATGCGGGTTATCGAGTGATTATCATTACAGCGGGTATCATCGAAAAACTCCGCCGTCAGACCCAAGGTCGTCTTGAAAAAGAATTCATAAACCTCCTGCCTCTTAAGCAGGTTGTCAAACTTACGGGTGCAACATACGACTTCAGAAAGCAACAAGGGGAAAACCCTGTTCACGTCTTTCGTGACGATGTTCCCGTACTTTGTGTCGTCAAGAAGAACGTATCCGTCCTGCAACACCTTTATAAGTGGCTTCAGAAAGGCGTTAAAACCGTGTCGGAGCAGGGTGACGTCACGCTCCCTTGGCCCCTGTTGTTCATCGACGACGAGGCGGATAATGCCTCCATCAACACAAAGAAACTCTCAGAAGAGGCGAACCCCACACGCACGAATGAGCTGATCCGCAAGATTCTGAAGTCCTTCACGCGATCTTCGTATGTTGGAATAACAGCGACACCATTTGCAAATGTATTCATCGATCCCGACACCGAAGACAAGGTGGTCGCGGATGATCTGTTTCCGCGTAGCTTCGTGTATAGGCTGACCACGCCGTCAAACTACTTCGGGGCGTCAAAACTATTTGACCCTGGCGCACCATACCTTAAAATCATTGACGACATTGAGCTGTGGCTCCCGACAACGCATAAGAAAGATGAGTACCCAAGCGAGGACTTGCCGAAGTCGTTGCAGACTGCCATTGGATACTTCATGCTCGTAAATGGCGTAATGGATGTCATCGGGCAGTCCGGTGATCACATCGGACACCGCTCGATGATGATTCACGTCAGCCGTTTTGTGGCCATACAAAATCGCTTGCTCAGTCACATCGAGGATTATGTGAAACGCCTTGTGTCCAGAGTATCGAATTACTGCGGTGATCCAAAGAAGGCGGAGCGAATTCCAGAGCTGAAGCAACTTCATGATATTTGGGACGAGTATGGTCTTAGTCGCGCATGTGAAGGAATGGCATGGAATAAGTTCCTCAAGACCATATTGTTAAATTCGATCAAGACAATTGAAACGGTTGTCGTTAATAGCGGCAAGACAGTTAAGGCGCTCGATTATTCGGATGCAGACAAACGATACATTGTCATCGGCGGGAATGCACTTTCCCGAGGCTTGACGCTGGAAGGCCTCGTCGTGAGCTACTTCCGTCGCAATACCATGATGAGTGACACGCTGCTTCAGATGGGGCGCTGGTGTGGATATCGCGGAATCTACCAAAGTCTTGTTCGTGTGTGGATGCCTCAAGGTGCCGTTGACAACTTTGGATACGCAAGCGACATTTCCGAAGACCTGTCTGAAATGTTCCATCAGATCGTTGAGCAAGACGGCTCGCCGAAGGATTTTGCGTTTAAGATTAGGAAGTCGCCAGGGGCGCTGTTGCCAACTGCACGTAATAAAATGCGGACGGCAACGCGTATCAGTTTCCCTATCGTCTTGGCGGGGCACGCCGTTGAAACGCCGCGTATCAAGAACGATCCTGCTGTGACCAGCGAAAACGATAGAGCCGTTTGTTCTTTTATCAGCAACAACATTGGGTCGCTTGAAAAAGACATCATGTGGGACAATATGCGGTTCTTACGGAATGTCCCGCCGGAAGAGATCACGAAGATGTTGTCCAAATTCAAGGCGGGGATGATGAGTTTCGGCTTCATGATTCCCCAAATCGCAGAATACATCTCTAACCTTGGGTCGAATTGGGACGTGGCAATCCCAGTTGCCAAGGCTGGCGATGCGGCTTATGCCGGACAGGAAGATGCGCCGTTGCCGCTGAATATCCGTAAGGCCCGGCGAATGCTTGCAGTCGTCAGTTCCACGCGGGAAGTCATGATCAGCGGAACGAAGCTTAAAGTCACCTCGGGAGGTGCGATGCGGCACATTCTGACTCCGGCAGACGCAAGGCAGGTGGTTAAGGCTTATCAGTCGGTCAAGGGACATGAAAACCGCGAGCCGCCGGACGAGAGATTCCTCGTCAAGGCAAAGGCGTCAGGTCGTAGGCCGTTGCTGGTGGTACAGTACGTTGAGATGAGCGAACCATGTATGGGGTCTGAGATGCCCAAGACTAAGTCGTTCTTCGCGTTGAGCTTTGGTTTCCCCGGATCGAAAGACGATCAGGTTGAACAGGAATATTTCTTTACCAAACGAGCCTACGAAGAGAGCTCGTTGCTGGATTACTTAAATGCCGAGGAGGAGGACTGAAATGGACTTCAATTCATTTATCAATCGAATCAAGGCTGTAGAGAAGGCTCCTCTGCGCTATTTCATCGTTGACCCGGATCTCCCGTTGTCGGTGTATTTCGGGCTGGACAATATCGGGCGCCCCACGCTTTTGATCGAGGACATCAGGAAAACATTCAGCGCGGCGGAGATACCATCTACGGCGCAGATACTTGTGCTTTCCTTTACTAAGAAGGACAAGGCATGCCTTTCGTTTTCACTTCTTACGCCGCAACATCGTGACGTATTCAATACGCTTTGCTATGACTTGTTCGAGGCGACGCGGAAAGACTCTCGCGATTCAGCGTTGTTGAGCTTGTTGACACGATTCGCGGCTTGGCAGGATCTGCTCAAAGGAGCGAGGCCTGGAATAATGTCAACGCAGGAGCAACAAGGGCTTGCGGCAGAAATCCTTGCACTTTTGTATTTCGCCGAGTCTAAGGGGTTTGAAGATGCGCTTGATGCCTGGGTGGGTCCGTTCAAGATGGACAAAGACTTCGAGTTCTACGACAACTGGGCAGAGGTCAAGAGCTGCAAGGTGAGTGCGACGGCAGTTACCATATCCTCAATCGAACAGCTTGATTCAGAAGTCGCAGGCTCTTTGATTGTTTATCACATCGATCGGGCGTCAGAGAACAAGGAGGAGGCTTTTTCACTCAAAGACGTCGTCGAAAAGGCCCGTGGCGCGGCTACAAGCGTTGCGGCTAGGACAATGCTTGACAACAAATTGTATCTTGCTCACTATGTGGATGGCGAACCAGAATACGAAAATCGTAGATTCCAGGTGCGCTGCCGTGACATCTACAAGGTGACACTAGAGTTCCCGTGTGTTCGGAGGTCAACACTTGTGTCCGCAGTGACGGCCTGCCAGTATTCGCTGAGTCTTCCGGCCATTGAGGAATTCAAGGAGTCTTAAACATGACCGCTACAGAAAAGAAGCAACAGGAACAGGATGCGCTCGAATATCGCGAGGCGCTACTGATTGACATCCAGAATGAGCTGGCCGTCAACGGGAAAACGAGTGAGGAGGCATTCGCTGATCGCGTGACGGAGGAGCTTGAGCAGTCCGAGCTGGTCGATGATTACACGCCTGCTTTCTTTGATCATGTGGTGGCGAAAGATCGGAAGCGCTATCATATCAATGGGTATTCCTTTTCTGCCGTCGATGGATTCCTCAATCTTTTTGTGACGAAGTTTGATGGCGATGAAGAGCCCGTCAAGATGGGTCTTCCTGACATTCGGCCAGACGTTGAGGCCGCCCTCAATTTTATCAGAGACCGAAACACTCTCAAGGAATTCTCGTCTGAAGCGACGGATTATCTAGATTGCATTGAAATCATCAACGCCCACATGGGGGCAACGGAGTCCTCTATTCGCAAGTTCCGTGTCTACTTGTTGACTGATGGCATTGTTACTGACAACGCAAAGCGTACGAAATTCCCGGACATTGAGACAAAGCCGGTTGAATTGCTGGTTTACGACATCCGAGCCATCTACGACCTTTCATCCGCTGTCGAGGGTCGAGGAACATTGCAGATTGATTTTTCGCAATACAAGCCCCGTGTTGTCCATTGTGTTCCCGCCGGGGAGTCGTGCGATCCAAATCGCTTCCGCTATTCCAGTTATATGGGCATAGTCCCTGGAGTTGTGCTGGCAGATATTTATGATGAGTTTGGGGCTCGATTGCTTGAAGGAAACGTCCGCTCCTTCCTTTCGACAAAGGGCGCTGTAAACAAACGCATCCGCGAGACGATCCTGCGAACTCCAGAGCAATTCTTTGCATTTAACAACGGCATCTCCGTGACGGCATCCAATGTGCGTTTTGACGATGAAGGCAACTTGGCCTATGCAGAAGAGTTTCAGATCATAAACGGAGGCCAAACAACGGCGAGCATTTCAAACGCGCGCTTCTGCGATCGCGCCGACTTGTCGAAGATCAACGTCTTAATGAAGCTGACCGTCACTCATGATGGTATGATAGACGACGACAAGCAGGATTTGCTTCGGACGATTTCACGCGCATCCAACCAGCAGAACAAAGTGTCAGATGCCGACTTCTTCTCCACGCATCCGTTCCATGTTCAAATCGAGAAGATTTCCGAAATGACACCAGCGCCGTCGGTGTCCTCTACGCAGTTGCGGACCTATTGGTTCTATGAGCGAGCTAGAGGTCAGTATACGCAGAAGCAGATGAAGCTCTCGCGTACTCAGAAAGAGGCGTTCAAGAGGGAGTTCCCGCCAAAGCAAAAGATTACCAAGACTGATCTTGCCAAGTATCGCTATAGCTGGGATGAACGGCCCTACTCGGTGAGCAAGGGCGCACAGTCGAACTTTCAGTCGTTTGCGCAGGAGGTTTCTCAAATTTGGGAGAAAGGCCCAAATGAAAGAGCCCGTTACAACATACAGTATTTCAAGGACACAGTGGCGCTTGCCATAATGTTTAAGGCAGTTGAAGATCTTGTAAGCAATCAAGACTGGTATACGGGTTCGTTCCGCGCCAATATCGTGACTTATTCGATTGCCATGCTTCACCGCTTGCTGACTGAGCAATTCCCCGATAGGGTTCTGAATCTTGATCAGATTTGGCGCATGCAGGAACTGCCGCCGATTTTGCAGAAGGTTTTCAAGAAGATCAGTAAGCAGGTCTACGAGGAAATCGTCAATGAGAGGTCTGGCGTGACGAACTACACGCAGCGTTGCAAGCAGAAGGCATTCTGGGAGTCCATGCCGGCGCACGTTGATGTTGACCTGTCGGGTCTTTCTGCTCTGAATGACCTGATGATCAGCAAGGATCAACAACAACGAGAAGAGAAAAAGGCGAAGCTTGTCGGCAAGATGCTGTCGGGTGTCGAACTTCAAAAGAAAGTTATAAGCAAGGGGCCAGCCTTCTGGATGGAGGTTCAGAACTTCGCATATTCAAACAAGAAGATTGGCGTGTTGCCGAAGGAGCAGATGGCTCTTACGTCTATCATCCGTAGCCATATCCCGCAGGACTTTGCATGCAAGCAACTTCAGCAAATTTTGCGTCGCTGCCAAGAGAATGGCTTTATTGGCGAACTGTAAAGGTTAGGAGCGATTATGGGCGGTAGAAACCTGCACAATGAGCCGTTTGATGAGAGTACCCTTACCAAACTTGACCTTTACAGGCGATATGTGAGGGCATGGTTACCCGTTTTCCTGAATGCACCTAAATTAGTTGTTGATCGGATGCAGATTTTTGATTTCTTTGCTGGGCCAGGGCAAGACGAGAAAGGAGTGTCCGGAAGCTCTTTGATCGCCCTTGAGGAAATTGATCTCGCACTTAAGAACGACCATAGAAACAACCCAGAGATTCATTTATACCTCAATGAGTTTATGCGCAAGAAATTCGAGAACCTCAAGACGGTTTGCGCAGCATCACATTTTACGGCCAATGTCCATATCCACTTCCTTAATGAGGATTTCCCGGTGGCCTTTAGGACGTGGCAAACAGAATTTCAGAACAATCAAGGTTCTCGCTTTAAGACGGCGAATCTTTTGTTTCTCGATCAGAATGGGACGAAGCAGATATCAAAGGAAGTATTCCTTAATATA
>OQVS01001850.1_pt1 | contig 14075 bp, 10 predicted proteins | sample 1691601 | NCBI WGS metagenome assembly OQVS01 (sample SAMN03418268, study PRJEB22391) | human gut metagenome | biome: human-gut; feature: organic feature; material: feces | host: Homo sapiens | place: Tanzania | collected 2013-01
GTCGGTGATGAGCCGGCTCTGATTTTTTTAGGGGATCGACGTGGTCGATTTATTTGAGCTCCACGCTGCCTGGCCAGGTGCCGGAGGTGGTGCGGGTGGTGCCGAGCTGGTCTTTATTGAAACCGTCGTGGCTTTTTACCCACTCGACGAACTTAGGAGCGAAGGCACCGTTCAGGCGGGTGTTGCCGTTATTGCTGTCAATTGCCTTAATTCGGTCAACAATTGCAGATTCAGTTGTCTTCGTGAATGATGCGGACGGGCCGTTCCAATGCCAGTAACCCTTTGAACTGTCGAACGAAGAACCATTGCAGAATGACAATTCGCCGTCGACTACGACATTGGTCCTTACCAGCCAAGAGCCATCAGTATCGGTTGTTTTAGAACCGATAATGTCATTATACAATTTAACAGATGAGTTCGCTTCTTTAACGAACACGAGACCATTGGTATGTTTATTTGCGAGAACACAGTTGTCATACAAACTAAACGAGCCGTTTTTATTGTTTGCGCGGCACAGCGCCTTGGCATTTTCTCCGACGACAGTCGTATTTACTACTACCGTGAATCCGTCATTGTTCAGACAAACGGAAGTGCCTCCTGCCTGCTGGCTGACATTGTTGTGAATCGAGCAGTTGTTCATGCAGACAACAGACGGATTAGCGCCGTGAATGACTGTGCCCCACTCGTTTGTCCTCATGGCATTGTCGAAAAACTGACAGTTGTTCATAAACAGGACTGCCTTTCCGTTGGTCTGGATAAGGCCTCGGGATGCACCCTTATTGTTCTTGAACACGCAATCAGTTACACGAACAAGGCCGTCACCGCTCTGGAGCAACATAGCACTACCGGCGGAACCCATATTGCCGTCAAAAGTACAGCCGCTGATATCAAGATTCGCGTTCTGGACAGAAATCGCTCCACCGCTTGCCTTGTTATCAACCTTCAGATAAGAATTGTTGCGGTTAGCTTCACAAGCGTTGAATACACAATTCTTCAATGTCTGAACCGCAGACGCGCCATTGATATGAATAGCACCGCCAGCACCGCCCAAATTATAACAGCCTGTAAACGTACAGTTTTCAATCATCTGAGTTCCATTGCTGTTATTGATTGAGCCACCGGTATTCAATGCATAATCTTCAGTGAACGTGCAGCCTTTGACAGTAAGTTCAGCCTTGGCATTGTTGGTGAACAATGAGCCGCCGTTTCTACCATAGTTTTTAGAGAACGAGCTATTCTCCACTGTCACTTTAGCCTCGAAAACATGGATTGCTCCACCACTTAAATACTGCGTACTATTAGTTCCGTCTGTCACCTTATTGCCGATAAAAGAGCAATCAACGACCTTTCCGGTCACGCCGGTTCCGTTGAAAACCAGAGCTCCGCCATTATCCTTTGCGGAGAAACCATTCTGGAAAGTGAGTCCGTCAAACAGGACATTTCCCTTTTTGGTAAGCCAAATCTGGGATTTTCCGCCACCGTCAAAGATGGTCGCATTGGCCTTGGCGTCCCTCGTTTTAATGCTGGCGCCTTTCGCACCTGCAGGATAGCCGCCATAAACACTGAAATCAGCACCTTCAGCTTCAGAAACAAGAGCTTCCTCTACTGAATATGTTCCAGCTGACATATAGACATTCATGACAGCACCCTTGGCAAGAAGAGCTTTAAGTTCTGTGAGCCCGGCGGCATTGTCCCAGTTGCTTCCGTCCTTGCGGCCTTTCGGCTCGGCAGAAACATAGAATCTGTCATCGAAGCCGACAATCTTTCCGAGAGGAAGGACATGACCCTTTTCGACGACAAGAGACTTCGTAGTGACCTTCTTGGCAAGTTCCTCACCTTCCGCATCCGTCAGCACTACTGAAAAGCCTTCGAGAGTGGATGGTGCAACTGCTGCGTAATATGTGCCCGCGCCGGAAACATTGAGCGTAACTACATCAGCATCAGCTCTTTTCAATATTATCTTGAAGACGGCAGCATCTACTGCTTCGATACGCAGCAGACCGCATTGGTTCTCGAACTTGAGAGAATGGCTGCCGGTCCATTCCGCTACGGAAAGGCTCGCGTGAGCAAAGGTTCCGTCCTGAACCTTAGGTGCAGAGACATTGATCTTACCGCCCTCGAAAGTAGCAGTCGCATCGAACGGATAGACCGCAGAAAGGCTGCGGGTTCCTTCGAACTGTTCCAATGTAAAGGCGGCAGGAACTTTCACGGTAATGGAAGCGGAGCCGTCAGCCTTGATGTTTTCGGCAACAAGAGCCTCCGATTCAGAGCTTCCGGTCTCGCCGTTCACTTCATAGAACACAGAAACCTTGTCGCCGACAGACCAGAGCACGGTGCCGTCTTCCTTGATTTCTGTTTTCGTAGATACATTCTGGACTTCTGCGGCCTGACTGGTTTTCGCAGAAACTTCAAATGTCATATCCACGAGCTGGGCCGGGTCAATTTCCCGACCCGGTCCCTCGTTCTCTTTATTGCAGGCAACCAATGTCACGGCCGCCATTGACAAAATTGTTAAAAATCTGTTCATCAGGTTTCTTAGTTTTACCAATTGAATTCATCTTCAATAGTATACACATCGTGTATTACGTTTGCCTTAACATTCTCTTTAGACATTGCAAAAGATGCATCTACCATAAAGGTGCTGATTTCAATCATTGGAGCAGTATATGTTTTACCCCCCCCCAGCATTTTTTCCAAGTGTTTCATAATTATGTGTTTTGTCAGGAATTATCTCAATCCTTTGCCGTCAAGATACTTGATGACGAGTTCGGCGACATCGGTCTGGACGAAATCAGAGCCTGAGGCAATGAACTTGTCCAGAGGAGTGTAGTCCCCGTTGCGCAGGGCATTATCCCACCGGTCAAGGAGATTGGAATAGGAAAGATATCCTTTCACGTGCATCTTCGTGCCGAACTCAGGAATGCTGTTGTTCAGATATACGGCGTTTCCGTACTGGAAGAGTTTCGCGCCGATCATACCGGAGTATGAAGACGTAGCTTCCACGCTCTTGATGTACGGATGAACCGCTACCAGAGGATTAAGCTTCTGATATTCAGCAATATCTCCGCTGGCGAACAGCATGACCTGATCCTCCACGCCGGCTTCATAAATTACTTCAAGCACCTTTGCCGGAACATTGTTTTTCCCTGCAAGGTCAAGATTGACATAAATCTTGTCCTTGGTGGCCTTGAGAGCCTCCAAGAGGGTCGGAACCTTAGCGACATTGTTCTGCTCGTCCTTATAGACCTTGCCGTCACGGACCATATCGAAAGATTTGATCTGCGCGAGTGTCAGCGAGGAAACGTCACCGACACCGGTAGTCGTCTCATTGACAGTCTCATTGTGCATAAGGACAAGCTGTCCGTCCTTGGTAGTGCGGACATCAAGTTCCACCATATCCACTCCGGCCTCGATCGCGTGAAGGATGTTAGGAATGGAATTGTCCGGAATCCCCTGCTTGAAGGATTCCATTGTATTGCCGCGGTGCGCAACAACATAGATGCGGCTCACCGCAAGGTCTTCCTCCCACTTCTCCTGAACAGCATCGCAGAGTTCAAGCAAAGATGTGGTCTTGGGATTGATCTGTCCCTTATCCTGATCTTTTACTACGTACTCGGTGCTGTTGCAAGAGACAAGTGCGAGTGATGCTACGAGAAATGATGCAAAAAATTTTCTCATTTCGATAAAATTAGATTTGACGGTTCGTATGACGTCTGTCGTGACCGAACATCGGCCATTCTGATGCCGCAGGTCCTTTGCAGAACTTGTTGTCACTCTTGTCATAAGGACGGAACGCGATCACACCTGAAAATGTTCTGGTATCGGAATCAGTAAATGAGATATAGACGATACCATCATCACCGATGACTACAGATGACCAGATCTTCGCCATACGGAGACCTTCAAATGTCTTGGCATCTTTCGACATTACTGCATCAGCGATATCTGCTTTCAGCAACAAGTTGCAGTTCTTGTCAACGACATAATACTGACCGGACTCTGTTCCGAAGTGAATGTTTCCTGCAGCGTCAACAGCCGGTGAACCAGCCACTTTCTCCTGGACTTTGTAACGTCCGATGACTTCGCATTTGCCGTCAGTACCGGCGGTCTTAGGGTCAATGACTACGATTCCGCCATCGTCCTGACCTGTAGTGAATGCGAGAGCAGCTACAATGTAGCCTTCAGAAGTAATGGCAACACCACCCTGATCCTGCACAGCGCCGTTATCCTCAACATAGTGGTTCACAACAACATTACCGGTCGCAGCCTCTACAGCATAAACTCTTGTTCCTACCTGGTCTGTAAGGACACCTGCAACGCATGTCTTTCCGTTAAGCGTAAGAGCTGCGATTCCTCCCATCGGAGCTTGTTTGACATAAGTCTGCTCTTTGTTATTGTTCCATTTGCCCCAAGCCGGATTAACTTTATTGTCGCCGCCATTGTCGAGGGTATTCTGGGCTATGGTCCAAAGACCCCAGTTTCCACCATACCAGCTCACATAGCCGTCTTTCGTAAGAAGCAATCCTGTACGGCAGCCTCCTGCAGGCTGGGCGAAGCCATTGCGCTTGCCGGTAGCCTTGTCTGCAGAAACGGCGATTCCATTTTGTCCAGTGCAGCCGAAATAGATATTCTTGTCGCCAATACCACCTATACTTGCCTGATATGCAGGCTCCGGTGTAGTTCCATCAGCCCTATACCACTGGCTGAACGACCATTTCACTGAACCGTCAGCATTGTAGGCGATAAAATGACCATCCTTGTCCTTTGAACCGCAACCGATGAAAACAGTGCCGTCGGTGTCGATCGAAGGAGTACCGTAAGTCTCGCCTCTATTGACAGCTGTGAACATTTCCTTGTCGAACACTTTCTTGCCGTTCTTGTCGAACTTGTAGAGCTTGTTCGATCTGGTAGAACACCATACGCTTCCGTCATTGGCAACCGCCGGAGAGGTGATGGCATTATAACCTTCCATATATCCGACCCAAAGGACTTCGAGGCCGCCAGTTTTGGCAACAGGCGCCGGATCCACTACGACAAGCTTCTTTTTGCTTGCCTTGTTGCCGAGGTCATCTGTCAATGACAATGTCACGGTATATGTTCCGTTGGTCTTGAATGTGTATTTCACATCCTCATCATGCTTCTCGAGCTTTTCGCCGTCGACTGTCCAGTCGTAAGTATATGGCTTCTTTCCACCAGTGCTGGTGCTGGTGAAATGAATTTCGTCTCCTGCATAACAAGGGTTTGCAGAAATTTCGAAACTTGCAGTAAGACTGCTTACTTCAACCTTCTGCTTCTCGCAGGCAAGTACTGATACCAGTGCGCCTGCTACCAGACATAATGTTTTAATCTTATTCATAATGTTTTAATGATATGGGTTTTACAATTATTGTTCTGCTCCTGAATAACCGGGGTTCTGGGTATATGCTCCGCCGGCTTTATCTCTTTCATCCTGAGGGATAGGCCAGTACATGAGGAAATCACGTCCGTTCCACTCGGAATACTGCTTGTCAATCCACTTCGAGAAATCGGCAGAATGATGCCTCAGGCCGATTCTCTTTATATCGAACCAGCGATGTCCTTCAGCATAGAACTCCCTGCGGTTTTCATCGAGAATAAGCGTCTCAAGCTCATCTTTACCGAGTGGAGCAGGCAAGTTCACCGATGCATACCTCTTTTCGAGAAGTGAAAGAAGGGTCTCACGCGCTCCCGAATAATCTCCGCTAGCCCACTGCGCTTCAGCTTTTATGAGATATACATCTGCCAATCTCATACACATCAGCGGAGACTGTGAAGGCTCCGGATTCTTTATGAACTGGCCGCCCTGTCCGTTAGGGAATTTAATGATCGGCTTAGGGTCCTCGGTAGAGAATGTCGCCGCCTTGCGGATGTCTCCAGATCTTGCCGCATCGTCACTGTACAGTTTGGTCCAGCACTCGTCAGTCGGAGAGTAGTTGTATGAGCCGTCAGTATCATTGACACTCTCGAACAAACGGTTGTAATTGGTAGAGCGGATGTTTATCGGGGCGAATATTATTTCCTTGTTCGAAGTGCCGTTGATGAACATTGACGCGAAATCCGTACTGTTTGAGTTCAATGAGAAACGGCCGGACTTGATCACGTCGTCGGCAAGGGCAACAGCTTCAGCGTCCTGCGCCATCCAGAGCATGATTTTCGCACGGAAGGCCTTGCAGAATTCCTTGGACGGATAAGCGAAGCTCTTGAATTCTCCCAGAAGGTCTTCGGCAGACTTCAGGTCCTCAACAATCATTGACCAGACCTCTTCCTCGCTGGAACGCGGAACGATTTCCGTGCTGCCGGAAACCTTTATGATAGGAACTCCGCCATAACGCTGCACGAGTCCCGTGTAGATCATTGCCCTGAACAGATAGCCTGTTCCGAGTGCTGTCCTGACGTCGCTGCTGCCCTGGTTGGATGCTCCAAGTGCTGATTTTATCAAAAGGTTGGCATAGTTGAGTTTCTGATAACAATACTGCCATCTGGTCAATGGAATCTTTGCAGAAGCCGACTGCGTCTCGCCATGGACATCCGAATAGGAAAATCCGGGACCACCTTTGAAGTTTTCAGCCAGATAATCTCCTTCGAACCACAAATTGGTCAAAAATGCTTCGTATTGATGGAGAGTACCGTTTGTCAACAGCGCGAGGTCATTGTCGGTAAGCTTGTTGGCAGGAATCTGTCCTTTCGGACTCGGATTGTCCAGCCACGAGCATGATGCCGCAAGAACCGACACGCACAAAATCATTGAAATAAATATCTTGTTTTTCATATCTGTCAGTAATTTGGATTGATTACATCTTTTAGAACTGGATCTGAATACCGAAGAGGTATGACCTGAGTGAAGGCTGGTATCCGAAATCGACACCGTAACCGGCTGATGCCGGACCGCTCGACATGGAAACTTCAGGGTCATATCCGTCATACTTCGTGAGCGTCAATGCATTGTCCACCGAGAAGAACACTTTTGCAGAATTCGACTTGATGGCCTTCAGCACCTTGTCCGGAAGATGATAGGAAAGAGTTATCGTCTTGAACTTGAAATAAGACGCATCCTCAAGATAACGGGTTGATGTCAGGATATTGTAATCCACGTCCCAGCCGGTGTGGACACCTGAAAGACTCGGACGCGGCATATCATTGATTCCAGAGCCTTCGCGCCAATAATGATTAGCGGCGTACTTGCTCACATTGAAATAATTGGTCACCGACTTTCCGGAATCGTCAGTCACTGTTCCGGAGCTGAGTCCGAGATGCTCGGTACCTTCCTGGCCGCAGCCCTTCCACGCGGCGAACACCTTGCCTCCGATGCTGTACTGGCAGAACACTGAAAGTTCAAGGCCTTTCCAGCCGAAATTGAGGTTCGCACCACCGAAGAAATCAGGGGTTGCCTTTCCTACGCGCATCCTGTCATCGTTATAGTCAATGTCTCCGTCACCGTTGACGTCAGTATAGATGCAGTCTCCGGCTCTTACGCCTTTTGCATAGAGTTTTGCAGGAACATCCTCGTCATGCTGGTAGATACCCTCAAAATTAAGCATATACCATGAGGATACAGGCTGACCGGTGATGAGCGCGTGCTTGGTACCGCCGAAAAGAGTAGCCTGCTGTATAGGGATGATATCTTTGCCGTCAAGAAGTTTGGTAAGCTTGTTCTTGTTGTAGGATATGTTGGCATCCATATAGAGGTGGAAGTCTCCGATTTTGAGTGGAGTACCGCCTACGGTAAGTTCGAATCCGTCATTGGATATGCTTCCGATGTTGGATGTAAGTGTCGTGTAACCTGAAGTTACGATTACCGGCTTCTGATAGAGCAAGTCGTCGGTAGTAGCATGGAAATAATCGAAATCGACATGCATCCTGCCCTTGAACAACTCCGTATTGACTCCGAAATTATACTTTGTCGAAACCTCCCACTTCAAGCCCTGGGCAGGAGTAGAGAATGCGAGACCGGAAACGCCGTTATATGAGGAGCCCGCGCTGACGAGGTCCATTGCGGCCCAGTTGCTGATGCCGTCCATGGAACCGGTCTGGCCTGCTGATACGCGGAAACGCAGTTCATCTACCACATCGTTCTTCGGGAAGAACTTTTCATTGGAAATGATCCAGGCGAGGGACGCAGCCGGGAAGAATCCGAATCTGGATTCCTGCGGGAAACGTGAGGAGCCGTCAGTTCTGAACGAAGCATTGAGGACATATCGGTCTTTCCAGTTGAATGCCGCTCTTGCGAACCAGGATTCGAGGGCGTATGCATTGTAACCGATGCTTCCACTGTAAATCTGGGTTCCGCTCGTTATGAGGTTGAAACTGGACGATGGGAATGCATTGTTCGCATAATTGTCCGAAGCTGCGCCGAAATTGGATGCGCTGTAATTCTCGTATGAGAAGCCCGCCATGAGGTTATAGGTCAGGCCTTTCCATTTGTTCTCGTATGATGCCACTGCATCGAACACATATCTTAGACTGGTGTTCTTCTGCTCTGAAAGTGCATGCCAGCCGTCCTTGTAGCCACGCTCGGTATTGAGTTCCGTGAGCTTCTTGGTGGTATGGTCATAGATGGAATATGCACTGAGGGAAGGCGTGAACTTGAAACCCTTGAACGGAGTAAAATCCATGGAGAACGTACCTTGGAGCTGGAACCTGTTCGTCCAGTAATCTTCCTCGTTGATGGCCATCACAGGGTTATGACGGACAAGACCGTCCTTGCTCATTGTCCTGTAATCTCCGCTGTCGGCATTGACCCTGGTCTGGAAGCCCTTGGAGTCGGTGGTTCTCGTGCAATACGGTGTGTACCAAGGCTGTTCCTCGCGGGCAGCTCTCAGGACCTTGAGCGAGCCGTCCTGCTCCTCGATCATGTCGTAGCGGGAGAATGCTCCGGAAAGATTGAGGTTCACCTTGAGCCAGTCCGTAAGTTTCTGGTTCACCTTCGAACGGAGGGTGTATTTTCCGAAGTTCGTCTTGTTGAGATATCCCTGCTGTCCCTCGGCGCCGAATGAGAGAAATGCCTGTGTCCAGTCGTTGCCGGCCTGAACGCTTGCCGATGCAGTGTAACGCTGCGCAATTTTTCTGGAAATGGAGCCTACCCAGTCGAAATCAATGATGTTCGCCGGTATCGAAAATGTCTTCAGTTCCTTTTTCTGGAGGTTATAGTTGTCGAAAGCTTCCTGCATGACCTTGATGTATTCCGCGGTTGAAGCCATCTCGATATCCTTGGCAATGTTGGAAAGTCCGTATGTGCCGTTCACGCTGATTATCGGCTTGCCTGACTTGCCGCTCTTGGTAGTGATCACAATGACTCCAGAGTTCGCCCTTGAACCATAAATGGCTGTCGCAGAGGCATCTTTCAGCACCTCCATGCTTTCAATATCAGAGGCGTTGATATTAGGATAGGACTCTGCGGGAATGCCGTCCACCACATAAAGCGGACTTGAACTACCTGCGATGGAGTTGACTCCACGGATAATCACATTAGGGCTTGAACCCGGAATTCCGGACGCATTGCTGATACTCACGCCAGGCGCCCTTCCCTGAAGCGCCTTGATAGGGTCCATCTCGGCGCCACGGTCCACCTGGTCCATTTTCACGGACGAGATGGATGAGCTGACCAGCCTCTTGGACTGACTGCCGTAACCTACTACGACAGTCTCCTCGATGGCAAGCGCGTCTTCTTCAAGCACGACCCTGACCGGAGTGGCATCCTGCGGCGTCGCTATCTTCTTCTCGACATATCCGAGACAAGAAAACGTCAACTGAGGAACATCGCCGTCGACGGTCATCGTGAAACTTCCGTCAATGTCGGTCAGACATCCTTGATTTGCCTTTCCGCCAATTACTGCGACACCTACAATCCCGAGTCCCGACACATCCACGACTTTTCCTGTCACAGTATGTTTCCCGACTTTCGGGCTGACCTTTACTGGTGAGATCAGAGCTATCTGACGGCCTTTGATCGTATAAGTAATTCCAGTCCCTTCCAAGATAGCCTTCACCGTCTGTTCAATGTCCGCACTTTTCACATTTGCAGAAACTCTTGCATTTGTGTCCACGTTCTGGGCATCATAGAAGAACGAGTAATTACTGTTCTTTTCCACTGCCGCCAGCGCCTCGCGAAGCGTGACACCTTTCAGATTCAGCGTAATCTTCTCCTGGGCCAGTGCCGTTCCGCACATAAGCAGGAAAAAGGATATTGCTGCGCATATCAACTTTTTTACTTGCATAAGATTTATGTGATTAATTTAATAGACTATAGCAGATTTAGGGCTCTCGAAACGATAGTTCACACCTGTAGTCGCGCTGATGATGGAAAGCACGGACTCGAGAGACTCGTCGGTTATCGTGAAGTTTATGCAGCCTTTCCCGACCAGATTGTCGGCCAGAACCACATTTACGCCATACCACATGGACAAGTCATGGCACACCTTGTCAAGCGTAGCATCCTGGAACGACAGGCGTTCCATGCACCACAACATTGACCCGCGCACATCACCCTTTCCGATTCTCACCTCGCGGCTTTTCTTGTCGAAAACCGCGACTTCACCAGCCTTCATTATGCTTTCGTTCCCATCTCCGATCCCTGTCAATGAAACAGATCCTTCCACCAGGCTGACAATCACCTCATCCATCCGTGAATCCACATCGAACTTGGTTCCCAACACCTTGATTTCCAGTCCCCCTGTCTGAATGATGAATGGCTTTTTCTTGTCCTTGGCCACATCGAAGAACACACGTCCTTCCGCCAAGACGTTCCTGTCCTTCTCGCCGAAATGTTTTCCGTATGTGACAGACGCTCCGGCATTGAGGACCACGTCACTTCCGTCCGGAAGGCAGACACGACTCTTTCCGGAAACGCTCGCAAACGTGACAGGCTTGTCCCCATACGATTCATATATATTGTAACTGAATATCGAAACGACTGCAACAGCCGCGGCAGCTGCAATTCCGGCAGCAATGCGGACAAACCGGGAGGAGAACAAATTCGTCCCATGTTCCGCAGCCAGGCGCCTGTTAAGTTCCGACCAGGCGTTATTTATGTCAAAATCAGGAGTTTCCGCGTCCACAATCTCGTTCCATACTTTCAAGAACTTGCGATACTCGGCATCATTTCCAGGCACGGCCAACCACTCCGCGAACAACTTTTCCTGTTCCGGAGAGTTAGTTTCTCTCAAATGTCCGGCTAATACTTTTACGATTTCCGTCGGTATGCGTGTCTTCATAATTACGTGACTTTACTATAAAGACACATCCGGACACACCGCTACCCTCGAAAAAAAATTGATTTTTTACATGAAAATAAGAAAAAGGTAAAGTTTTTTCACAGCGATACGCATATATTTAAGAGCCCGGGACATATATCCTTCCACGGTCTTCACGTCCAATCCCGTCCTGGAAGCAATCTGCGCGTATGTCAGTCCTTCCTTACGGCTCATATTGAAAATATCCCGGCACTTTTTCGGAACCGAAGAAGCTGCTTCCCAAGCTATTTCTATCAATGTGTCCGTATCGAATTCGTAAATTTCCTCATAGGACACCGATGATGCTGTCTCCAGTTCCTCATGATGTTTGCGGGAGCGTATCTTGTTCAAGCTGCGGTTATGCACCGCTCTTTTAGCGTAAGTTTCGAAAGATTTTTCAATGTTTATGGATGTCCTGTTGCGCCACAGATGCATGAAAAAGTCCAGCACGACCTCTTCGGCATCCATAGTGTCTCCAGTGTAAAAATAGGCATAACGGCAAAGAGGTTCATACCAAAGATCAAACAACGCCTTGAAGCTCTCGTTGTTTCCTTCAGCACTAGACTTCCACAATATGCCAGTAGCCTTTTCCTCCATCAGTTACGAATTATCTATTTGTTCTACGCAAATACTGTGGCGAAAGTATATAAATAATCGGTCAACTCCAAGAATTTTTTAGAGACGCCCCGCTTCCGTCGCAATCATCTCCGCGAAGGCGGGCCATGAATTGCGGGATATGAAATGGCGGATGGCGGTCTGGTTCAGCTGTTTGGGGGAATTGAGGATAGAGACCAGTTCGGGGATGGAGCGGTATATGCGGCAGACATTTTCGGAGGCCAGGTCGGCGAAGGCGCCGAAAGACGGACCTATTGGCTCGCCGCCCATGGCAATCGTGTCCATGAGGACGCCGGAACCGGAAACGGAGCCGGGGAGATAAGGGAAAACCACGTATTTGCTGGATGGGATGAGACTGCGGAGCTCTTCGAAAGATGCGGAACGGTTCTCGAAAAGGAAGTGAGTGGCGGACGGACGGGAAATGCTCTGCTCTATCGAAGCGGACAAAGAAGCATCTCCACAACGCCCCACTATGTGGACATCCAGGCCGGCATCACGGATTTCGGGACAGGAGACGAACTCCAGGACGCCCTTATATGGAAGGACATTGCCCCAGATGAGGATGCGGTGGGAAGACATGTCGGGCGCGGGAATATCGGTCGCCGGCATCGGATGACAGACGTATTTCACCTTGGCGGGGTCGCCGCCGAAATTGGAAATCAATGACTTGGCGTACGCGGCCGTGTCGGTGGAATGGGACAGCACCAGGGCCGACTGGCGGAGCATGCGCATTGTCAGGGAACGGGACATCCAATTTTCGCCCTTATGCGGACGCGGATTGTGGAAAATGAATATGACCTCGCGACGGCGCAGCTTCATGATGACAAGCGAAAGCATTGCCGCAAGATACTGGATGAACGCAAGTTTGTGGAACGCTATGGTCTCCACGAAACTCAGCAGGAAAACATCGGCAGAGAAAGAATAGCGAAGCAAGGTCAAGCCCTGCGAAAGCCGCGGTTTATTCTCTGAATCAAGCACTTCGAAATACGACGCAAGCTCCTTTTTCAAGTGGATGAAATAAGGATTGGGGTAACCGCCCTTGCGGTTGGCCGACGGAGCCACGTAAATTTTCCTGCGCATAATCCGGTCCGTCAGATCAGAAACATCAGATATCCAAGCCCCATGAGAACGGACAATGCGAATGTCGACATGACAAGCATAGGAAGCATCGGGTCCAATGCCTTGTCTTCACGGGTCCAGATAAAATATAGATGTACCGCGAAGAGCGGAAGCGTCAGGAAGAAGAGCCAATGCCAAGGGTCCGGGAACCGCAACAGGTTGAATGCCACCAGACAGAGCCATCCGCCTGCGATGAGGGCGGTATGATAAATCCTGGCGCCCTTCACACCTATGCGCATGGGAGTCGTCACACGGATTCCGGCATCGGATTTCACGTCGCGTATATTATTGACATTCAATACTCCTACGCTGAAACAGCCGATGGCGACAGCAGGAAGGAGAAGAATCATTGACGGTATCGTATGGGCCACTACAAAATAGGCGCCCAGCACTGAAACGAGGCCGAAGAATATGAACACCGAGAGGTCGCCAAATCCTTTGTAGCCGTAAGGATTGCTGCCGAGGGTGTATTTTATCGCACCTCCGATGGCTGCCGCGCCGAGAATCATGAGGCAGATCGGTTCCAGCTGGAACAATGTGCCGAAAGAGGCCTGAAGCATCAGGAGTCCGGACAATGCACATGCCACGGTCATCACCACGATGAAACGCTTCATTTCGGTCACCGTGAGCCCGCCTTCAACCAACGAATATTTCGGGCCCTTGCGCTTGGCATTGTCCACACCGCTCAACGAGTCGCCGAGTTCATTGGAAATGTTGGAAAGAATCTGGAGACAGACCGTGGTGAGCATCACCAGCAGCGCCACCTTGAAACTGATACAATAGTCAGCAGCTGCCAACATGATGCCCAGTGCCACTCCCGCAAGAGAGAGGGGCAGAGACCTCAGCCTCATGGACTTCATGTAGTATGACAATTTCTTCATCATTTCATTTTCTTAGGGAAAAACACCTTTATCGCTACAGATATGCCATGCACGACAGCATAGACAAATCCCTGACTTCTACAATCATATATGAACTGCTGATGCGGAGGACGTCCGTCAGGAGCATAAAGATAAGCGATCCTGTCGTGAAGGGAACATGACCGGTCACGCCATTTCTGGACATGCTCGGAACGGTCGCACGTGCACAGCACAC
>OQVS01001856.1_pt1 | contig 14042 bp, 20 predicted proteins | sample 1691601 | NCBI WGS metagenome assembly OQVS01 (sample SAMN03418268, study PRJEB22391) | human gut metagenome | biome: human-gut; feature: organic feature; material: feces | host: Homo sapiens | place: Tanzania | collected 2013-01
GACGGAATCACAGGATCTCCAAAGACATATACAGGCCCGCAGGAGTTTTTTGGGGCTGCTGACCGTTCCGGTTTGTGGACGCTTTCGGTTGAAGGAAACGGCGGCATCACAGTCTTTGTCAAAGGTGAATATGTGGCAGACAGTCTCACAAAGGCGCTTTCCCACGATGATAGCTACACCCTGACAAAGGTGGATCGAATGGACTACGGGAGCCCTGGCATGCAGCATTTTGAGTGCGGGGGTGTCTAAGTGGCGTTGAAATTCACGGTTTATACTGACGGTTGGGATGAGATAAAAGAGGCTATCGCAAGGGGATGCACAAAGGCGGAGCACATCGTAGCGGAACAAATCGCAAAAGATACTGAGCCATTTGTACCCATGCGGGAGGGCTCTCTCCGGCAGCGCACAACGGTTGTTGGGAACCAGATCATCTATCCGGGGCCTTATGCCCGTTATCTCTACTATGGGAAACTGATGGTAGACCCGGAAACAAAGAGCCCATACGCCCGCAAAGGAGTAACCAAAGTACTTGCATCGCCTGAGCGTGCTCTAAAGTTTTGGCACCCTGGAACCCGCTCCCACTGGTTTGAAGCTTCTAAAAACCAGAATCTGAAAAAGTGGCTCCGTGTCGCAGACAAGGCGGTGAAACATGAGCTTTGATTTGAATATTGGCAGCAAACCACGGGAAATGGCCTCCAGCAACGAAAAAGCAGACCTTGACCGGCTGATGATGGTATGGGCCAATAAGTTCCCGGACATGCCTGAAAACGTCATGCTCATCAAGTATGAGTATTTCGCCGCAAAAACGGTCGGAATGGCGCTGTCTTCCGTGCAGGGAGCGGCCATCACCAACCGGGATATCCTGGGAGGCTACAAGGCGGAATACTCTTTCGAGATTCACTACCAGATCGAGCCGCCTGGCGCTAGTGATGGAAAACGGCTGGACGCCGTGGAGGTTTTGAACAAATTTGCGGACTGGGCGCAGACACAGCGCCCGGATATCGGAGAGGGCAGACGTGCTCTCAGGGTCGAGCCGACGGCATATGCGTCCTATCTCGGTACGACCACTGACCAATACGAGGACTATTACGTCCCCATGAAACTGACATACGAGGTGAATGTATAATGGCTGATTTGGAATTTAGCACTACTTCCGGCCAGACCATCGCCCGGGAACTCCTGATCGCTTACCTCAACACCGGCACTACCTCCGCACCCGTGTGGAGCGCCATCGGTAAGCGTGTGGAGGATTCTTCCGCCGAGATGGACTGGAGCCAGGAAAGCAAGCAGGATATCCTTGGCAACACCTTTACCACCATGAAGAAGCCTACCATTACGCAGACGTTTGACCCCATTCCCATGGATGCGGGCGACGCCGCAGCGGTAAAGCTGTGGAATCTGGCCGTCAAGGATCACGACGCCCAGGCGCTCTCCAACCAGGATATGCTTATCGCCCATTTCTACGCCACCAGCGGCCAGGCGAAGTTTGCCGAACGCTATTCCGGCTGCGCCGTGGCTGTGACCAGCATTGGCGGCGATGGCGGCGGCGACCTGAACATTGCTACCGAGATTACCTACGGCGGCGACCGGACCCTGGGCACCGTCACTAAGAGCGATAGCGGTGTGACCTTCACGGCGGACGCAGCTTAACGACAGCGGGGCGGGCTCTGCCCGCCCCAATTAGGAGGAGAATATGGCAGAAACGATTTTGATCAACTCCGGCGTCGTCCAGAAGACGCTTGAAACGTCCGACGGAAAGACCTGTGATATCGTCTTCAACCCCACCGATAGCGTTTTCGTGGAAAAGCTGTTTACGGCGTTTGATACGCTGGACAAAAAGCAGGAAGCGTATAAGGCAGAAGTCGAAAAGACCGGCAATAAGCGGGAAGTTTTTGAGATTGCCCGCAAGATGGATGAGGAAATGCGGGAAATTATAGGCGAAGTGTTTGGCTTTGATATCTGCGCTGCGCTGTTTGGTGAAATGAACGTGTACGCTCTGGCGGACGGGCTTCCCGTGTGGGCAAATCTGATGCTTGCCATCATGGACGAGGTAGACACCGCATTTGCCCGGGAGCAGAAAGCTACAAATCCCCGGGTGGCACGGTACACCAAGAAATACCATAAATGAGGTACAGCCTGCCGACAACCGTTGAGATCAACGGGACGGAATACGCTATCAGATCGGACTACCGAGATATCCTCACCATCATTGAGGCGTTTTCCGATGCCGAATTGACGGACGAGGACAAAGCGGAAGTAACACTGGATATTTTTTATCCGGCGTTTCGGGAAATGCCGCAAAGCGACTATGAAGAGGCTTTGCGGCAGTGCGTGATTTTCATCAACGGCGGAAAGGAGACCAAGCCTCAAAAGCAGGGCCCGAAGCTGATGGATTGGCAGCAAGATTTCCCCCTCATCGTTGCTCCCGTCAACCGTGTTCTTGGGACGGAGGTCCGGGCGGAAAAGTACGTCCACTGGTTTACATGGTTAAGCGCTTACTCCGAAATCGGGGATTGTACCTTTGCCCAGGTAGTTGCGATCCGCGGTAAGAAGGCAAAAGGGAAGAAGCTAGATAAGTCTGAGCAGGAGTTCTACAGAAACAATCGTGATTTGGTGGATTTTGAGAGAAAGTACACTGCGGAAGACGAAGAAATAATCAGCAGTTGGATTTAAGGCAGGTGATACGATGGCCGACGGTTCCGTAATTATCGGCGCTGAAATCGACGATAAGCAGGCGCAAACTGAGCTTAATAGACTTAGTAAGAAAATCGACGCCCTTAATAATAAGATCGCAGATAAAAAGCAGGAGAAAATGCCGCTTGTTGAGCAGACAAAGCAGCTTGCCGCAAATCTTGACGCCGCAAAAGCCAAATTGGACCAGATGCAATCGGGCAAAGAATTTTTTACCGCAGAATCGGTAAAAGAGCAGGAGCGGACGGTAAAGAGCCTGCAAAAAGAATATGACGCCGCCGATAAAAGCCTGCAAAACATGGATAAAGCAATTCAAAACGATACGACGGCATTAAACCGGATGAAGGATGAAGCGGGCGGCTATGCGGAGCGCCTTGCTCAAGCCAAAAACGAGACCCGAGGCATTTCCCCTGCTGCGGAAGCGGCAAGTAAGCACATGGAGCAATTTACCAACCGAATCAAGGTTCTGGCCCGCCGTGTGCTCGTTTTCTCTTTGATTACAAAGGCCTTGCGCTCCCTGAAGGATTACATGTGGAGTGCCATCCAAACAAACGAGGACGCTATGGCGTCCATCGCAAAGCTGAAAGCCGCCCTTATGACGCTGGCGCAGCCGATTGTAAACGTAGTTATCCCGGCTTTTACTGTTCTCGTAGATGTAATTACCCGGGTTGTAAACGCTATTTCCAGGTTGCTTTCCATGCTTTTCGGGACGACCGCCGAGGAATCGGCGAAAGCGGCGGAAAACCTGTATGAACAGCAAAAGGCGCTGAAAGGCGTTGGGAGCGCCGCCAAAAAGGCAAAGGGGTCCTTGGCGTCGTTTGACGAAATCAATAAACTGTCCAGCGATAGTTCTGGCAGTGGCGGCGGATCTTCTAGCGGTGTTGTTCCGGATTTTAAAAACATGGTAAGTAGCTCTTTGAGCGCTCTTCTGGAGCTCTTCACGGGTGCGGCGCTGCTTTCCCTGGGCGCAATCCTGGCGTTTTCTGGGGCAAATGTACCGCTTGGCCTTTCTCTCATGGCTCTGGGCGCTCTCGCCATCTGGGACGCTGTATCCACAAACTGGGATGTTATCAAAAATCTGTTACGTGGCGCAATTGGCGACGCTGTAGCGATTACCAGCACCGTTCTCCTGGTTTTCGGCGCATTGCTGGCGTTCAGCGGTGCAAATATCCCGGTTGGTATCGGCATGATTCTTGCTGGGGCCATTGGCCTTGCGGCAGTTACGGCAGCAAACTGGGATACCATGCGGGATACCCTTGCGGAATCCATTGGCAAAGTCTTAACGGTTATCGGCGCTAGTCTTCTGGTAATCGGCGCAATTCTGGCGTTTTCCGGCGTTAAAGTTGCGTTGGGCATTGGGATGATGGTTGCCGGAGCCGCCGTTCTGGCGGTAGGCAGCGCCGCTCTCAACTGGGACGCAATTACGTCTAATGTGCAAACAGCAATCGGAAAGATTTTTCAGATTGTTGGGGCATCCCTTTTGGTGTTAGGCCTTCTCTTTGTGCTGACTGGCGTAAAAATTCCGCTTGGCCTTGGCCTGATGGCAGCGGGCGGAGCTGCGCTGGGCGTCGGGGAAGCGATCCTGAATTGGAACGCCATCAAAGAAAAATTTGCGGAAGTGTGGAGCGGCATCAAGCAATGGTGGAACTCAAATTGTGCCGAATATTTTAAAAAAGAGTATTGGGCAAGTTTTGGGCGAGACTTCATGGATGGGTTTTTGGATGGTCTTAAGAGCGCATTTGAAACAGTAAAAAAGTGGGTCACAAGCGCTGTTAACTGGATCAAATCGCAGTTTTCCGGAGCGAAAGCGGAAGTTTCCAATGCGGGCAGCTCTTTTTCCTCCGCAAGCGGAGGGGCTAGACAGTCGGCAAGTTTTCCCATCTCCGTAAACACTATCCCCGCCCTGGCCCGTGGCGCTGTTATCCCGCCTAACCGGGAGTTTCTGGCCGTGCTGGGTGACCAGCGGAGCGGAAACAACTACGAGGTCCCGGACGCAAAGCTCCGGCAGCTCCTCCGGGAGGAACTGAGTGCTCTTGGCGGGAAAAATGAGGCGGTCCTGATGCTTGACCGAGATGTTCTGGGCCGGGTGGTGTACCAGCTCAACAAGGCCGAAGGCAACCGCATCGGCGTGAGCCTTACGGGGGTGTGATATGGGGTATATCAAGCTCAACGGCCGCAGCTTTGACGCTGATGTTGCCATCTCCAAGTACAACCGCAATTTCAACGTCTTAGACGGCGAAAATGCGGGCCGCGCCATGACGGGCCGGATGATCCGGGACATCATCGGCACCTACCTGGGGCACAAGATCACCGTCTTCCGCCGGGGCAACAACTACGCTGGTCTTGACGAGTTTTGGGATTACCTGTACCAACACAGCGTGGACGATTCCGTCCTCCTAGAGGCCGCTGACGGGCAGACCTCCATCTCCTACGAGGCGTACTACACCAGCGCAACGCAGGACCTGGAAAAGGTGGAGAATGGGGCCAATTACTGGGGAGAGATCGAGGTCAACTTTATCCCAATGGAAGCGCAGGTGAGACCGTGAGCAAGACGATCATCTGCTACAAGGACGTTGCCATTGGCGCAGAAGATAATGCAATTGTCGAGACTTCCGGGGCTGATGTTGCCTCCGAGGCAGGTGAGCTGCTGGCGGGAATTACGCCTCAGCCGATCCTGACCTGCGAGCCAAATGGCTGGCCGCTGGATGGCAAACGGTGGCCGAAGGACACACAGCGCATCGCCCTGTGGTCTTCGGGGCAGTCTGGGGCGGACGGCGTGTTTTCGTCTCCTCCGAGCATCCAGATCTCTTTCCACCAGCAGTACTCATCGATGGGAATCATGCTGCTGTTTGATACCGCCGGGGGCGAGTGGTGCAGTGAGGTCAGTATCCGGTGGGTCCAAGGCGGTGTGACAAAGGCAACAAAGACGTTTTACCCCGACCAAAGTACCTATTTCTGCGAAAATGCTGTAGAAGCATTTGACGGCGTGCAAATCGATTTGAAGAAGACCAACCTCCCATACCACTACGCCAAACTGGAGCGCATCCTTTTTGGTGTCTGGCGGTATTTCGACGCGGAGGAATTCCGCAGCGCCTCCATTGTGGCGGAAACAGACCTGCTGTCTTCGCGGCTGGCGGCATCCACGTTCCGCTGGACACTGGACAGCAAGAAAGACGCTGAGTATATGTTCCAGCTCAAACAGCCGATGGAGGTCCGCAATGATGGTGACCTTGTAGGTGTATTTTACATCGACAGATCCAGCCGCCGGGGGGCAAGGCTCTACGACATCGAATGCAAGGATGCAATCGGGGTGCTGGGAGATAGCCAGTTCCCCGGCGGCGTCTATTCCGGGAAATCCGCCAAGGCCATTTTGACGGAGATTCTGGGCGGCATTTTTGGCACGGAGTATTCCGGGGTGGCGGATACCACTCTGACCGGGATCATTGCTCCTTGCACCCGGAAAGAGGCTCTGCAGCAGCTGTTGTTTGCCTGGGGCGTCTGCGCCGCCACGGATGGAACCGAGAAGATCCGCATCTTTGCGCCGGCATCTACGCCCACAACGGTAGATGCAAATAGGGTGTACAGCGGGGTAGAGGTAAAAACGGCATCTATCGTGACTGAGGTCCGTGTTGTCGCACATACCTACACCGAAAGCGCCAACGGCAGCATCACTGTCGGCTCCAAGAAATATGCGGACGAGACCCGGACGTACAGCATTAAGAATCCGGGGGTCACGGCGACGGACAAGGAGAATGTGGTGGAAGTCACGGGTGCTACGCTGGTATCTCCGTCTATCGGACAGGCAGTGACCCAGAGGGTATATAACTACTATGCACGCCGGAATACCCACACTGCCAAAATCGTTTGGGCCGAAGAGAAGCTGGGAGACTGCGTGAAGTTACCAAACCCGTGGGGCGAAACCAACACCGGAAACGTCATCCGGATGGAGATTGCGCTGTCCAACACCATCGCCGCTCGTTGCGATAGTCTGGGGGTGTAAAAGTGAGCGTAACGATCACCAACCTGGTGGGGAGTATCGGCAGCTTTGAGAGTGGGACGTGGAATCTGACAACAGCCGAAAAAGCCTATACCTACATTGCTACCGCGCGGGCAAAATACGGCTCGAATTCCCTCCAGATGAAGGGCGATACCTCCGTATTTGAGCGGACGTATACTCTGCGCAACTCCGGGGGCGTTGTAAAGCCGACGCTGGTCCCCACCCACAAGTACTATGTGCGGGTGGAGACCTACCAGGAGGAGGCCGCGGGGTCCACGGACATCTATTGGCCCATTGCGGAGCCTTCGATGCTGGCAGGGCAATCCGGCCCGGCTGGGCAGTGGAATGTCTGCTCCACGGTGGTGGACCGCAGCAGCTTTTCTGCCGGATCGTATGAAATGCGCATTGATTACAACAATGCAAATACTGCCGGGACCATGTGGTTTGATGGCTTGATGTTGGTGGATCTCACGGACGCCTTTGGGGCCGGGTATGAGCCCACGGCGGCCTGGTGCGACGCCAACATCCCGTTTACGGATTCCACGGCCTCCGTCCCTGATCCGGCCCCGAAGGCGCCTACCGGACTTATGGTCGCCGAAGAGAGCAAGGACGGCGTAACACTGGCTTGGGATGCAGCAAAGTGGGCGGAAGGGTACAAGGTGTACCAGAATGGAACACTCCTGGCAACGGTGCCGGGCAGGACAACCGTTATGGTGCAGCCCACTGTGTACGGGAGAGTTCTGCTGACCGTGTCTGCGTACAATGCCGCAGGAGAGAGCGCACAAAGCACGGCGGTTTCCGTGACAACGCGGATGTATCTTATCACGGACCGGACGGCGGCAGATCTCGCGCGGTGGCAGGAGCTCCATGCAAAGGGATATAATGGGCTTACCGCAGCCGAAAAGATCGAATGGGCGCAGGCTGAAATGCGGGGCGCGTATAACGTCAGCGACCTGAACCGTGTCGGCAATGCAATTGTGTATCTCCGGGACCGAATCAATAACTACGGATATGCCGTCAATGTCACGCCCAAGACGGATTGGAAGACGGGGGATAAACCGACGGCAGCACAGCTGCAAAAATACCTGGCGGACGTATCCACGATCCGTGGGGCCGTTGGGGAGCTGTCGAGCCTGCCGGAAGTCCCTACGCGAATTTATCCCTCTGCCACCGGGAAAAGCGACGGCCTGACCGTCGAGAAGGCTAACGACATTGAGAGGATGCTGTCCCAGTTGGACAGTGCCATCACAAAAATGCTCTCCTCCTGGTGGGGGTGCGGTGAGATTGGATGTGGTGAAGTGTGAAAGACGGAATCAGCAAAGCGAACGGCAACAGCCGGTATCTAAAATCGGTAGCAAATTTCCTTACGCTGTATCCTGACTATGAGGCGTTTGCCGCGGCTCTTGTGGAAGGAACTCTGCCCATCGACCTGAACGGTCTGAACGACGCCGGGTGGGAGCAGAAACCTACCTATCTGAATAAGGCCAATCTGCTGGATGATACCACGGCCAGCAAGCTGGGGCTCACGGGGGACCCGACCGTCAACCAGGCCCTGGCGGGGATCCTGCGCAAGCCCATCCAGGCGACGCTGACGGTCTCCGGATGGACGGCCGTCACCGGCGGGTACACCCAGAGCGTGGCGGTGGCGGGCCTCCTGACCACGGATGACACCCGGACACGGGTAGACCCGGTGCGCAGCGAGAGCGGGTCCCAGGCCAACGACGAGGCCTTCGCCTGCCTGCAGGAGCCGGGGGCCTACGTGGGGTGCCGCCAGAACGGCTATCTCTACTGCAGGGTCGTCAACAAGCCCACTGCGGCCATCAAGCTGCAGGTGACCATCGGGAGGTGAGGGGATGGGACAGCTCAGTGTGGGCGGCATGTCCGCCCAGTTCCGGCCGGTTCTGGCGCTCCTGACGGAGAGCGGCACCTATACCGTCCCCTATGCCGGATGGTACCGCATTACCGCCATCGGACACGGCGCCGGCGGATACGGAGACGATTCCGCTCCGCTCTCCACCCCTGCTCCCGGAGGTGCAGGCGGCGGCGGATATCTGGACAAGTATCTCCCGGCGGGAGCAGTGCTGACGGCTACCATTTCGGATATGGCCAGCACACTCTCTTACGGCGGGAGCGCTTTGATCTCCGCCGCCAGAGGCAGCGGCAAGACGGCGGGGGCCGTTACCGGCTCTGGCGTGGTGGCATTTCCTAGCAACGGGACCGAAACTCCGGACGTCACGCCGCCGGACGGCATCTATGACGCCAGTCTCCGCTCCGTCGGCGGAGCGGCAGGCCTGCGGGACGACGAGGCGGTAAGTGCAGCCGGAGGGGCGGGCCTCTTCGGCGGGGACGGAGGCGATGGCGGATATGCGCTGTCCGAGTCCGGCAACACACATACCAGCAACGGCAGGACCGGCAGCCGCGGGGCCGGCAGCGGAGCCAACGGCAATCTGTATTATGTTGGCAGTACCAAGGGCTACTACTCCGGGGCCGGAGGCGGAGGCGGCTACGGCGGAGGAGGCGGCAAGCCGACCGCAGTCCGCAACGACGCCTACTATACCGGCTGGCTGGGTGCGGGGTCCGGCGGCGCGGGATGCGTGCGCATCGAGAGGATCCGATAATTTTGAGGAGGTGACCCATGGAGAACGAGACTGAGTATGTGCGGCGGCTGCAGGAGGTGGATGACCGCTCCCGGCGCAACGAGGGGCGGATCAAGAAGCTGGAGGCAGACCAGAAGGCCTTGCTGGAGTTGACCTCCTCCGTGCGGGAGCTGGCCAACGAGCAGGGGCATGTCAAGCAGGACCTGGCGGAGATCAAGGAGGATGTCAAGGGCCTGGCGGCCCGGCCCGGCAAGCGCTGGGACAGCATTGTGAGCACGCTGCTGGCGGCTCTGGCGGGGGGCCTTTGCCGCCTGGCTCATCAGCGGCGGCGGGATGTGAGAGAGGAGCGAGAGCATGAGCAAGGTTACTGAGACCGTCAACGCCTACGCCCAGGGCGGCATCACCCTGGAGGAGTGCAACCGGCGTCTTCGGGAGCTGGGCCACCCCATCCTGGTGGACCCGGACCGCCCCCGGCTGACGCCGGAGATGATCGCCGATGGCTGGGGCCTGCTGGACACCGGCACCGGCACCCTGGACCCCGTGCAGGTCCGGGACGATGAGCTGGTGGACTGCGACTGCGGCGAGATGCCCGCCTTCGTTTGCCTCAAGGGCGACTGGTACGCCGTCGAGGGCCGCAGGGTGCTGCGGTAAGGAGGCGGGTATGCAGAGTATCTATGCCCATCCCGGCGTTCACCTGGCGCTGGGGCGCAAGGGTGAGACGCTGGCCCGACAGGTGGTCTTCGACCTCCGGGCCTGGCGGGCGGCTTACGGCGACGGCGCCGTGAGCCTCTGCGCCAAGCGGGCGGGGGACGCGGAGCCCTATCCCTGCGGCGTGACGCAGGAGGAGGACACGGCGGTCTGGGTGCTGCGGGCCGCCGACGTGGACAAGCCCGGCTGGGGCGACGTGCAGCTATCTTACTACGTGGGGGACACGCTGGCCAAGTCCCAGACCTGGCGGACGCTGGTGGCGCCTTCCCTCTGCGCCTGCGGGGACCCCGGCGAGGTGCAGCAGGGCTGGCTGGACCAGGCAGGCAAGGACGCCGCAGCGGCCCAGCAGGGGGCCAAGAATGCCCAGGAGGCGCAGAAAGCCGCAGAGGACGCCGCCAAGGCGGCGAAGGGCTCGGCGGATGCGGCGGCGGGCGCGGCCATGGCCGCCCAGGATGCCACGGAGCACCCGCCCCGCATTAACGAGGAGACCCAGACCTGGCTCATCTGGCAGGATGGGGCGTACCGGGACACGGGCCTGCCCATCGCCATTGACGGCAGCCTGCCGCCCGGCGGAGACCCGGGGGACATCGTGGTCCGCACGGCGGACGGGGCTCGGTGGCAGCCGGACCAGCTGATGGTCTCTGATATCCTGGATGTATTGGCTGAAAATAGACTGCTGGCGGCTGTCGAAGATGGCAGCGGCGCTGTTTTGGCAGATGAAAACGGAAATGTTCTTTGGTGGTAAGGAGGTATTATGGAACTTCGCAGGGTAACAGAGTTAGTTGAGCTGGAAGAGCTTCCGCAGGATGCCAGCATTATCCTAGTGGACGGGAACGAGGCAAAGAGGATGTCCGCCGAAAAAGCCGGACTGGGTGGCAATAGCCAAAACCCGTCCGCACAGGTAACGGTGTTCCAACGGAAGGAGAAAAAATAAGATGGCGATTACTGTAACGTATAGTTTGTGGCTTGGCGATGCTGAGGCAACCGCTCAACAGGTCTACGATGCTTTTATGGACGGCATTGTTCGCATCGACAAAGGGGACGGCAATGTGATTTCCCCAACAAGTATTTACTGGGAGAACAGCGATGGCACGCAGACGGACCCCACTGCTGTGACCTATGTGGAAACTTTTGACGATAATGGGACACTTGCCAAAAACGGCACCATGTACAATCCCGGGTGAGTGAGGGGCTAGTATGAATAAGCAGAATTTGCGGCTGATGTGCCAAGCAATTTCTTTCAAGTTGGCGAGACCGGGCCCGAAAACAAAAGAGATGACGGAGCCTGTTGGCGTAGATGCGGACGGGAGGCTGTGGACGAAAGGGCAGAGCTATGGATATGATGTGAAGTATCCAGCTGTAAGCATTTCATGGGATGGGACAATCGGGGATCGGGAGACCGTCAATCTGGGCGATGAATCCTTTGTCCGAGTATCCGATTTGACGCCCACTTTGTTCGAACTTTGCAATAGCACTGTTTCAGTCGTACTTTCTGGTGCTGAGAAGGAGTACGGTCCTTTTGAGGCTGCAGACCTTGGCCAAGACGATGGTTTTACAATCATTGGCGAATTCGCCTTAGTCGTATACCGCCCAGTTACTGCGCTTGGCGCATATTGGGAGCATCCTGGCGTCTACATGATATATGTAGACAGTGAGACGTATTGCCGCTCGCTGACACATTCGGATATCGTTGAGGCGGTACAGATCCCGGCAAAGTACGTTGATTTATCCAACGTATATGATATCGTGACCGTGGAGCACGAGTATTCCTGGACCGGAGATACCGACGGGCGAGATCATTTCATCCACAACGGGTTTGAATACTACAAAGTATCTGATGATGCTGTCGCCTTCGATGTGGTGAAATCTGCATACGCAATCGATCAAAACAACTCGCAGGATTATGGCGAACTGCATTCTGGAGACGGTTGCTACGCTGCTGGTGCTGGGTGGATCGTTGCTACACGTGCTGGCGATTGTGCACTTCAGGTCGCAGGAACAAGCACTACAATGGGCTTTAACTCTCCTGGCATAGGCGTGTACTTGCGCCTCCACGGAGTAGTGTGGACAAAGTCGCTGCATTTGTCCGCCGAGCACCAAATTATTAAGCTGCGCAATTCCTTGGGGGACGAATGCGGCCTTTGGCTAGGCGCCAACGGCGTTGTCTCGTCTGTTGAGCTGCACTAAGTAATCGTGAGCGGGGGAGACCCCCGCGGAAAGGAGAACAGTATGGATATCAACACCCTGGGCATTACGGGGGTGGCGGCCATCACCGTCATCTGCCTGCTGATCGGGCAGGCCGTCAAGGCCAGCGCCGTGGACAGCAAGTGGATCCCCATCATCTGCGGCGTCTGCGGCCTGATCCTTGGCATCGCCGCCATGTACCTCATGCCGGACTTCCCGGCCACCGACTACATCACGGCGGCGGCCATCGGCATCGTCTCCGGCCTCGCTGCCACCGGCGCCAACCAGGCCATGCGGCAGCTCAATGAGTAACCCCTGCGCGGTGACCGTGCCGCTCTCCCGGATCGGGCGCATCCAGATCTACGTCAACACCCGACGGAAGACGCTGACCCAGATCATGCGGGAGACGGGGGCGGATTACGGGATCAACGGGACCCTCTACAACATGCGCACCCTGGCCGTCAACTGCCACCTCAAGGCGGACGGCAAGGTCCTGGCGACGCCCGCCTACACCGTGGCAGGCTACGCCTGGGACCAGGGGCCGGACATCCGCATGGACGCGCTGCCGGACAGCGCCCGCAGCTACATCGCCTGCACGCCCCTGATCGTCAGCGGCAAGGCCCTGAGCAAGCTTACCTACGATCCCGGACAGGGCGGCAAGCGGGGCAGGAGCGCCATCGGCATCAAGGGCGACCGGCTGGCCCTCTACTGCTCCCGGGACGGCTCCGCTTCCGCCCGGACGCCGGAGGCCCTGCGGGACGACCTGACCCGGGCGGGCTGGACCAGCGCCGTGATGCTGGACAGCGGCGGCAGCAGCCAGTGCGACTTCCAGGGCCAGCGGATCACCAGCTCCCGGAGGGTGCAGCACTACATCCTGGTATATCTCAACGACAATGAGCCGGAGGGAGGCAAGCCTATGGTAGAGATCAACGCGTACAGCAAGGCCCAGGACGGCTCCAAAAAGCTGTCCACCAACTTCAAGGTGAGCGAGTTCGCGTGCAGCGACGGCAGCGACGCCGTCCTGGTGGCACCCCGGCTGGTGATGGTGCTGCAGAGCATCCGGAGCCACTTCGCGGCACCGGTGACTATCCACAGCGCCTACCGGACGCCGCAGTACAACACCAAGGTCGGCGGCGTAGCCCATTCCCAGCACTGCTACGGCACGGCGGCGGACATCAGCGTCAAGGGCAAGACGCCCGCCCAGGTTGCCGCTTACGCCCGGGAGATCATGCCCGACTGGGGCGGCGTTGGCATCTATGCCAAGCAGGGCTTTACCCACATCGACATTCGCGAGGCCCGCGCCGACTGGACGGGCTAACAATTTGAGAGGAGGCAAGCCAGATGATGGCAACATCCGCACGGCCCCGCCGTGTCCTGCAAGTCCGGCGACAAGATGGACGCACAGCACCGGGAGATCAGAGCGCTGCTCTCCGGCATGGCCCCACGCCGGGCCACGGAGGCGGTCCGTGCGGCGGGCTTGCCGCCGGACGAGGAGACCTGCATCGTTGAGGTGGACGTCCTGGGCCGCAGCTGCCTGCAGACTGCCGCCCGGCTCAGCCTCAGCATAGACGGGCTCTATAAGCTCCGCCGGAGGGCCTATGCCCACCTGGCGGATGACATCAGGGGATAGCAAGAGGCCGTGCCCAATTTGGGCACGGCCTTTTGCTTATTTTTGGATTTCGACGCCATTTTGCCAGCGGGCGCAGAGATCGGAGGAGGAGAGCACATCGTCTTCGCCGCGGATAAACATCCGGGCAAGCTCTGCCCCGTCGGAGCACACATCCTCCTCCAGGGAGCGGAGCTCCACGACGGCCCCGCGCTTCGCCGCTTTCTCCGCCCAGCTGTGGGCAGTCAGCCACGGGTCG
>OQVS01001857.1_pt1 | contig 14040 bp, 9 predicted proteins | sample 1691601 | NCBI WGS metagenome assembly OQVS01 (sample SAMN03418268, study PRJEB22391) | human gut metagenome | biome: human-gut; feature: organic feature; material: feces | host: Homo sapiens | place: Tanzania | collected 2013-01
ACTACGAGTCCCACAACAAAAAATATGCTTTTCTTTTAGCAAGAGCAGCACCGCAAAGCAGCCGACAAAGAGCGGCAGCGGCTCGAACAGCGGCTCGACCGCAAATAACGGCGGCAGCAAGGATAACGGCCGCGACAAGATCGATTACATCAAAAACTACGGCGACAATGTCGAAAAGGGCGTCGAGGGCGCAGCGGACGATTTCGTCGGCTCGCTCAAGGACATCGGCAATGCCTACGACAAGGGCGATGCCAACGGCATCATGAACACCGTCGGCGACTTTTCCAAGGGTCTCGGCGACTTCCTCGGCGGCGTAAAAGACAGCATCATCCCCTGATAATTCAAACGACAAACACTCCGTGTTTTTATGCGGAGTGTTTTTTGCTATTTGTCTCCTTTTCTTTGTTTTGCCAAAAGAAAAGGAGCAAAAGAAACGCAACCAAAGGCGCTTAGCCGCCCTTTGGAAACCCGACACAGAAAATTTTCCGACATTCTGTCTATCTGCGCTGCCCTCATCGGTGCATACACCTTAGAGTGAACGCCGTTCCGCCTTGTCAAGCATGTGCATGGCTTGATGTGCAGAACAATAAACGCAAAATTGCTTCTCATTAGTTGCAAACTAAACTATAGCTTTGTTTCTAATCAGAAATTCCGAACCTCGACCCAAGCTGCGCACTGAAACGCAGTAAGCACACAAACCTATCGGTGCAGTGCATGCTTTTCGCACTTACTTAACTGACGCAGTCCATTAAACGGACGCACTGAAAGCAACTCGCAGAGGATTAAACCTCCGCAGATAAATCGGCCGGTGCACCGATACCCCGTACCGGGATTCCAAAGGGTGGTTAAACGCCTTTGGTTGCGTTTCTTTTGTAACTTTTCTTTGGCAGAGCAAAGAAAAGTTAATAAATACCAGCCACCCGTCAATCTATTGATGCAGTTGTGTTTTTACGCTTTCCCGAAACAGTCAAAAGTTTGACATATCGATTTTTCTGTGATATAACTATACCATTAGTTCAGTTGGTTAGTTTGCAAGAAAAATAAATACATAATAAGGAGATCAATTATGGCACACAGACCGAATATTCTGAAGCTGGCGACAAAGATCAGCCTCGAAAGTCTGACCTACACCGGCATCACCTACAATGACCCCGAGTACCGCATTCTCGAGCCTATCGTCGACGACGATATGTGCAAGGTCATGCTCCACATGAAGCTTGACACACCCCGCACCACCGAGGAGCTTGCAAAGCGCTGCAAGGCAAGCGTCGAATGGACCCGTGAGCAGCTTGACAAGCTCAATGTGGCCGGCGTGTGCCGCACAATGGAGGGCCTCAACGGCGCAAAGGCCGGCTGGTACTACCCCATTTGGGTGCCCGGCATCATGGAGGGCATCCTCTCGAACAACGAGCAGTGCGAGCGCTACCCTGACCTCGGCGCATGCTTTGAGGAGTACACCCGCCGCCGCATCGCAATGGTCGCTCCCGTTCTGCAGAACGGCAAGCAGGGCATGATGTTCATGCGTGTTATGCCCGTCATGAGCGCCATTGAAAACAACTCCAAGACCGCATCCTATGACGAGGTGCGCACCCTTATCGAGAAGGCGTCGGCCATCTCCGTCGGCCCCTGCTCCTGCCGCCGTTCCCGCCGCCTGATCGGCGAAGGCTGCGGCCACCTCGAAGAGGATATGTGCATGTACCTCAACGACAACGCCATAAATTACTCCCGCCTCGGCACTCACCGCCTTATCACCAAGGAGGAGGCATATGAGATCTTAAAGCGTGCCGAGGACAACGGCCTTGTCCACGAGATAAACCAGACCCCCGGCTTTGAGGATACCACCGCTATCTGCAACTGCTGCGGCTGCTCGTGCTACGCTCTGCGTATCGCAAACTACTTCCGCTCGGCAAAGTCGATACAGTCCAACTTCCTCGCCAAGGTCGACAAGAACAAGTGCGTCGCCTGCGGTCAGTGCGTCGAAAACTGCCAGACCAATGCTCTCAAGCTCGGTCAGAAGTGCAGCACCGTCGACCCGAAGATCTCCGACGCTTACCATTCCGACAAGGAAATTCCTTGGGATCCCAAGAGCTACAATGTCAACTACCGCACCAACCGCACCGATGTAATGCCCAGCGGCACCGCTCCCTGCAAGGCAGCATGCCCGGCCCATATCCCCGTTCAGGGCTACCTGAAGCTGGCGGGCGAGGGCCGCTACACCGAGGCTTTGGAGCTCATCAAGAAGGAAAACCCCTTCCCCGCAGTCTGCGGCCGCATCTGCAATAAGCCCTGCGAAGCCGCCTGCTCCCGTGCGAGCATCGATGACGCCGTCGCAATCGACGATGTCAAGAAGTTCATCGCCGAGAAGGATCTCGACGCAAAGACCCGCTTTGTGCCGAAGCTTCTCAATCAGATCGGCAGAAAGTACGAGGAGAAGATAGCGGTCATCGGCGCGGGCCCTGCCGGCCTGAGCTGCGCATACTACCTCGCCGTTAAGGGCTACCCCGTCACCGTTTACGAGAAGGAAAAGGAGCTCGGCGGTATGCTCACTCTCGGCATCCCCTCGTTCCGTCTCGAGAAGGATGTCATCAAGGCCGAGATAAAGGTGCTCAAGGATCTGGGCGTGAAGTTCAAGACCGGCGTTGAGGTCGGCAAGGACATCACCCTCGATAAGCTGCGCAAGGACGGCTTCAAGGCCATTTATCTTGCAGTCGGCGCATCCAAGGGCGCAAAGGTCGGCTGCCCGGGCGACGACCTCGACGGCGTTTTCACCGGCATCGACTTCCTGCGTGAGGTCAATCTCGGCAATAAGCCCATGATCGGCAAGGCGGTCGCAGTCATCGGCGGCGGCAATGTCGCCATCGATGTCGCAAGAGCCGCAGTCCGCCTCGGCGCAAAGACCACGATAGTCTACCGCCGTGACCGTGACGCAATGCCCGCAGCGGACGACGAGATAGAAGAAGCCATCGAAGAGGGCGTGAAGTTCAAGTTCCTCGCAGCTCCCGCCGAGATAACCGGCGAGGGCAAGGCAGCCGAGCTCAAGGTCGAGATCATGGAGCTCAAGGACGGCAAGCCCGTCGGCACCGGCGAGTTCGAGACCATGAAGGTCTCCGCCGTGATCTCCGCAATCGGTCAGAAGATCGACCTTGAGGGCATCGAAGGCATCAACACCGGCGCAAAGGGCACCGTTCTCGTCGACGAGTACGGCAGAACCAATGTTGAGGATGTTTTCGCAGGCGGCGACCTTGTCACCGGCCCGAAGTTTGCCATCGACGCTATCGCAGCGGGCAAGGAAGCGTCCATCTCTATCCACCGCTATGTACATCCCGGCCAGACCCAGGATCTCGGCCGTGACCACCGTGATTATAAGCCGCTGGATGTCGCAACTCTCGGCATCAACGCAGTCGGCTTTGACAATGCACCCCGCCAGAAGGCCGCCGGTGCATCCGCCAAGGAGGCAAAGAAGAGCTTCAAGGATCTGCGCGGAACCCTCACCGAGGAGCAGATCAAGAAGGAAGCCGCCCGCTGCCTCGGCTGCGGCTGCGTCGTCGTCGACGAGGATATGTGCATCGGCTGCGGCATCTGCACCACCAAGTGCAAGTTTGACGCCATCCACCTTGAGAAGGTCATGGATCACACCTCTTACAGCTACATGAACACGCTCATGACCGCCGTCGGCAACGCTCCGGCAGCCGCAAGCCGCTTCGTGGCAAAGAAGCTCCTCAAGAAGTGATATGCACGAGATAGGTGTTGTAAAGCAGGTCGTGCGCACGGTCGAAAGCTTCGCCGCCGAGAACGGCGTGAAGAAGATAGACGAGGTCGTTTTGGATATCGGCGAGCTGTCGCTCATCATCCCGAAGTATGTCGAGGAGATATATCCCGTTGCGACCGAGGGAACGATACTTGAGGGCACGAAGCTCATCATGAATGTCATACCCGGCATGGCCGAGTGCGACGACTGCGACGAAATTTTCAATGTCATCGAGCACGAGGGCTACTGCCCGAACTGCGGAAGCTTTGAAAAATCCATCCTCACCGGCCAGGATTTCACAATCAAAGAGATCCATGTCTCCGAGGAATAAACAAAAAACCTCACGATTCAACAGAATCGTGAGGTTTTTCTTATCAGCGTGATTTATAGCGGTACATTGTTTGTGTCTCGACTTGGGTGGTGTCAGTCTTATATGCCGGGGTCTCCGACCAGTCTGACCAGCTGCCCCAGCGGGAGTAGATGTAGGTCTTTTTGCTGGACTTATCCTTGTGGCGGTAGAACACCTGGCTCTCGACCTTTTTCGTGCTTGACGAGCTTATGGGCGTGGTCGTCCAATTGCTCCAGTCGCTCCAACGCTCATAGTGGTATGTAGGAATCTTGCTACGGTCGCAGTAGCGGTAGACCGTTCTTGTGCGCACTTCCTTTGAGCTTGACGAGGACTGATAGCTGTCGCTGTAGCTCGACCAATCGGACCATCTGTAGTAATAGTATGTGGTGGTTTTGCTTCTGCTTCTGTACTGGGTCTTGTATGTCGCGGCGGTCGTCTGGGACTCCTCCCAATAGTAGGCCTTGCCGTCAACAACATACCTGTCCCAATAATACATCTTCTTGCTGCTGTTCCATCTGCCGGTGCCGATGGTGTTGTTGGTGCTGGTGTAGCCCCAGTCGGTCGCTGTCGGGGCCTGACGGGAGGTGTACCAGCCGGAATACTGAAGCCTCCATGTTCCACCGTAAAGCTCCTTGCCCTTCTTGTCGTTAAAATGAGCCTTGCTGCCGTTGGTGTAGCGCCCGTAGCGGTACTTGGTCTGCGCGGCGGTAACCTGAACTCGTCTGGTCTCGACTTCGTTGGATGAGGTCTGACTTATTGCACTGTCGCTCCAGCTGCTCCAATCTCCGTAGGATACGTTGGAGTCGTACTGCGTCCAGCCGCTCAGCGATGAAGATGTGCTGCTGGTCGTATCCTTTGTTCTGTAGCTGTATTGGGTCTTGGACTCGACCTTTCGTGAGTCGGAGCTTGAAACATAGGAGGTGCTCCAATCGCTCCATGCGCCGTAACCGCTCCACGAATAGGTGGTGTCGGTCAAGGTCCAGCCGCTCAGCGAGGAGGACGAGCTTGTCGTTGTCTCAAGCGCCTTGCTGCGATAGCGGGTCTCTTTTTCAACTTTGCGGGTAGAGCTTGCGGACACGGGCGTTGTGCTCCAGCTGCTCCATGCGCCGAAATCGCCGCTGTCAACGGTTTTTTCAAGCTTCCAGCCGCTGGGCGTTTTCGAGCTTGTGGAGCTCTTAGTCTCCTTATTTCTGCTGCGGTAGAAGGTCGTCTTTTCGATGACGAACTGCTCATCACTGACATCCTTGGGCAGAGACTTTGACCACTTTGTCCAATTGGCTTGGATCACAGCCGGCGTCGGCTCGACGGTAGCTGTCGGTTCAACGGTGGCCGTCGGTTCGGCTGTCGGCTCGACCGTGGCTGTCGGCTGCGCTGCCTGCTCACCGGTGGCTATGGGGGCGGGGACTTTTGATGAGCCGTGCATAGCAAATGCCGTAAAGCCTATGCCGATCGCCAAAAGAAGAGCCGCAGCAATTATAAACGGAGCTTTCTTTTTCTTTTTTGGTTTGTCCTCAACTGCCGTTGCAGTTGTGGGTGGAACTTTCTCCTTGCCGAGCTCGCTGAAATTGTTCTTGTTTAAGGGCACAGTGCTTCCCAAGGGCTGGGTCTTTCCGTTTAGACCGTTCAGGAGTGCGGTCTTGTTTAAGGGTTCTGTTTGACCGCCGAGCCCGTGTAAAGAGACAGTCCTATCATCCGCCAGCGGCATTTCGGAGGTCGGGGAAGCGGCGTCACCCATTACGATGGTGCCGGGGATGAATGCGTAAACAGGCAGCTTACCGTCACGAATCGCTTCCAGATCCTCACGCATCTCGGTTGCCGAGGTGTAGCGCTCCTTGGGGTTGTAGGCGCAGGCCTTGAGCACCACGGCCGCAAGCTCGGTATCGGCGTTGACGGGAGCGGGGATGGCCTCACCCTCGAGCCTGCGTGCGAGTGCAGCGTTATTGTCGCCGTAGGTGATCGCAGCGGGAGGCTGGGGCAGAAACGGAGCCCTGTTGTTGTTGAGATAGCGGTACAGCACGATGCCGAGAGAGTAGATATCGACGGTCGGACCGTACTTTTCGCCCTTATAGACCTCTGGAGCCATGTAGGTATATGTGCCCTTTTTGGACAGGCCGCCGGTCGTTTTTTCGACCGTCCGTGCGATGCCGAAGTCGCCGAGCTTAAAGTTGCCGCTTGCGGAAACAAATATATTTTCCGGCTTTATGTCACGGTGGATGATGTTGAATTTACGGCACAGCTCAAGTGCACTGCATATATCGATGCCAAGCCTTATGACATCGTCCCGCCCAAAGCTTTTCTTGTTGCCAATATACTTCATCAGCGGGGTCAGCAGCTCCATCTGAATAAGAATATCCCAGCCGATGCCGGTCTCGTGTTGGATAACCTCGTGATCCTCGTAGCTTACTATGTTGCTTTCGCCCTTGAGCTTCGACATGAGCTTGATCTCATTTTTGAAATCGTCAACATTGCCTCTGAAATAGGCGGTGACGCTCTCGTCATCCATGCCGTTGTCCTTGAGCGTTTCTATCTCGGACGGGTTCTGCGGCACGGTGATAGCCTTCATGGCGGCCTTATATACCTCACCGTCGTATTTATCGACACGCTCGATCTCAAATACCTTGCCGTAGCTGCCCTCGCCGATCAGCTTAGAGAATGTCCACTTCCCGAAAAACGGCTCATATTTTCTGTAATAAGAACTCTCCATATCCTCACTCGCAATTCTGATAAAATAATTAGAAAAACTGCAAAAAACCTTATAGAATGCCAACTTTTATTATACCTATCATGTAATTAGCTGTCAACAACTCGGAGTGGGAATATCTTAAAAAATCTTTGCAAAAAAGGAAGCAAGCACGGTTTGCGCTTGCTTCTTGACGATTGTGGACTTATTTCACTTCACCGTGCCGCCGGAGGCGGTGATGGCGGCGAGGGCGAGGGTGAGAGTGGGGTCGAGGTTGGGGTAATCTAAATCATACATTTCGAATGCGGGAGGAAGCTCCGTGCAGCCGAGGATGAGGGTCTGGGCACCTGCGTCCATGAGCCTGTCCAGCACCGTGCGAACTGCCGCCGTGTCGTAGTCTGAGCGGCCGGCTTTCACGCCGGAGTATATCATGTCCATGAGCGCTGCCTGACCATCGGGGTCGGGGAGGAGAAGCTCGATGCCGCTGCCTTCAAAATGGCGCTGATAAATGCCGCTTTGCACTGCACCGTCGGTCGCCAAGAGACCTGCCCGGGCAACGCCCCGCCGCTTGAGCTCCTGAACGGTGAGCTGTATCATGTTAAGCACCGGCACATGCACTGCGGCCTGCACCTCGTCATAAAAGCAATGTGCCGTGTGGCAGGGCATGACAAGCACCTGAGCGCCGGCCCGCTCGAGCAGGCGAGCGCTGCTTTGAAGCTCACGGACGGGACTTTCGCCGCCGGATAGCAGCGCAGCGGTGCGGTCGGGGATGTTGGTGTTCGAGTCAATTATCGTGCGCACATGCGCCTGATCGCAGTCGGCGAGCGTGTGCTCGACTATCTTTCGGTACAGGTCAACGGTCGCCAGCGGCCCCATGCCGCCGATCACGCCGACTATCTTTTTCTCGGTTTTCATATCGTTATCCTTTTAAACGCAAAGCTCCCGCAAGCTGCGGGAGCTTTAATATCAAGCTGCTTCAGGTTTCTCGGTCAGGCACACGCCGACGGCGGTGAACACGGCGGCGGCAAACGCAAGCGAGTGGACAGAGCCGAACACGACAGAGGCGATAAGGCTCACGGCACCGAGCACGGCAGCGGCGACTGCGAGCGTTGTCGCAGGCTTGAGCTTGCCCTTTTTGAGCTTCACGAGCGCAATTATGGCAATGACGATGGCAAGCATGTACGCAGCATATGTGACGGAGTAGGACACGGTGGCACGCATGTACTCGCCGTGCAGCTTGCTTTCATGCGTCTGTGCAGATGCAAGGATAGCCGCATTGTCATCCTCGGCACTGCCGTAGCCTGCATCGATGAGCTTTTCACGGCTGCGCTGAGCCTTCTCGGCAACGGTCTCGTACTCCTTGAGCTTGTCGCTGCGGGCTTCCAGCTCCTCCTTGGTCTGGTCGAGCTCGGCTCGCTTATCGGTGAGCGCCTTCTGCTCGGCATCGAGCTTTTCCTGCCCGCCGCTTATCTCCTTTTGAAGCTTGCTGACCTGCTTTTCGCCTGCATCGAGCTGCGATTTTGCACTGTCAAGCTCCGACTGGCCCTTCTCGAGCTGCGACTTTGCGCTGTTGAGCTGAGCCTTGGCCTTTTCGGCCTGATCGAGCTGCTCTTTTGCGGTGTCCAGCTGCTTTTTTGCGCTGTCGAGCTGCGACTTCATTTCGCTGAGCGAATCATCGGTGACTATTTGACCGGTCGTTGCGCTTACCATCGTGAGCGCCATGATATGGGGAACGCCCTTATCCTCAAGATCGGAAATGGCCTTGGTGAGCTTGTTATAAGCCGCCGCACTCTGGTCATACTGGCTTTTTGCGCTGTTATATGCGCTCTTTGCCTTGTCGAGCTCCTTGAGTTGTGCCTCACCCTCGTTCACGGTCTTCCAGCCCTCGTCGAGCTGAGCCTTGCCGCTGTTGTAGGCGGTCTTGCCGGAGGAAACTGCGTCCTTCGTGACATTATACTGCGCAAGCTTTTGGTTATAGCTCATGACATCCTCATCGAACTTGACCTCCTGCGCATCGCAGTCGGCAACGGCCTTGTCATAGGCCGCCTTGTCCTCGTCGTAGGCCGCCTTTTCGCTGTCATATTCGGCCTTGCCGTCGGTAAGCTTCTTGTCGTTTTCCGACAGGGTGTCGACAATGGCCTTGAAATCGTTATACTCGCCCTGTACCTGCCTGAGCTCAAGCTTGTCATCGGATTTGTTGAGGATGCCGACCATGAAGGCGACAACGAGCAGGATGACGGCGATAACGAGAGAAATCGTTCTGAATTGTTGTTTTCCGAGCATTAGATCACCTCATTGATGCACAGATTATATTACAAATCAAGTATTAACTCAACAACATTTTGTAAAGAAATAAATATGAAAGAAGCTGTGGAATTTTTGCCATTGATATGATAAAATATAATCTCATAAAATATAATCTCAAATCGTTAATGAGGAAGTTTTTAATATGGACGCAAAAAAAATAAGGGGCTATGCCGAGCTTATCGTGCGCACGGGTGCTGCCGTGCAGCCCGGGCAGGATGTCGTCGTGTGCGCCGAGCTCGACCAGCCGGGCTTCGTTGAGCTCATCGTCGAGGAGTGCTACAAGGCGGGCGCAGCGCAGGTGCGTGTCGAGTGGTCGCATCAGGCGCTTCAGCTTCTGCATGTAAAGTACCAGAGCGTCGAGCGCCTCGGCACCATGGCCGAGTGGGAAAGACAGAAGCTGCTCCACCGTGCCGAGACGCTGCCTGCGATGATATATCTTGAGTCGTCCGACCCGAGCGGGCTTGACGGCATGGATCAGGAAAAGTGGGGCAAATCGGTGCAGATGCGCTGGAAGGTCATAAAGCCCATCCGTGATTCGATGGACAACAAGTACCAGTGGGTCATTGCCGCCGTGCCCGGCAAGGCGTGGGCAAGAAAGGTATTCCCCGATATTCCCGAGGACGAGGCGGTCGAGAAGCTGTGGGAGGCGATACTGTATACCTCCCGTGCCGACGGCGACGGCATTTCCGCTTGGCGTGAGCACAACGCCGACCTCAAGCGCCGCTGCGATTATTTAAACAGCCTCGGCCTGCGCTCACTGCACTACTCGTCCTCAAACGGCACGGACTTCACCGTTTGGCTCATCCCCGAGGCGCAGTTCCTTGCAGGTTCGGAGAAAACTCTCGGCGCCGGAGTTGAGTTTAACCCCAACATCCCCAGCGAGGAGGTCTTTACAAGCCCCATGAAGGGCAAGGCCGAGGGCATCGTGTATTCAACCCGTCCGCTGTCGTACCGCGGCGTTATGATAGAAAACTTTTCGATCCGCTTTGAAAACGGCAGGGTAGTCGAGGTTCACGCCGAGAAAAACGAGGATGCGCTCAAGACCATGGTCGCCATGGACGAGGGCTCTGCCATGCTCGGCGAGTGCGCTCTCGTACCCTATGACAGCCCGATAAGAAACAGCGAGCTTATGTTTTACAACACCCTGTTTGACGAAAACGCCGCCTGCCACCTTGCACTCGGCGAGGGCTTTACAAACTGCGTAAAGGACTACGACAAATACACTCTTGAGCAGTGCCGTGAAATGGGCATAAACTCCTCGATGATACACGAGGACTTCATGATAGGCTCGCAGGATCTTAGCATCGTCGGCACCTGCGCAAACGGCGAAAAGGTCGCTATCTTCAAAGAGGGGAACTGGGCTTTTTAAGATGGAAAAAGAAAAACTGAGATACAGCGTAAGCAGAAAGAATATATTTGTAAAGCTGTCGGCGCTGCTGATGGGCCTGTCGGCGTTGCTGCGGCTGTTCGGCTACTGGGGCTTCTGGGCGAATAAGGACGCTGCGTTTATCTATACGCAGATAGCGCTGCCGGTGCTGTGCAATGTGCTGTTTATCGTCATTATTTTGTACATGGGCAAGCGCCTGTTCTCGCTCACGGCGATACCCGTGCTGTTAGGCGTGGTGTTCTTTATAATTAAAGCGCTCGGCTTTGACAGCATCCTGCACACGGTGCTGTGCATCCTGCTGTACCTTCTCGTTGCGATGCTCTACACCGGCACGGTGTTCGGCGTTATCCGCACGAAGTGGCTTTTGCTGCCGCTGTTCGGCCTGCCGTTTGTGTACCACATCCTCGTCGAGGACAGGAACACATTTCTGGCAAACGAAAACGCCATGAGTCTTGCCGAGTGGCTGCCGGAGATATCGGTTCTGTGCATCATGCTTGCGCTGTTTTTCATCACCTTTGCGATGAAAAAGCGTGATTTTTCAAAGCCCGAGCCGGACGAGCAGGAGATAATCGACATATTGGTGCAGAACGAGGAGCCTGTGCCGGAAAAAGAGGCTGTGCCGGAAAAAGAGACTGTGCCGAATGAGACCAAGGAAACGGAGGAAAAGCATGAGCAAACTGACGGACAAGATAAATGATCTGGCTTCGACCGAGGAAAAGACCGTCGTTGTCAAGCGTGACGATATAGAAAACGAGCTTCGCCGTATCGCCGAGGAAAAGACCGTCGTCGACGAAAAGCCTGTTTTTGATACAACGCTCGATCCCGAGATCGAGGCGATATTGCGAGAGACCGAGGGCTATGTGATAGACCCCGAGGACACGCAAGAGCCGGATGCGGATGTCGATACCGACCCCGAGCCCGATAAGGCGCCCAAGCGCCGCCCGTCCGAGGCGGCAAAGCGTGTTATCGAGGAGACGCAGGATGAGCGCAAGACCCGCAGCAAGAAGAAGGTGATCATCATCTGCGCCGCCGTTGTGGCAGCGCTTGCACTGCTGTTGGCCGGCATTTTGATACTCAAAAATTCATCCGGCGACCGTGAGTACAAGCAGCTTTACAATCAGGCACAGTCGCTGTACTACGACGGCAAATATGACGAGGCGCTTGAAAAGCTGCGCAGCGCCATGGCGATCGACAAGACCGACGACTGCCTGCTTCTGATGAGCCAGTGCTACGAGGCAAAGCTCGACTATGTTAACGCCATCGCCATTTTAGAAAGCTCGAGCTCCGGTAATGAGACGATAAAGGAGCGCATCGAAATGCTCAAAAAGGCCAAGGAGGCCTACGAGAGCGGACAGGTCGTGCTCATAGGCGACACGCAATATGATATTAAAACGACCACTGTACTCGACCTGTCGGGCAAGGGCATGCGCAGCGGCAGACTGACCGACATCGGCAAGCTCACGGAGCTTACGAGCCTGAAGCTTGCGGATAACGAGATAGACGATCTGAGCTTCCTTACCCCGCTCACAAAGCTTGTGTCGCTCGATTTGAGCAACAATCAGATAACCGATATTACCCCGCTGTCGCAGCTTAAAACTCTGCGCACCCTGCATCTTGATAACAACGATATCAAGGACTTCACCCCACTTTATGACCTGAACGGCCTTACCATGCTCACCATCGGCGGCATCGAGGTCAGTCAGAGCCAGATAAAGGATCTCAAGACCCGTCTGCCGAGCTGCCTTATCTACAATGATGATGCAAAAACCGACATTGTTGATGTTCATCTCGGCGGCAAGACCTTCAAGAGCGATGTTACAAAGCTTGACTTGAGCGGCTGCTCGATAACCGACCTCAGCCCGCTTGCCGTGTGCACGAGCCTTGAGGAGCTGGATCTTGGCGGCAACTACATAAGGGATATCAGCACGCTGCTTGACCTGCCGAAGCTTAGAGTGCTCGACCTGTCGAGCAACATGATAAGCGACATTCGCCCGCTCATGAGCATGACGACGCTTGAGCATCTGAATCTTGCCGATAACAAAATAACCTCCGTCACGGCACTGTCGGGACTTAAGCAGCTTAAGGAGCTTGTCCTCAGCAGCAACGAGCTTGACGGCACGCAGGGTCTTGCAAAGCTGAGCAACCTCAAGATACTCGGCCTTAAAAATACCGGCATTTCCGACTCCGACCTTGAGAATCTTTATAACATCTCGAACCTTGCAAGCCTGTCGCTTGAAAATAACCCCGACCTCACCGAAGCGGGCGTGAGCAAGCTTCAAAAGAAGCTGCCCGGCTGCAAGATAACGCACTCGGAGCTTACGAAGAAGATAACGCTCGGCGGCAAGGAGTTTTCCGCCACGGCCGAAACCGTGGATGCATCGAGCCTCGGGATAAGCGACATATCGGCGGCCTCGGGCTTTAAGAGCGTGCGGCATCTTGACCTCAGCAGCAATGTCATCACCTCCGTTTCGGCACTTTCAAAGCTCAAAACGCTTGAAACGCTCGACCTTTCGGACAACAACATCAGCGATGCAAGCCCCCTGTATTCGCTCAAGAACCTGCGCCTGCTGCACATCGAGCAGAACGGCCTGTCTGACGATCAGATAGCCCATTTGAAGGATGCCTTGCCCAATTGCACTATTATTTTTGAATAATTATTTAAATTTAAGGCAATTTCAACAAAATGCACTTTATTTTTGACCAAACTTATGCTACACTGTAAATAAGCAGGAAGATAAGCTGACGGAAGCCAAACCGCTATCGGTTTTGATTCCGTTAGCTTAAAACTCACTGCTAACGCAGAAAGGAGCTGACACAAATGAAGTTCACTTTTACCGAGAAAAAGATGGATTCCTCCGAGGATCTGAGAGCCTACGCCACAAAGAAGATAGGCAAGCTTGACCGGTTTTTTAAGACCGAGGCCGATGCCTTTGTCACCTTCAGCATTGAGCGCGGACGCTTCCTCGCAGAAATCACTATCCACAACAACGGCCTGTATTATCGGGCAAGCGAGCTGACAAACGATATGTACGCCTCGGTTGACTCCGGCGTGGCTGCTATCGAGCGTCAGATACGGCGCAACAAGACGCGGCTGGCAAAGCGGCTGCGGGAGGGTGCGCTCGAGCATGATATGGTCCCCGCCTACGCCCCCGCTGAGGAGGACGCGGACGAGGAGTTCAAAATTGTGCGCAGTAAGCGTTTTTCAATCAAGCCAATGTCTGCGGAGGAGGCCATTTTGCAGATGAATCTGCTCGGCCATGAGTTTTTCGTGTTCAAGAACATGGATGCGGATGACGCCATCTCCGTGGTCTATCAGCGCAAGCAGGGCGGTTACGGTCTGATTTGCGATGATGGACTCTTGGATGATTGATATATAGGAAGTCAAACAAGCGAGTGTGGATAAGGGACAGCCTCCGGGCTGTCCCTTATCAGGTTTATTGGGGTGGCTTCTCTCCTCAAAACAGATCCAGCATATTATCAAGATATATCTCCTCGCGGACGCGGAGCTGATATTCGGGCTTTGTCATATAATACAGCAAAAACTCCAGTATCAGTGCGCTGCCAAGCCC
>OQVS01001858.1_pt1 | contig 14039 bp, 8 predicted proteins | sample 1691601 | NCBI WGS metagenome assembly OQVS01 (sample SAMN03418268, study PRJEB22391) | human gut metagenome | biome: human-gut; feature: organic feature; material: feces | host: Homo sapiens | place: Tanzania | collected 2013-01
TTAATCGTTCATATTGAACGGTTGAAGAGTTTGGGGGGGGGGGATTATTATTTCTTAGAGTTGGGATAATCTGCGGATTGGTTCACCACACGTCGCACTGCTGCCTGTGTGTGCTTTCGGGCAACTGCTGCGGCAGCTTCTCGCCGCCCACCACACAGTTGTGGAAGGTGCAGCCGCGCGTGTGATACAGATAGTACGGATGCGGAGCGGTGGCAACGCTGAAGTTGTTGAGCGTGATGCCGGTTATAGGCTCAGCCTCGTTGCCGTCGTAATAGATGGCGAAGGCGGAAGACGACTTAGCCGACACGTTGCTGATGCTGAAGCCGGAATAGCGTGCCGGACAGTTGCCGCCGCGATAACCGAAATAGTTGGTCTCGAAGCGCAACACGGCTCCTGCCACATTGCCTATGCTTACAGAATCGACGAACACATCGCAGATATATCCGCCGCGGTCGAGGTTCGACTTGAAGAGCAGCGCGTTCTTCACGTCGCCTATTTCGATACCCGTCATGTATACGCCGCTCACGCCTCCCGACATCTCTGAGCCGATGCACAGCCCGTTGCACTTGCTGAAGAAGCGGCAGTTGCGGATGACAATGTCTTCCGACGGGCGCCCCACTCTCCTGCCGTCGGCATCGCGACCCGACTTTATTGCTATGGCGTCGTCGCCTGTGCGGAAGGTGCAGTTCTCTATCAGCACGCGGCGCGACGATTCGGGGTCACACCCGTCGTTGTTCGGGAAATGGGAATCGATGGTCACACCGCGCACGGTCACATCCTCACAATACAGAGGGTGTATGCACCAGAACGGGCTGTTCTTAAGCGTTATTCCCTCCACCATCACCTTGCTGCATCCATTGAACTCAATGCCGCATGGGCGCAGGCGTGTGCCTTTGCCGAAGACCCGCTCCGCCACGGGCGTGAGGTCGTCGCCCATCTGCCGCAAGCGGTCCACGTCTGCAGTCTCGGGTGTCTCGCCATGAGTGCCGTGTGTATTTTCCACGAAGTTCGGGTCGCCGCCCGGCATGCCCCAGCGTGCCATCTCGGATCCGCCGCAGTCAATGACAGCCGTGCCTTCGCCAGTCAGCGCCACATCGTGCTGCCGGTATGCGCGTATCATGGAACTCCTGCCATAAAGCTCGGTGCCCTCCCAGCGTGTAGGCACCACGGGCAGATAGTCGTCGGGCTTCGACGAGAAGCGCAGAGTGGCTCCGTCGCTCAGGTGCAGGCGCACGCCGGACTTCAGTTCCAGCGGTCCGCTGATACGATGCGTGCCGCGCGGCACCACCACCGTTCCTCCGCCCTGCTGCGAGCATCTGTCGATAATCCGCTGCAGCGACTTGCGCGAAATTCTGCCGCTGCATTCCATTCTCTGCTGCGCAATTTTCGCCTCTCTCACGCTGCCGGCGATGAGAGCCGCACGTCGCTGAGGGGCAATGTTGCTGAGTGTCAGCTTGTCGGGGTTCAGTGTGGGGCGCACCTTGCGTATCGTTCCGTCGGCATTATAGAACAGGGAATCCACACAAACCGAGCGGCGCACTCCGCAATGATAGTCCGGTGCCAGCCGCCGCGATATGTCGGCGGTATGATAGAAAAGATAGTCATGTCCCTTGTAGTTCACGATGGAATGATGGTTCGTGCCGCTGTTCACGGGGTCGAGAATCACGCCCCGATAGGTGTAGGGTCCCATCGGCGATGTTGCCGTGCAGTAGGCTATCTGCGGTTCATGGCCGTGGAATGGCCCGTCGGAATACGACATATAGTATATTCCTCCGCGTTTATGCACCCACACGGCCTCGAAGAAATCCTTCGTTCCCTGTATGATATGCACATTGCCGTCGTATGAAATCATATCTTCGTTGAGCTTCACGCAGCACACGGTGTTCTGCCCCATGAAGAGATACGCCTGTCCGTCGTCGTCGATGAAAACCGCCGGGTCGATGAAGTCGCGGTCGCACACCACGCCCGGACTGTCTATCGAAATCAGCGGATGCCCGAGTGGGTCGCGGAAAGGTCCGCGCGGCGAATCGCCCACGGCAACACCGATGTGGCGCTTGTCGGTGGGGTAATAGAGATAGTATTTGCCGTTGCGCTCCACGCAGTCGGGGGCCCATGCCGCACTCTTTGCCCATGCGGTCTGGCGGATGGGGCTGAAGATTACTCCGGCATCATGCCATTGCTTCATGTCAGTGGTGTAGTAGGCGTGGTAGTCCTCCATCGAAAACGAGAGAGCATCGTCCTTGTCGTGGCTCGGATATACCCACAGCGTGTCGCCGAAGACGCGAGCTGAGGGGTCGGCAGAATAGGAATCGGTTATTATAGGGTTGCCAGCCTTTGCAGGAGCGGCGGTCTGTGCGCTGCCCGGAACAGCCACTGCCATCAGACCAAGCAACAACGAAATCAGATTAGTTTTGTTCATAGATTTGTATTTTTTGTTATTATCGAATGCAAATTTAAGATTTTTCTTGCAAATGTCAACAATTATTGTGACTTTTGCAGATATAATAATCAAAAAAATGGACAGTCTTTTTATCTTACAATGCATTTGCTGCACCGTCACGGCATTGCTTATGGCTATGCTTGCCTGTTCACGCCTGCAGCAGCAATGGACAATGGAGAGATACGAGGTCTCGCGCTGGACGCTCTGCTTCTCTATGTTTGTGCTCACGATACACTATCTCCTGCAGATGAAATATGGAATCAGAGCGTCGGGCGACGACATAGGTGCGGTGTTCAACATCCTGTTCTATGCCCCGGTGTCGTTTCTCATCTCGTTCGCCATATATAATATCGAGTGTACCAAGCGGGAGCGCATACGCTATCTTTCGAGCGGCATAGCGCAATATGCTGTCATCATAATTCTCTATGCCATAGGCAGATGGCAGACCGGGAGCGACCACATCGGCATATTTCTGTATCTGATGCTCGCCGTGTTCGCCGCATCGCTGATTGCCTACATAATAGCGAACATATGCGCAATACTAAAAAGGCGCAGAAGCATAGAACAGGAAACGGGTGCCGACCTGCAGCCATTCGACCGCTACACATTTGCAAGCTACCTGCTGCTCGGCAGTTCTGCCATAGTCATCACCATTGCCATCCTCCACCATCCGCTGCTCTTCGTGTTCGGTCCGCTGATGCTCGTCTCACTCTTCGTGTTCACAACAGGCTTTATCGGATTCGGCTACAACCTCAAACCCATAAAGGCGATAATCTGCGACGACGACAACGAGAACAGCGATAATGTCGACAGTATGCCGGAAATGACCCTGCCGGAGGACACGGCGGCGCGCATCAGCGAGGCTCTCGGCATATGGGCAGCCAACGGCGGCTACCGCGACCCGGCGATAAACATCGCCACGCTTGCAAAATCGGTGAACGTGCCGCGCCGCGAACTCACACTGTTTTTCAGACAGGACCTGCACAGTTCGTTTCGCATGTGGCTGAGCGACATCCGCTTCGAGAAGGCAAAAGAAATGCTCATCACGGCAGACAACTACAGCAACGACGCAATCTCATCGGAGTGCGGATTCTCATCGCACACGCAGCTCTACCGCATATTCAAGACAAAAACTGGAATGAGCCCCGGACAATACAAAGAGACTCTGAAACAGGACTAAAGCCGCCATAAACCCACCATCGGAACAGACAAAGCAAGCATGCAGACAGACAATTTCTATTATTTCGACGACCTCGCGGCAATAAGCCCCGAAACAGACATACGCATCAGATACAATACCCTGGGCAGGGTGCTCTTCCAGGCTATCGACAAGCGGCTGGAAGGAGTGACAGTGAAATTCGCCGGACCGCTGCCCAAAATCCAGTATCTGATCCGCGAATACAAAATACGCGAGAACTGCAACGACCGCTCGCTTGCATTTGCCATCAATGCCACACGAAACCGCCTGCGCCACATCGACACCGCAACCGACGACGAGCTGCTCGCCGCCTATCCGCACGATTTGAAAGCCGTGTGCAAGTTCGTCAGCAATATATTCGAGGAGCATCCTATACCACAGGCATTGTCGTGCCAGTTTCCGCTGGAAAAGGAGACGGACTACCTGAAGCGCCTCAAGGATGACGAGAACAAGGCTGTGGACGCGCTGCGATGCACCATAGAGCGCTGGGACCATGAATATATATATGTTGTCAGGGCAGACAACGGCGCAACGGCACGCGTGGCATACGCCAAGAGCAACCGGTTCTCCAGCGGCGACTGGAGCTATATGCGCAAACTGCTCATCGAAGGCGAGCAGCTGAACATAATCCGCCCGAGGAGCGATGCCGACGGAGCACTCATCCCCGAACTGACAATCTTCAATCCCGACTATCTTGTGAACGTCACTGCCGTGGCGGGATGTTTCGAGGAATACGGCAATTCGGCGATATGGAACCTGCTTGCACGCATAAAGCCGAGTGTGAACACGCGCCATACGCTGCTCGGAAACCTTGCCGGGCAAATGCTCGACGAGGCTGCATACAACGAGAAGAAGACATACGCTGAAAGCATAAAGACTTTCTTCCACGACAATGCTCTCGCACTTGCGTGCTGCAACGGCATCGACGCATCATTCCACGCCGAAGCTATGGCACAGAAGAAGAACATCTACGACATAATGCACTCCGAACGCATCCACCAAAAGAACAACGAACCGCTGTCGGCACACGACCTGATACTCGAACCGTCGTTCTTCTGCGAAACGCTCGGACTGCAGGGGCGCATGGACTTCATCCATCTGAACCAAACCACCATCATTGAACAGAAGAGCGGCAAGAGTGCATACACGCACGACCCCAAACTGCTGAAACAGCAACTGAAACACTATGTGCAGCTGCTGCTCTACCGCGCCGTGTTCCACTATGCCTACCAACGGAGGCCATACGACAACATTGCATCATATCTGCTCTACTCCAAATACCCCGACGGACTGCTCGAACTGGGCAGTGCACCGCAACTGCTGTTCGAAGCCATAAAGATCAGGAACCAGATAGCGTGGGGCGAACTGCACTACGCACAGCGCGGCATGGATGCCCTCGCTGGCATCTGTCCCGACACGATATTCCCGCAGGCAAAGGGCAACACGCTATGGGAGAGATTCCAAAAGCCGCAGATGGCAGACCTGCTGCTGCCAATACACCAGGCAACGGAACTGGAACGCGCCTATTACTTCCGCTTTCTGCGCTTCATATCCACCGAACACGTGCTGTCGAAAATAGGAAACCGCACAAAAGAGAATTCGGGCTTTGCCGCCCTATGGAACTCGTCGGCATCCGAAAAGCGACAAGCCGGCAACATCTACGAGCACCTGTCGATGAAACCGACCGATGCTGAGGGGGAGAGCGGTAGAGTGACCGACATCACATTCGTATTCAACGAGAACGTGGACACCGACACTGCCAACTTCCGCACAGGCGACATAGTGGTGTTCTACCCCTACGCCAAAGGACAGGAACCAGATGCCACACAGGAAATCGTGTTCCGCGCCACAATAACAGACATCCAGACGGACTGCATATCCCTACGGCTGCGCAACGCGCAACACAGCAAGGTGTTCGCCTATTACAACCATCGCCAGGCACTGTGGGCGGTGGAACACGACTTCATAGAAGCATCGTTCACGGCGCTCTACCGTAGTATGCACGCCTTCCTGTCTGCCAACAAGGAGCGGCGTGAACTGGTTTTGGGCAACAGGAAGCCCAGCGTTGACAACAGCAGGAAGCTCATCGGCGACTACTCAGCCAACGGGAACACGGAATTCAACGACATCGTGCTCGGGGCGATGCAGGCAAACGACGTGTATATCATCATCGGCCCGCCGGGAACCGGCAAGACTTCGTTCGGCATGCTCAACGTGCTGAAGGAACAACTGCTGCACGAAGGCTCGTCAGTGCTGCTCATGGCATACACCAACCGTGCAGTGGACGAAATATGCAGCAAGCTGAAGGAAGAGGGCATCGACTTCCTGCGTCTCGGCAACGACTTCAGCTGCAGTCCCGAATACCACGACAACCTGCTGCCCCGCAAGGCGGAACGCGCCCACAAGGTGGACGACGTAAGGCGCATGATACTCGGAAGCCGCGTGATATGCGGCACCACTACCGCCCTGAACTCACACACGGAAATATTCTCGCTGAAGAAATTCCAGCTCGCCATCATCGACGAGGCTTCGCAAATCCTCGAGCCATACATCATCGGACTGCTCTCCGCCAAACACGGCAACGACAACGCGATAGAGAAATTCGTGCTCATAGGCGACGAGAAGCAACTGCCTGCCGTAGTGCAGCAGGAGGAGACGGAATCGGCTGTAGCCGAACCCGAACTGCTCGGCATAAAGCTTTCGAACTGCCGCCTGTCGTTCTTCGAGCGGCTGCTGCGCCTCTACGGCAAGCACAATCCCGCGTATTGCCACGTGCTCACGCGGCAGGGACGCATGCACCCCGGCATTGCCGTCTTCCCGAACGAAGCATTCTATACCGGAACGCTCAAGCCCGTGCCGCTGCCACACCAAAAGGAGAACACCCCGGCGGAAAGCAACGCCAACAGCTGGCTCGAAGACATGCTGACCACACGCCGCACGGCATTCATCGCCTGCAAGCCCTGCGCCAGCCCCGAAGAGCCAGACAAGATGAACACCGCAGAGGCAGACATCATTGCCGAAACGGTGTGTACGGCATACAGGATGTGGGCTGCTGAAAGCGGCTTCGACCTGCAAAAGGCCATCGGCGTAATCGTGCCCTACCGCAACCAGATTTCCACCGTGCGCAACGCCATCGACCGCCATGCCGCAGCACAACAGCTGCCAGCCTCGCTCCACGACATAACAATCGACACAGTGGAACGCTACCAGGGCAGCCAGCGCGACCTCATCATATACGGCTTCACCATCAAGAAATTCTACCAGCTCGCCTTCCTCACCGACAACGAATACTACGACGAGAACGACCACGCCATCATCGACCGCAAACTCAACGTAGCTATGACAAGAGCGAGGAAACATCTCGTGATGGTGGGCAACCCACAGTTGCTCGCCAACGACACTGTGTTCGGCAGACTCATCGAATTCACAAGAAAGAACAACAGCTATTATGATTTGTAAGACGGATATTTTGTCATTCAAAATAAAATGACTACATTTGCACGCACATTCATTTTATCATTATAAAAGAGACATGATGCAGGCAATGATTTTTGCTGCGGGACTCGGAACCCGCCTGAAACCCATCACCGACCGAATGCCCAAGGCTATGGTCAGCGTGGGGGGCAAGCCGCTCATTCGCCAGGTTATCGAAAAACTGTGCGATGCCGGAACGGAGCGCATCATCGTGAACGTACACCATTTCGCGTCGCAGATAACCGCATACCTCAGCAACAACAACTTCAACACCGACATACGCATCTCCGACGAGACACCGAAGCTGCTCGACACCGGCGGCGGCATAAAGAAAGCAGCACCGCTGTTCGACAGGAACTCCCCGATACTCATACACAACGTTGACATTCTGAGCAACGTGGACCTTAGGAAATTCTACCATTCCGCCCCATTCGCGTCATCGGCAGAAGAAGGCACGGATGAAGCAACCGATGCCCTGCTGCTAGTGAGCGAAAGGAAAACAAAACGCTACCTGCTCTTCAGCGGCGACATGAGGCTCGTGGGATGGACAAACATCGAGACGGGCGAAGTGCGCAGCCCCTACCCCAACCTCAATCCAGAAGACTGCCGGATGTATGCCTTCGCCGGGATACACGTGCTCTCGCCAAGGCTCTTCAAGATGATGGACGAGGAATTCCCCGACAAGTTCGGCATCATCGACTTCTATCTGAAAGCCTGTGCCTCGCACTGCATCAGGGGATATCTGAAAAAAGACCTGAAGCTGCTCGACGTGGGGAAACTCGACTCGCTGAAAGAAGCCGAAGAATTCCTGCAGCCGGAACAATAGGCAAGCCACACCCACAACAAGAATACAACGAAACAACAAACATTAAACACTACATAAAATGCAACAGAAGATTATAATATTAGACTTCGGCTCACAGACCACGCAGCTCATCGGACGCCGCGTGCGCGAGCTGGACACCTTCTGCGAGATTATGCCCTACAACAAGTTCCCGAAAGACGACGAGAACGTTATCGGAGTCATCCTGAGCGGAAGCCCCTACTCGGTACACGACAAGGAGGCGTTCCAGGTAGACCTGAGCCAGTTCATAGGCAGGATTCCAGTGCTCGGCATCTGCTACGGTGCACAGTACATCTCCTACGCCAACGGCGGAAAGGTGGAAGCTGCCGATTCGCGTGAGTACGGACGCGCCAACCTGGAGCAGTTCGACAAGGAGAACCCGCTGTTCAAGGGATTCATCGACAACTCGCAGGTATGGATGAGCCACGGCGACACCATCACGGCAATCCCCGAAGACTACAAGTGCATAGCATCGACGGCAAATGTCAAGTTCGCCGCCTACGCATCCACCAAGCAGCCCGTATGGGCAGTGCAGTTCCACCCCGAGGTGTTCCATTCGCTGCAGGGCACACAACTGCTGAAGAACTTCGTGGTGGACATCTGCGGAAGCCGCCAGGACTGGAGCGCCGACTCGTTTGTGGAAACCACTGTGAAGGAACTCAAGGCACAGTTGGGCGACGACAAGGTGATACTCGGACTCTCCGGCGGCGTGGACTCAAGCGTTGCCGCCGTATTGCTCAACAAGGCCATCGGCAAGAACCTCACCTGTATCTTCGTCGACCACGGCATGCTGCGCAAGAACGAGTTCCGCGATGTGATGAAAGACTACGAGTGTCTCGGACTGAACGTAATCGGCGTTGACGCATCGGAGAAGTTCTTCACCGACCTCGCCGGCATTACCGACCCGGAGCAGAAGCGCAAGATTATCGGAAGAGACTTTGTGGAGGTGTTCAACGCCGAGGCAAAGAAACAGACCGGAGCAAAATGGCTGGCACAGGGCACGATATATCCCGACCGCATAGAGAGCCTCAACATCACGGGCAAGGTGATAAAGAGCCACCACAACGTGGGCGGACTGCCAAAGGAGATGAACCTCCAGCTCTGCGAACCGCTGAAGTGGCTGTTCAAGGACGAAGTGCGCCGCGTGGGACGCTCCATGGGAATGCCCGAGCACCTCATCACACGCCACCCGTTCCCCGGACCCGGACTTGCCGTACGAATCCTCGGCGACATCACTCCCGAAAAGGTGCGCATCCTGCAGGATGCCGATGACATATACATACGCGGCCTGCGCGAATACAAGGTGAAGCTCTCCGGCGAGGATGCACGCCGCGTACTCGCAGCCGGCGTACCTGCCGACATGAAGAACGGCGAGATTGAGGTGTCGCTCTACGACCAGATATGGCAGGCAGGCACCGTGCTCCTGTCCACCGTGCGCAGCGTGGGCGTGATGGGCGACGAGCGAACCTACGAGCATCCTGTTGCACTGCGCGCCGTGACATCAACCGATGCCATGACAGCCGACTGGGCACACCTGCCATACGACTTCATGGCAAACGTGTCGAACGAGATTATCAACAAGGTGCGTGGAGTGAACCGCGTATGCTACGACATCTCCTCAAAGCCACCAGCAACAATCGAGTGGGAGTAAACACAAAGGTCGACACGACCTGCACACACACCGACAGACAGAACTGACCTGTTCATATACAGCAACTCAGGGGAATATACGGCACAGCAGACAGCTTGCGTATATTCCCCTGTTTTCGCATATAGCGCTCCGAACCTGCCCCACACAAACACCCCGGCCCCACCCCGCAACACACGCACCTCCCCCCGGAAGAAACGGCAACGACAAACGGCTCGAAAAAAAAAGAAAAAAAATTCTATTCCCAGGGTTACTTATCAGGCAAAACCGACATAAATAGTCAGAATAACAAATTAGAAGTTGCGCCCGACACGAACCAGGGTATACAGAAATGAAAAAGACAATAGTTTTCGCAATCGCAGCCGCTATGGCAATCACAGCATCAGTAAGCAGCTCAGCCAATGGCTCTACACACGATGGAAACCTGAACCACCACGAAAGCACACACATAAAAGCAACATCCCACGGCAGCGGTGCCTGCCGCCACGCAGGCTGCAAGTGCAGCAGCTACACCAGACTTGAAGGAGGTGCAGGCAAATGCAACTGCGGACACTGGGATTACGTTCACAACTGATTGCCGCTGCACCACCAAGACCAAGTCCACGACTGAAGTCGCTCGACGAGCGACACATCGCGGCAACGGTTTTCACCCATCCCCTGCCGTGTGCATCCATACGTCTGCACACGACAGGGGATTTCCGTACTCAACCGCCAAGAAAGCGCAACCGGCACGACAGCGGAGAAAGAACGGCATATACGCAGAGAAAAAACAATATATATGTAAATGATGTTACGTGAAAAAGTTTATACGACAATATTTTTTTGAGAACATAAAATTACGTAAATTTGCAGATATTATATGTGAAACATACAGGGAATACACGAAAAATACATTCTGTGGCAAAGAACAACTTACATACAAGATGCATTATATGCACAGCCGCGATAATGGCAATGCTCCTCACCCTCTGCTGCTGCAAAGGCGGAAGAGACGGAAACACAGATGCCGACACGGAGCGCATCGCGCGGCTCACGGCAATGGACGACTCGATAAGAGTGTCAGCCCCGTCGATAAAGGACTCGCTGCGCAACGCCATGCGCAACGCCAAGGACTCGACGGAATGGGCAGAGTATGCCGTGAGAATGGCAAAGATATACTTCAAGGAGAACAAGGCGGACTCGCTGACGCTATACCTGAACTCAGTGAAGAAACGCATGGGGCAAATGCCACAAAACGCCCGCACACGCTCGATAACGGGACTCGCCTACGAATTCGAGGCAGGATGGAAACAGCTCACGCAATGGGACAATCCCGAAGTGATGACCCTGCACAAGAAGGCATACAGCCTCATCAACGAGAGCGACAACAAGGACTACCTCTCCGACATAGCAGCGAACATCGGCGACTGCTACTACCTGAACAACAATATGCCCAAGGCGGCATCGTACTACAGGCGTGCGCTGTTCCTCGTTGACTCGCTGCAGCTGCCAAAAGAGAAGAACACCACACTCTATATGGGACTGGCGAGAATCTACGAAAACCTGGGCGACCTGGAAGAAGCGGAACGGTTCTACAAGCAGAGCGAAAAGAATCTGGACAAGATTTCGCAAGGAATGCGCACGTACTTCCTGTGCAGCATCGGCGGATTCTATTATAAGGAGGGGCAATACGAAAAGGCGAACACCTACTTCAGGCGCATGGAGAAATTCGTGGCAGCCACCGAAGGCGAAAATTCGTTCAATATGGCACTGTGCCGCATCAACTCAGCCGACGTATACCTGAACATAGGCGACCCGGAAAAAGCGGAGCTGTATCTCGGCAAAGCGGAACCGTTCTTCCGCAAGAACAACATCGGCGGCGCAATATACTACGCCACCACGATACGCATGGGCATACTGTTGAAGAAGAAACGCTACGCCGAAGTGGAAAAGCTGCTGCGCGAGGAGAAAGAAGCAACCGGCGTGGAGCACGCAGTAAAGAAAATACGCAACAGTTATCTGCGACAGTATTATGTGGCTACGGGCAACTATGCGGCGGCTTACGCCAACATTACAGCCGAAGACAAGACCGACGATTCGATAGCAAGGAGCAACTCGTATATGCGCGCATCCGAAGTGATACAGCGATTCAGCGAGGACACACTCGCACTGCACCACGACATAGCCATGGCAGAAAAGGAGCGCAAAGCCGACGAGGCGGCAAAGGCGATAATACTGCTGTCGGCAGGCATTGTAATCCTGCTGCTCGCATTCGCCGTGTGGTGGATGTACATACGCAAGAAGCAGCTCGCCGACAAGATGGAACGATTCCTGCTGCGACTGGAAAACACACGCAACCGCATCTCGCCACACTTCATCTTCAACATTCTGAACAACCGCATCTACACCGCCGGACAGAAAGAAAAGGACGAACTAATGGCGCTGGCACAGCTGATAAGAAAGTCGCTCGACATAAGCCGCGACACATTCATAACGCTCAGCGAGGAACTCGACTTCGTAAGGAAATACGTGGAGGTGCAGAGCTATATACTACGCCCCGACTTCAAGTTCAGCCTCAACACGCCCGACAACATCAGCGGCATATACATACCGGCAATGTCGATACAGATTCTTGCCGAAAACGCCATCAAGCACGGACTGAAAGGTCTTGAGCGCGAGCAGGAGCTGACGATAAACGTGGAGCGCACGGAACACGGGATAAGGATTGCCGTGGAGGACAACGGGCGCGGATTCGACAGCACCAAGGGTTCGGGCAACGGACTGGGAATGAACATCATACGGCAGACTATGGCTGCCGTGAACCGCAGCAGCAAGCGCGGAAGGATGGATATGGACATAAGAAACAAGCACAACGCCGACGGACAGATTGCCGGATGCGTGACTACGATAACAATAGAGGGAAAAATAAAGACTAAGAGGCTGTAACAAAGCCATTCATACTTGCAGAACGATGAAAGTGATTATCATTGACGATGACAAGAAAGCCATCGACGACCTGACGGAAAAGCTCGAAACATACGACGACATTAAAATCACCGCTACGGCATCGAACGCCACTCTCGGCATGAGTCTGCTGAGGGCGGACACGCCCGACCTGGTGTTTCTCGACGTAGAGATGCCGGGCATGACGGGGCTCGACCTGCTGAAGGAGATGGAAAGAATGAACATATGGTGCCACGTGGTGGTGTGTACCTCGTACAGCATTTATATGCTGCCGGCATTCCGCAGCGATGCCTTCGACTTCTTGACAAAACCCATCGACAGGGAGGAACTGGACAAGGTGATGCAGCGAGTGAAGAAAGACCTCGACAATCCGCGCCGCCCTTCCGCCGCGGCAGAAGCTGTGCCGGGCAACGGGATGCTGCTATGCTACACGAACACTGAGGACTTCCAGCTCGTGACGATATCAACCATCGGACTGTTCCAATACAACAACGACCTGCGCTCATGGGAGGTAGTGATTGCCAACCAGGAACTGCCGCTGAAGCTGAAGCGCGACGTGTCGAACAAGGATCTGCTGGCGCTTGACGAACGATTCGTGCAGGTGAACCAGAAGTTCATCGTGAACATCAACTGCCTGCTGAAGGTGCGCGACAACTACTGCATCTTCAATCCGCCGTTCGAGAATCTCGACTACGTGAAAGTGGGAAGGATGTACCGCCGGAGGCTCGTGGAGCGGTTCATGTCGTTCTGACAAAATGGCAGCTAAGAAAGGGATTTCTCGAAGGCATCAAAGATTATCCTGCCGCGCGTGAGGCGGATGATGCCTTCGGAATGCATGCGGTTAAGCTCGCGCGACACGTTGAGGCGGCTTTCGTGCAGCTCCTGGGCGAGCCGCACCATGCCGATGTTCACAGTTTTTCTGCCTGCCGGACGCATGCAGCGGTTTTTCAAGAATTCAAAAACCTTATGCCTTATATCCTTCGGCATGCTGTGCCATGGCTGCCGCTGCGAACGCTGCGCCATGGTACACACGATATTCATGAGGTTCAGACGGAATATCTCCGACGAGGTGGTGAGCTTCATCGCCTCACTCTTCTCCAGATACAGAATCCTGCAGTCGGCATCGGCATAGAAGGTGCGCGAGAAGTGCTGCCTCAGTCCAAACAGCCTTTCGGGCTGCAGCACACAAGGCACCTGCATCCACTCCTCTATGCTGTAGCCCCTGTCGTCGGCATACGTCACGACGCGCACATCGCCCTGGATTATGAACACGAGCCTATCAGCAGGCTGTCCCTCGGCAGCAATCACTTCGCCCTGCCCCACCGTGGCGAAGCCAAGGGGCACCTTGGCTATCACGTTGTCGAGCTCGGCGAGGCTCATTCCCTGAAACAGAGGGAGATGGGAAATGAGTGTATGTATCTTCAGTTCATAATCCATACCCGTTGGCGGAATTAATTTAAGTTGATAAATATGATTAAAAAGTTGTACATAT
>OQVS01001864.1_pt1 | contig 14024 bp, 9 predicted proteins | sample 1691601 | NCBI WGS metagenome assembly OQVS01 (sample SAMN03418268, study PRJEB22391) | human gut metagenome | biome: human-gut; feature: organic feature; material: feces | host: Homo sapiens | place: Tanzania | collected 2013-01
AACAATAACCGTATACGAACAGTATCGTCGCGCATAAGAAAACTATCGTAACGGTTAAAACCTCGATAGTCAACTGCCGTTCTCTTTCGGGTTTTTCCTTTTCGTTCATATACGACAATCGTTCTTCGGCGTCTTCGTGCGTGAGATAATCGAGCGTAACGCCGTACATATCCGCAAGGGCGGAAAGTATCGAAATATCCGGCAGGGAGTCGGCGTGTTCCCACTTTGAAACCGACTTGTCGGAGTAGTTCAGAGCGTTGGCGACGTCGGCCTGGGTAAGCCCCTTGCTTTTGCGAAGCGCGATAAGATTATTCGCAACCGTGGTCTTTATATCGTCTTTCATAGTACAATTATAAAACTTTCAGACCGAAAAATCAACTTATTTTGCAAAATATATATAATTCTCTAATCCGTAGAGTCGATTTCTACCGCAAATCACCCGGGATTTCCGATAAATACGTATATGTAGAGTGCCGATTTTTATAAAACGCTTGCCTTTTGACAAGAAAAGGTATAAAATTGTACGTAAGGTTCTATTCTACTAAAGGAGAAACTGACTTTTAGATGAAAGTGTTATTACTCAGTTGTTCGACGGGCGAAGGTCATAACAGCGCGGCGAAAGCCGTAGGCGAAGTGATGACCGGCGCCGGCATAGAATGGGAAATTAAAGATCCCGTGTCGTTCAATCACGAAAAAAGCCCGAAGCGGATAGCGAAGGCTTATAACGATTTGATAAAAAGGACGCCCTCTTTGTTCGGGGCGGTCTATAAAATAGGCGCGGCGTACGAAGCGACTAGGTTGCCTTCGCCGATATATTCGCTCAATGCCAAGTATTCCGAAAAACTCAACGATTATATAGTAAGCGGCGGTTTCGACGCGGTGGTTACTTCGCACCTGTACGGAATGGAGGCGTTGACCGCCATTATGCGCAATCATTTCCCGCTCTTCCTTAGACAACTCTTCTACATCGTCATAGAATCCTGGTATGGTTATCCTTCCATTCTCATCCGTGATGCCTGCAATCATCTTGCACAATACATTAATAGGATTGGCAACAGCACCACCGAAATGCCCGGAATGCAAATCCCGGTTCGGTCCCTCTACTTCAATCTCCCAGTAAGCCAAACCACGAAGTCCGGTCGTAAGCGACAAAGTCTCGGCACTAACCATGCTTGTGTCGGAAACTAGGATAATATCTGCTTTTAACAGCTCTTTATGTGTTTCGCAAAAAGATTCGATGCTTGGAGAGCCGATTTCTTCTTCTCCTTCGAATATGAACTTCACGTTGCATTGTAACAAACCTTCTTTCAAAGCCGTTTCAAAACCTTTGGCTTGAATCATGCCTTGTCCTTTATCATCGTCAGCTCCTCTTGCCCAAATCCGGCCGTCACGTATCTCTGGTTCAAATGGTTGGCTATCCCATAATTCCAAAGGCTCCACCGGCATCACGTCATAGTGTGAATAAACCAACACGGTCTTTGCTTCCGGATTGACCATCTTCTCGGCATACACAATAGGATTGCCCTCAGTCGGCATCACTTCTGCCTTGTCCACGCCCGATGAAAGCAGGATCTCCACCCAGCGGCGGGCACAAGCCTCCATGTCAGGTTTATGTTCTTGTTGTGCACTAACGGACGGAATACGTATCAAAGAAAATAATTCGTCCAGAAATCTATTTTCGTTTGTTTCAATATAGGATTTTATAGCCATTATCTCAAAATTTATAGGTTTCCATTTCTTTAATTCCTTTCTTAAAGTCTCGAATAATCTCATTGATTACCGCTTCTGCTGTCTGTTCTTCCCTGAAAAGAGAAGCAATCTGGCCAATTTCCATTTCGCCTTCTTCCAAATTTCCCTCAAAAATGCCTTTTTTGGCTCTACCTTTTCCCAATAAAGCTCTTAAATCATCGGCTGAAGCCCCTTTCGCTTCTGCCTCTTCCACTTCCGTCGCAAAGGTGCTCTTTACCAAGCGGGTCGGTGAAACTTTCTTCAGCAGCAATTTCGTGTCACCTTCGTTCAGGGATAAACAAAGTTGTTTAAATGCTTCATGGGCAGAACTTTCCACAGTCAATGCAAAGCGGGTTCCAATCTGCACACCTTCTGCTCCCAATGCGAATGAGGCTAACATGCCTGCCCCCGTACCAATACCTCCGGCGGCAATCAATGGCAAACGGGTGGCACTACGAACATGCGGAATCAAGCACATCGTTGTCGTCTCTTCCCTTCCGTTGTGTCCTCCGGCTTCAAAACCTTCTGCCACGACAGCGTCCACTCCCGCCTCTTCGCATTTGGCTGCAAATTTGGAACTACTGACAACATGAACAACCGTAATGCCATTCTCCTTTAACTTCTTCGTCCATGTCTTAGGATTGCCCGCAGAAGTGAAGACCACGGGAACTTTCTCTGCTACCAGTATCTCCATGATTTTATCTATTTCCGGATACATCAACGGGACATTCACGCCAAAAGGCTTGTCCGTCGCTGCTTTACATTTCCGGATGTGCTCGGTCAACACTTCCGGATGCATGGATCCAGCACCAATCAATCCTAAACCTCCGGCATTGCTGACAGCAGATGCTAATTTCCACCCGCTACACCAAACCATTCCTCCTTGAATAATCGGATATTTGATATTCAATAATTTACAAATTCTATTTCCCATTATGGATAGACTTAATGTTTGAGATAATTAATAAAATAAATAGATATAGGACCGCAACACATAAGCAATACAAAAACAACCGTTATTTTCATCCAAAACACTACGATGTTTTCAAAAAAACATTGGACGTTTTTCAAAAAACATTGGACGTTTTCAAAAAAACATTGGACGTTTTTGGAAAAACAACGGTATGTTTTATCTCGTGCCCAACTTCTAATATTTGACGAATGCTGACGTTGCCAAAAGGCGGCAAAACAAAAGGCGGTGTGTCATCATAACCATTTGACACACCGCCTTTTATCTTATTGAATAATCTTGTCACTTGAGCAATTTCCCTGCTGTCGGGTCGCCCAACTCTTTCGCCTTTTCCAAAGCGGCTTTGGCTTCTGCCTCTTTTCCCATCCGCTGATAACAAACCCCTCGCAGGCGATAGCAAGCTGCGAAATCCGGGACAAGCGCAATCGCCTTATCCAAACTATTCAAAGCCTCTTCATACTTTTTCTGGCGAATAAGAATGGATGCCTCTTCTGCCGGATACATCGCCTCTTGCGGGGCAATCGCCATGGCTTGGCGGATATCCGACAAAGCCCCTTCCAAATCGTCCATGCGGAATTTGGCTTGTTCACGGTAATAATAGAAATCATCCGCTACTCTTCCGCCCATTGCCAAGTAATAGAGGTCATAATCTGCCACGGCTTCCTTGTATTGCATCAAACGCAACCGCCAGTCTATGCGCTCCAACAACACCGGAGCTGCTTCTGCCGACAGAGGATTGCCGCAATGCACGACCGCACTGTCCAACAACTGGATGATGTCTCCTATGTTGGCACCTCTTTGCAATGATTTCGACTTGGCTGCCATAAACCAAGAGTTGGCGGTTGATTCCGTGCTCTTGTTCACAACCATGTATTCATCGTAAGCCGGCGCATAATTTCCTTGGAAATAATAGATGTCGCCTTGCAACTGGTGGAATGCCGGTTTGTCACCCTTTTGCATCGCCTCCTTCAACACCTCTTCCGACCGGGTCAAGCTCCAATCCGGATTGTCCAAAGTCGTGTCCGAGACTGCCACATTATAAATCAAGCGGGCATAATCATATAGAGCCTCGCCCTTGTCTGTTGCCAATTCGACAGCACGTTTCTCGTCCGCTTTCGCCTTTTCCAAACATTCGGCTTCACCCGCAGCATCTGCCGCCATCTCTTTCCGGCGGAAAGCATAATGGGCAGCACGGCGGGAATAACTCTCCCACCAATCCGGGAAGGTCGATACAAAATCGTCCAGCAATCCCAAAAAACTCTTGGCGTCTTGCGTATTTTCCATCAGATAAGTGACAATCTTCGCCTGGTCACGGTCGGACGGCCAAGCTTTCTTGATGCCGATGGAAGTATAAATGGTATTGAAAGCGTCGGCTGATGAAACAGAAAGGCTATTCGCATAAGCAGCAGAGACAGCGTAAGAAGCCTCTTTCTTGCCGGACGCATCGTCTTGAGCCAATCCAAATACTTCGCCTGCCTCGTTAAAGACCGGGGCATTGAGCCAATCCACTTGCAATGGGAATGATAGCTTATAATAATGATAGGAGTCTTTCAGCTTGGTGACCTCTTCGACTTTTCCGTTTCCAAAGGATGCCACCTTCTCTTTCCCCTTCACAAATGGCAACAAATAAGCCGGTTGCCCGGTTGACAAAGGTTGGGAAGCGATTTCCAAATAGGAGACTTTCTTCGGGGCACGCACTTTCAGCTTGATCACATCATAAAGTTCGTCTGCACCGAGCACTCTCTCGACGGGATAAGTCACCCCGTTTCCATCCGTCACAATGGCTTTTTGGGCATCTTTAAACACAGAATAGGCAGACAACATCGTCCCCTCTTCGTCCACAAAGAATCCGATTCCGTTGTGCAAAGTCGTCCCGTCGGCTTTATAGGTCGTGACAGTCACAACCGCCTTCTTCTCTTTGTCCATCCATTTAGGAGCTTTCTGGGCAAACGCAGTCCAGACCAAAGTTCCCAAAAGGAGAATCCAAACTATCTTTTTCATTTTGGCATTATTCTATTTTGATGATTATTATTCTTTTTCCCCGTCTGGAGTATGCAATATGAATGTCGTCGCTCCCAAAGTCACAACGGCTCCATCTTCGATGCGGACAATCTCTTTATTCCCCAATATCTCACTGCCCAAGAATGTCCCGGTCAGACTTGGAAAGTCACGAAGCATATAAACAAACTTCCCCTCTTTGTCCTGCTTCACTTGGATGACGCAATGTTTCCGTCCCATGCTGGGGTCGCTCGTGATAATCGGGACATCCACGCCATCGGTGTCCTTATTCCTTCTTCCAATCACATTGTCGCCCAAGACTAACGGGAGCTTCTGTTTGAAAGCGAAGTTATTCTCGATAACCGTAATATATCCGCATGAGAAATCCGGCTCTTTCACCTCTTTTTCCTGTCCGGACTTGGTGCGGATAACTTTTCTGCCAATCTTTATCTTAAACTGCGATGCACATTGCGGGCACACAAACGCGACAACTTCCCCTTCCTTATATTTTGTTTCATCAAATGTCAATTGATGGTCGCACTTGGGACAAAATACTCTTTTCATTTACTTAATCAATTATTATTACAGGATAAATCCTCGCTTATCCTACTATCTTCGCACAAAGGAACGAAGAATTATTAAGTTCCGCAAATAAATGGAAAAGTTATAGCTTGTCCGCCGGATAAACAACGCCCAATTGGGACCGCACTTCGTCTATGATTTCCAAAACTGCCAATGAGTTCTGATGGCTGTTAATGGCTGATTCGCGCTTGCCGGCATTCACCAAATCAATGAACTCTGCCACTTCATAATAATATTCGTCCTTCGGAGTAGGCGCACTGATATCTTCTGCGGGAAGCCGGACTCCTTTTCCGGATGCGGCAGCCGCACGAGGTTGCCAAGTGATTTTCTTAATCTGGTTGATTCGGTCTAAGGTCAAATTGCCGGATTCCCCTTCAATCTCCGTGGGCAAATAGGAATCGGCTATCTTGGAATAAAGCACTGTCGCATTCATCCCGTCATATTCAAAGTTGACAGCGCCTTGCCCATCCACTCCGCTGCTCAGCAAAATCCCTGACGCAGAGACACGCTTGGGTTTGCCAAACAAGACGACCATCGGATAAATCGTATAAACGCCAATATCCATCATCGCACCATTGGACAATTCCGGTTTGAAAGCATTCAAGACAATTCCCTCCTTGAATTTGTCATAGCGGGAAGAGTATTGGCAATAAGAGGCAAAATAACGGCGCAGTGTCCCCGCCTTTGGCAATGCCGCCATCAGCGCTTTGAAGTTAGGAGTCAATGTCGGCTTCATGGCTTCCATCAATGCGACCCCGTTTGCTTCCGAAGCGGCAATCATCGCCCTCGCCTCCTTCGCATTCGAAGCCAAAGGCTTTTCACATAGCACATGCTTCCCGTGATTCATGCAAAGGATGCTTTGCCCGGCGTGCATGAAATTGGGAGAAGCGATATAAACCGCATCAATCAGCGGACTGCTTGACATCTCCTCCAACGAAGTGAATGTATAAGGAATATGATGTTTGGCTGCAAATTCATCCGCCCGTTCTTGCGTGCGGGAGCAGACAGCCACCAACTCGAATCTTTCATCCTGACGGGCTCCGGCAATCACCCAGTCCGTGATGAAATTGGTTCCCACCACACCAAATCTTATTCTTGTCATCTTTCAGTCATAAAAAAACGTTGCGCCTGCCTTGTCGCATTCGTTTGGAAAACAAACACGTCAAGACCTGCACAACGTAATGTTACATATTATATTAGATTAATAAAAAAAATTATTTGCGGAAAGGAGGTTTAACAACCTGAGCTTTCAAGTTGCGATTACGAACCTTAATGAATATTTCAGATCCTGATTTAGCCAAAGCAGGTTTCACATAACCCATTCCGATTCCTTTCTTCAAAACAGGAGACATGGTTCCGGAAGTTACATTACCAATCACATTTCCTTCAGCATCAACGATTTCATATCCATGACGAGGAATTCCCTTGTCAACCATTTCAAATGCGCAAAGTTTGCGGGTCACGCCCTCTTTCTTCTGGCGTTCCAACTCAGCACGGTTGGTGAAGTTCTTTCCATCAACAAACTTAGTGATCCAACCCAAACCAGCTTCGATAGGAGAAGTTGTGTCATCCAAGTCATTTCCATATAAGCAGAATGCCATTTCCAAACGCAATGTGTCGCGTGCGCCCAAACCGATTGGTTTGATTCCTTCTGGTTTTCCTGCTTCAAAGATAGCGTTCCAAATAGTCATCGCATCACTCGGATAGAAATAAAGTTCAAATCCACCTGCTCCTGTATAACCAGTGTTAGAGATAATCACCTCTTTGCAACCTGCAAATTCACCTGTTACAAAAGAATAATATGGGATAGAAGCCAAATCAACCGGAGTCAATTTCTGCAATACTTCCTGAGCTTTCGGACCTTGGATAGCCAATTGAGCCATGTTGTCAGACGCATTTTCCAATTCTGCACCTACTGTGTTATGGCTAACACACCAGTTCCAGTCTTTTTCAATATTGGCAGCATTAACAACCAACAGATATTTTTCAGGACCATAATGATAAACCAAGAAGTCATCAACGATGCCACCCTTATCATTCGGGAAGCAAGTATATTGTGCTTTGCCTATTTGCAATACGGATGCGTCATTGGAAGCTACTGACTGGATAAACTCAAGAGCTTTTGGACCTTTCACCCAAAACTCTCCCATGTGGGAAACATCAAATACACCAACTCCATTGACAACAGTCATGTGTTCTTCTATGATACTGGTATATTCTATAGGCATATTATACCCTGCGAACTCATGCATCTTTGCTCCTAAAGCAATATGCACATCGGTAAACGGTGTCGTTTTCATTCTTTCACGATTTTAGATTTGTATATAATATTATTTGTTTGAAATCATTTCAATAATCTTCACGACAGTTTCCATTGCCTTCTGCAACGAAGGAAGAGGAATGTATTCATATCTGCCATGGAAATTATGTCCTCCGGTGAACAAGTTCGGGCAAGGCAATCCCATGAATGAGAGGCGCGCTCCGTCTGTTCCGCCACGAATAGGCTGGATAAGAGGTTTGACTCCAACAGCCTTCATTGCTTCAGAAGCCAAATCAACAATAAACATATTGGATTCAACTATTTCACGCATATTGTAATATTGGTCACGCATTTCAAGAGTTGTACTTCCCGGCTGCAACTCATTACTGCATTTCACCAATGTTTCCATCAAATGCTTCTTGTCTTCAAACAATTGGCGGGAATGGTCACGGATGATATAAACAAGCGAAGCTTCTTCAATTCCACCATTCATTCCGATAAGATGGAAAAAGCCTTCGTATCCTTCTGTGTGTTCCGGACGCTGTTCCGCTGGCAACCAAGATGCAAAGCGGACTGCCAAATTTGAAGCGTTGACCATTTTGCCTTTTGCTGTGCCTGGATGGACATTCAAACCTTTGAATATGACTTTAGCCTGGGCAGCATTGAAGTTTTCATATTCCAATTCGCCGATTGCTCCGCCATCCACCGTGTAAGCCCAATCGCATCCGAACTTCTGCACATCGAAATGGTCTGCTCCTTGTCCTATTTCTTCGTCTGGTGTGAATCCAACACGGATTTTCCCATGTTTGATTTCAGGATGCGCTTTCAAATATGCCATGGCCGATACAATAGCAGCCACTCCGGCTTTGTCGTCTGCTCCTAACAATGTCGTTCCATCTGTCACCATCAACTCTTGTCCGACATAGTTGGCCAATTCAGGGAACATGGATGGAGAAAGGACGATGTTTTGTTCTTCGTTCAACACGATATCACCACCTTGATAAGAAACGATGCGCGGTTTAACACCTTCGCCTGGCATTTCCGGGCTGGTGTCCAAATGGGAGATGAAACCAACAACAGGCAGCTCCGCATCAGTATTGGCAGGCAAAGTCGCCATCAAGTATGAATGGTCATCTACTGAAATATCTTCCAATCCTAACTCTTCCAGCTCTTTCGCCAAAGCTTCCGCAAAGACTTTCTGTCCGGGTGTACTGGGTGTAACACCTGTTTCTTCGCTGGATTGTGTGCTAAAAGTCACATATTTGAGTAATCGCTCTACAACTGTCATCATATTCACTTTGGTTCTATATGTAATTGATGGGCGAAAGTTACACATTGATATCGGAATACCCAAATAAAAACAGAAGAATCTACAAATAAAAAAATCCCTGCCGTGTATCTTCACAGATGACGGCAGGGAAAAACCATTTTTATAAAAGTGAAATTACTTCAATTCCTTCACTCGGATATTACGGAATTTCACAGGAGAACCGTGTCCCAAGAATCCGATATGTCCTTTCTTATTGAACAAACCCGGGTGTTCTTTTTTGTCCGGTGTGCCATTCTTAACGGCTTCACGGATATTGCCTTCCACGATGACCATGCCATTCAATGTGACTTTAATGTTGTCGCCGTCGCAGATGATTTCCTCTTCATTCCATTCGCCGACCGGCTTCATGGCTGTCTTATGACTCTCATCGGCTTTCAAAATGCCGTAGATGGAACCATGATGCTGGTAAGGAGTGATTCCTTTATATATCGGATGTTCACAATCCAAGATTTGGCTTTCCATTCCGACATATGCAGCGTCGCCTTCCAACGGAGCACGCAATCCGACACCATTATTCGCTCCCGGAGTCAATTGGAACTCGAAGCGGTAGATAAAGTTTGCGAACTCTTTCTTTGTATAAAGGTTTCCACCGAAACTGCGGCTCGGCACCATTGAGATGCAACCATCTTCCAAGATGTAATCGCCTGTGTTACCTTGCCATTCGTACATATTCGTTCCGTCGAACAGCACTTGGAAGCCCTCTTTCTTCTCTTGTTCGGAAAGTTGGAACGGCTCTTGACGCTTCAACTCCTTTACATATATATTACGGAAATAGCATTTGCTTCCATGAGCCTGCAATTCAATCTGTTCTGTTGCAAAGATAGGTTTGCTACGATCCCAATAGTTTTCCAAGATGACATTATCCACGACGCGCTCGCCATTGAAATCGACAGTCACACGGTCGCCCACCATCTTGATGTGGAACGTGTTCCATTCGCCCAATTTGTTATCAGCCACTTTGGACGGCTTGCTTTCATTCACCTGGTTGTTGTACAATCCACCTGAACCCACTTGGGCACCCACGTTTACTCGGGAAGTGTCCCAAATCTGGACTTGCGGAGTCGCACGCAAATAAATGCCGGCATCCGGTTCTTTTCCTGCTGGATCCAACATCCATTCCACATACATCTCAAAGTCGCCATATTGCTTCTCTGAACATAAGTTGTCATAACCAGTGCCAAGGTAAACCAAACAACCATCCTCAACTATCCAGTCGGCACGCATGCGCTCGTCTGCCTTTTCCTGTTCTTTCGCCAACTTGGCAGGTTTCAAAGCATAACGTTTATATGGATTTCCGCCTTCGACCATGCCTTTCCAGCCAGTCAAATCCTTGCCGTTGAACATAGGAACGAAACCGACCTCATCCGGCATTTCTGCCAAATGCTTCTTGATTCCTTCTACTTGATAATGGGCATCCGGATTATCCAATACTTTCATTACCTTTTCCAACATGGCTCTCACATTCCGACCTGTATATTCAGGATGGCCCAATGCGATATTCATCACTGCATTGGCAGCTGGTTGTTGAACTGGCTTGTTATCCAAATATTCAGCAGCGTAAAGCATAGCCAAATAGGTTCCCGTGCCTTCCACTTTCTGCAAAACCAAACTGCGTACATCATCGCTCTTCGCAATATCCATTGCTTTGCGCAGACGGAGCAATTTGTTTTCTCCTGTCATGGAAGATGAAGCAATCAAATTGACATAACGAGTCAATGACCGGTTTGCCAAATCGCCTGAGCCTTTTGCTATTTCAAATAAATACTCAGCAGCTTCTATGCCTTTCCAACTCATCAATGCTTCAACAGCTGCAGTCTTAGCTGCTCCAGTATTCTTATTACATCCGTCAATAATGATTTGCAAAGCTTTCGGGTCGTTGGTTGAAGCCAACACAGCATAATAAAGTGACTTCTTTGCTTCGCCCGCTTGATACATCCGGCGTGTCACCGTTGATACTTGTTCTGCTGCCGGCATAAAATGGACGGCTGCCTTAACGGCTTCTTGCATCAGTTTCACATCGTTGGCTTCTGTTTGGGATTCCAATAATCCACAAGTAGTCGTGAAGTCTCTTGCAGTCACCACCTTCTGCAACGCTGTATAAGCAGCACCCTTGACAGCGGCGGAAGAACTCTTCATCTGTTCCAAGACAGTATTGACTTTTGAGTCTGCCATGCGGACTGCCAACAGTTCCAATCCGGCAACTTTACCGTCGTCACCTGCTTTATTTATGGCTTCAGCCACCGCATTGTCTATTTTTCCCGGGAATGCCAACAAAGCATCTTGGGCTAACAACACGACTTGCTTGTCTGAATTGGTCAACAAATTGGCAATTGTCGGGACAAACGATGCGTCACCCAACTTAACCATTGTCCACACAGCCGCTTGTTCTACGGCAAAATCCCCTGATTTCAGTTGCTGTGTCAACACTTGTGCCAATGACAAATCGAAGCGAACCATCAATTTCTTCAGGACTGGGTTCTTTGCCGGGCATTTGGCTTCACGGCCTAACCAGTTAATCACATCCACTTTCACTTCCGGTTTAGCCTTCAAGGTCGCTTTTACCACCTCGATGTAATCGGATTCGCCCATATAATCAGAAGCGAAGTTCAACGCCGCATTGCGATATTCTTTACACGGGTCTTTCAATGCAGCCAACAACATCTTAGTAGCGTCCTTGTTTCCTTTCAAAGAAAGAAGAATCTTCAATGCCGCCTCCCGTGTCTGGAGTTGGTTTGCTTTCTCTGCCTTCTTCTGCAAATCCTTAGCAGCCTTTTCCGCAGCAGCAACATTGCCCTTGGCTGCTATATTCTTGATTAATTCGATATAAGCTTCGTTAGCCCCGCTCTTTTCCATCGTGTATCCTGCTTGCGCAGCCGCATCGCCCAACACTTTCAAAGAAGCTTCGCCTCCTACTTGGCTCAATGCATACAAAACGACCTTTTGCAGGTCGATATCCTGACTGCCGACAAATGTAAGCAACAGTTCTTCGGCACCAGCCACTTTAGCCTCTCCTATGGCGTTTACCATATCCCGCTTAGCCTTTGCTCCCATTGCCACACGGGATTTCAAACCAGCCATCAATGCTTCGCCCGCAGCCGGAGTTGCTATCCGAGCCAAAGCACGTGAAGCCGGACCGCTCAATTCCTTGTCCGTCAAATAATCTGCCAATGCGTCCACAGCCTCATCGCCACCCATGATTTGAAGTTGACGGATGATAAATGCCTTTGTTTCTCGCTCTGAAACAGACCCCAACGCTTTCACATACGCTTTTGCCACTACCAGACGTGCGCTCTCTTGCCCTTTTGCCATGACGAAATGGGACAAACCGCTCAACGCATAATCGGTCTGGGCATTGCTTCCCTTGCCCGGAGCATTGATCATGCCCACGATTACTTGGACAGCGTCATCGCCCGCTTGGCTCAATTGCCCTATCAAATCATTATAGGTTTCCTGTTGCCCCGCCGGCATTTGAGCCAATACGTCCGCAGCCACGGTTTTGGCTGTACGGTTAGCCGGAGTTTGTGCCAACATCATGCCTGTGCACAACAAGAGGGCACTGATTGTCATATATGCTTTTCTCATACTTCCAATTCTTTTTAGTTATTAATACCCTCCATTATATATCCCACGGTGAACGAATTGGCTGGTCAATCAAACGATTGGCAGCGTCATCATTGATAAATTCCAATTTCTCTGGATCAAAATGCAAAGTGCGGTTCAACCGCAATGCCACACCACCCATATTCACAATGGTTGCGGAACGGAATCCGTTACGTTCATTCAAGGCAAATGGCTGGCGGGTCTTCACACTTTCGATAAAGTCCGTCACTTGAGGTTCAGGATCTGGGAAGTCGGACAACTTCTTCTCCCAATCCGGTATGTCGCAGACAAAGTTCTTGTAAACATTTCCTTTCGGACCAGCGATATAAGGAGTGTTCGGGTCTCCATAATCACCGCCCCACAACACGATTTGGCAACCATCTTCGTATGTATAAGTGATGGAACGCCATGTTCCTACCGCATCCGGGTGTTGTTGGGGAGCGTCCACTTCCACTTTGACCGGGCTGGTATTATCTTTTCCCAAGATATATTGAACCGGGTCGATGTAGTGCTGTCCCATGTCTCCCAATCCTCCTGCGTCATAATCCCAATAACCACGGAAAGTCTGGTGCACGCGGTGTGCATTGTATGGTTTGTATGGAGCCGGGCCTAACCACATATCGTAATCCAGTTCAGAAGGAACAGGTTGTGGTTCCAAATACTCTTTACCGACCCAATAGAACTTCCAGTCAAAACCGGTATGTTTGCTGATAGTCACTTTCAAAGGCCATCCCAAAAGGCCGCTCTGCACCAATTTCTTCAAAGGCTTGACCGGAGTGCCCAATCCATAGAACTGGTCTTTGAAACGGAACCAAGTGTTCAGACGGAACATTCTTCCATACTGCTTAACCGCTTCCATGACACGTTTACCCTCGCCGATTGTCCTTGTCATCGGCTTTTCACACCAAATATCCTTGCCAGCCTTTGCAGCCTCGACCGACATGATGCCATGCCAATGAGGAGGAGTGGCGATATGCACGATGTCCACATTCGGATCCAAAATCAAATCACGGAAATCATGATAAGCGGCAATCTTCTCTTTCACCAAATTCTTACCCAATTCCAAGTGGTTCTTGTCCACATCACAAACGGCAACCAAACGTGTTCCTGCATAATTGACATGGCCTCGTCCCATTCCGCCTGTACCAATAATACCCTTTGTCAGCTGATCGCTGGGAGCGATATAACCTTTACCCAAAACGTTGCGCGGAACGATGGTAAACATGGCTACACCTCCAAGCGTTTTAAGGAAGTCTCTTCTATTTGTTCCCATTATACTACTTTATATTCTATTTTCTATTATACTAATTCTATCAAACCTGCTGTTTGGACCCGGTCAGCCTTTTTAAAAGATGCCCGCCTGCCAAACATTAGAATTTCCGAAGATACTTATTTATCCAATAACTCCTGTAAATATTTACGAGTTTTAACTACATAATCGTGCTGTGAACCATTCAATTCACATTCGATTGTCACGGCACCGGAGAAGCCCTGTTTTTTCAATTCCGCAATGACAGCCGGGAAATCCACTTCTCCTGTTGGAATGGGCACTTCCG